>TARA_B110000046_G_scaffold93228_1_pt1 | contig 12311 bp, 11 predicted proteins | sample TARA_B110000046 | Tara Oceans TARA_B110000046 (sample SAMEA4397157) | marine metagenome | biome: Polar Biome; feature: [DCM] deep chlorophyll maximum layer (ENVO:01000326); material: water (ENVO:00002006), including particulate matter (ENVO:01000060) such as... | depth 40 m
TCACCCGAGTTCGTTCCCACATCGCCAGGGTTCGTTCCCACATCGCCCGCCTTTGTTAAAGTGACACCCTTGGTAGAAGGAGAAAAAAATAAGGTAACTGACAGCCCATCTCCGTTGGAATTGTCACCATCCGCTGTATCCCTGGATAAAACAAATAGAAAAATAATAGAACCAATGTTTGATAAAGATTTAGAACTATTAAAAACAGAAGAAGAAGACGATGAAAAAGAAGATGAAAATAAGAATGATATAAAAAAATTGAATAATATTAAAAACATAATAACATAATATAATATACCATATCATGTCTGCGCAAAGTGCAAAATATAACCCCCTTATTTCAAAATTATTTATTTCTAGGAAAGTAATATTAAAAATTTTAAAAGAGCACCGGAATTATGACACGGGTAATTACGAAGGCGTGGGCATCCATGAACTCCAGGAGATGTTGAAAAATAAACAGATGGATATGCTCATAACAGAACCCGAACTCTCATATGAAGATATTGTCCAAGCAAAAGCGACATTAGAAGCGAAGGAAGAAGTAGAGTCCAACATATATTTTGAAACTACGCGAGATAAGCTGCTAGAACAAAATGGTGTAGAAAAGAAGTTTAGGATCTTATTTGATAAGGCTACACAAGAGCTCGAAAATACCAAATTGGCAATGATTGATGTGTCCACAGAGGGGGAAGAACGTCGTGTATTGGAAGATGAATATAGTAAAAATACAAAAGCAGTTAAAGTAACGCAACGGAATTACGATAATGCTGCTAAAATAACGAAGTTAGTTGAAAACGAGCTTGCTATCGCGTTGGGGAAAAAACGTGTTGCAAAAAAGACAATTGAAGCTAAAAACGATGACAACGACGGCGATTTTTCGCCCGAAAAGTCGAAGACTGGTAAAAAAATATATATAAAATATCATTTGGAAGGAAAACTAAAACAATCTCATATTTACGAATACATTGAAGATATATACGAAGTAGAACAAATCTTATCAAATACAGATGAATTGTTGATAATTACAAAAGATAAGATGAATCAAATTACAAAGGATTTGTTGGTTAATATTCACAATAATGATAAAAAGGCTGTGAATATATATAATTTGAATGATTATCTATTTAATATAATGGATCATGATATGGTCCCACCTCATAGGATACTTTCAGACAAGGAAAAAAAAGACATTTATGTCAAATATTATATTACAGATGATAAACAGTTACCAGAAATATCGCGATTTGATCCCGTTGCTCTTGCGATTGGAGCATGTAGTGGTGATTTGGTTGAAATTATACGTTCATCGCCTACAGCCATTACCACCAAATATTACCGACTCTGTTTATAAAATAATTATATTAATAATTATATAAATATGCACGAAAATGTAGCAGTTAATTATAGAGAGGACCTTGGATTTTTGGCTGAAAGATTTTTATTAGGTATAAATAAATACAGAGGAATTTTAAAACAGGTATATTTAGAAGAAGATAACGATAATAGTAATAAACACATTTTAGGAACAAAACCAAACGAATTGCTTAATATCTATAATAGTACAATAATGTTATCAGTGGAAATAGTAGATAATATTGTAAAGGAAATGGCAAAAGTTGAAGAATTGGACAAAAATATAATCAACCTTAAAAGAGAATTCGAAGTAGAAGGAGAAAATCGAAACAATGCTTTTGATCAGGGAAGAGCTGCCAATCCAAGACGGTTAGACACTCGAAATGCTATGAGAAGAGATTATTTCATGGATATGTTCTATATAAGTGCCATAACATATGGATCGGTGTATATATATTCATTTATGAATAGCGCATAATATATAAATACTTTCTATTATTATTCTATATGGAAAGTTTAGAGTGTCCAAATTTAAATCAGGGGGAAATATTTGACTATATGCAAAATGAAATAATGTCACAAGCTGTTTCAAACTTGAATCTTATAGAAAAGACGACTGGGAATGGTCTAGGTTCTATAATAGAATCTATGACTGGGTCCACAGATAACCCACCGAGCGCACTTGATGGTGTAGAGGCAAGTGAAATCAGAAAGTTACATAAATTGGAAGGTAGATACGCGACATTAATAAATAAGTTGAATGGTCTTAATACACACATTGATGAACCAAGTGTATATTCAAACAGTGTTCAGGGACAGGATACATCAAACAAGAGTGCTTACTATGTTACTAAAAGGGGCGACCCTTGTCCAACAGACTATAGTATTCTAAATGACACTACTAAATGTTCAGCATTTTTTAAAAATTTACAGGATAATCCATCTGCTAGTAATATGGGGGAAAAAATAACAACAGCCAATAAACAACTTAATATAATAACACAACAACCCAATGATATAGATAAGGATACGAAGGCGGAATTACTTCGCAAGCCCCATGGTTGTATTATTTTAGATAAACCTATTACTACGGAATTTAGTTGTGGTCCGTTCTCTCGTTGTCCGGTTGAAAAACAGACATGCGAAGACAAAGATGGGTGGGGGTGGGGGTTGTGTCAGTCAGCTCCGGGTGCTACATTTAATACTGTTAAAACAAATATAAAACAAGACCCAGATAGTAGTCTTGTATGTGTTGAAAACGTAAAAGATGAATTATTTAACCAAATAGAGAGTATCAATAAACAAATTAATAAAATAACAGATAGACTTGTTAAGCAAATTAATAAAACAAATATGGTTCATAAAAATGAAAGCAATGGACTAAATTCCCATCGCACCGACTTTAGTAATAGTTTAACCGGATTAATAAAAAAAAAAGCAGAATTGGATGAAATATTAATAGGACATAATAATATGAGAGGACAATTGGAAGAAAAAAGAATCGAAATGAAATCATCATATATAGAATACATTACATGGTTTATATGTGCTGTTACTATATGCGGTGTTGCATTATCGAAATTATCAAGATAACTTTTATATGTATAATATATATATATATAAAATGGACCAAATTCTAGAACAAGGGTTGAGATATATAAATAGTAGAAAAAAAACATGCGCAACAATATACCCAAGTCTTAGTTTAATCGAAAATTTCGAGAGCAATGAAGTAGCAACTATTAATAACATTGAACACAAACAGTTGGAAATAATGCAACAAAATTATAAGTTGTTGTTAATAAGGTGGGAAAAACAGTATGACAAGGTCATTAATTATGTGAAAGAGCCCCATTTAAAAAAATGTATTAATAAATGCCTAAAACATGATGATATTGATAAAAGAACAGCGTGTCTATATGGGTGTAATATTGGTAAGTTCGCCAATAGTAGTGTAGACCAACGTATTACGGCTGACAAACCACCCGATGAAATATTGGCGAATGATGCAACCATCGGGGCCGCAGCCGCCCTCGTCGCTGCGGAAAGCATTATTCTTCTCTCAGTAGCGCCTTTTATAGGCGCAGCAGCGGGTATAGCAGCAGACATTGTACAACACAATAATGATGATTTATCATCCACAGTTCATCCGGAAGGCGGTACAACAATAATTGAAAATTTTGAAACGAATGCTGCAAGAGGAATTGATGTCGCGGATGGTCTCACGGGTGATGGGCGGGGGTATTCCACAAAGAAATGGAAAGGTGCCAATGCACCACAAACAACTGCTAGAGGACAAAATTACAATAAAACTAAATACACTGATTCTATCTGGTGCACGGCAAATTATGGCGCAGATGACCTACCAAATCGGCACCATCAGGGTGCCTGTCCATATGAGGGTCAAATTTGTGAAGGCCGCGGACATGGCGGAGGTATTGGAAGATGTGTGGAACGGCCTAATATTATGGGGGTATATGGGCCAGATAGAACAGATCCAAACACTAGGAAAGATGCGGGAGATATAGTTAATAGTTACTTATCAAGCAACCCCGCATACGATACTTCGCAATATTACTATGATACAAAAAAGAAAGGTGGTGGTTATGTTGTGAAAGACACAGTTAATAATCAGACCTCTGCTAATAGTATAAATCCCAATGGGATAAATGCGATTAAATACAACGCAATGGCGGCTCTAGTAAAAAAAACCACACAAAATTTTAGTGTTCAATCGGTTGTTGAACAAATGATAGTTTCAAAGGTCGATACCAAACTATTTGATACATACTTAACTCAAATGCGCATTACTTGGGAGACAATGTTTAGGAACACATGTAAAGCTGGTATAGGTGGTTTCGGATACACGGGTATAAATAAAGACATTAGCACGAAAGAATTTTCCGGGAATACCCAATATTGTAAGAGTTGGGTAAATACAAAGGAAAATCGTTCTGGGGTTTACTCCTCTTATAGCGTTGACGCTTTTGGAAATTCTATACCAATCAAATCGAAGACAATACCATTGAATAACGTATCTGTTAATTCTCGAACAGGGGCGCCCATGACCGGGTGCGATACACCCATACCAAGCACACGATCTGATGATTTCCAAGTAGGTGGTTCTGGTTATTGTATATGCAATAGTGGAACATTAAAAAGGGGTTTGGTGGATAACGGACATCCGGTATTTACATGCAATGAGGTGTGTTCGCCGGAAAATGATTCTGTTTCGTCGGTATTATACTATAACAGTAAAAACTGGCAGGCTCCTTTAGGCTTTTCATATGGAAAATCGGTAAAGGGTAATAATGCAACCGATCCACCCCCCCCGGGTAAAAACAGAGCTCGCGCTGTTAAGCCCGATACCACGGGTAGCTTTTGTGGAACATTTGATGTGGACTATATGATTGAAGGCACGGGTGGGAAGGCGTATGGAGTAGAATGGGGTTCTGAGTATGTTAAAAATTATAATGCTGTTGACAATCCACGCGAGTGCCCGACGGGGATGATTCAAGACGGAGAAGTGAAATTATCAGATGCTTGTAGTAGTAAAAAACAGATTGACGAGGACCAAATCCTGGGCATCAGGTGGAGTAAATTGACAACAAGGCGGGGATCGTCGCCTGAGGAGAAATTGGCATTTCATGAAGCGTATATGAAGGACGGTACATCCGTTCCCGGATACGAGCGAAAGTGTAAATATGAACCAAATGGTTACAATGTGCCCTTGATAAATAATGTCGATAAACTAAAACCATTGCCTTCTAAAGTAGACTTATTAAACGCATGTGCTCAGGCGCCGTATGAAAATTTGTATCTTGATATATTAGAATTAAACCTATTAGCATTTCTTGCGGATACAAAAGCATCTATCATTTATAAAGCAATTAAAGAAACTTATAGTGGCAGCAGGGCAACGGCTTTAAAGAAAACCGAACTCGGGAAAGAAATATTTAAGAATATGGCAATTTATGAAAATGCATACAATAAGTTAAGAAAACTAAAAAACTCACAAGGACTTATGTCGGCTATACTTGAAGATGTAGGGTTAAAAAAAGGAAGTAACGATATTAGTTATTATATATGGCTGACAATGGCAGCGGGAGCGGCAGCTTTAGCTCTAACCAAATATAATTCTTAAAACATGGTATACTAAAAATAAATACCATTATTATATTTATATTAATAAACTATATAAGTATGAAGTTTAATAAATCCGCGCTATTTGTAATTTTACTAATTATTATAATTATACCTTTATTAGCAAGAAAGGCTTTAGGAAGCATTGTCGAACCATTTTCAGCTAATAACGTTCAAATAAAGTATGGCGAACCGGAATCAACAACATGTTTAACTAGAGGTCTAAATGATACTATAAACATAGGTAATTGTATGACCGGCGAGAATCCTAATACCAATTCACAATGGAATGTGGGAGAAAAAAACACACACGTAGGTGGATATTCGATCCAGTCCGCCGAAGACCCCACAAAGTGTCTAACGCCAGCTTACGACCCCCACATGGGACCGTCCAAGGACGATATAGGGCGTTTAGAGGCGTGTGATGGTACTGGTGGGTACGGGACAAAATGGAAGCAACTTCACGGGGAGGCCCCAAAGGTGTACAATATGTGGAAGGAATTAACTGGTCAATCTACTAATATTCAGATGGGTGGACCAGAGCCCGGCATTGTCTCTCGCTGTTTAATTGGGGATGATGGTAACCAAAAACTAGGTGACTGCCCTACCGGGAACTCTAAAACGTGGAATGTTGTTCAGGTTCCTGCTGCGGCTCCCATAAAACTAGCCAGTTGTTCGTCTTTGTCTCCATTCGGCGAAGAAGATGAAAACGATCCCTTATCTCTTTTGAACAATATAAAATACTTTCAAAAGGAGGAATTGAGTATTTTAAATAAGTTAAAGGAATTAGCAAACGTGGCTGAACCAAACACGACACTAATTGATCGGTATACTAAAGCAATAAAACCATTCCAGCAATCTAGAATGCGATTAATGCAGCAACTAAACAATGTATCAGCCCAAACGCAATGTTCCATTGCAACGGATAGAAGAGCGTTGCAGGATCAAATCGCATTATTGGCTGTTGTTGAAAAACAACTAACAGCTACCGAACAAGAAACAGGTATAATGCTGGATCATAAAGGAGGTAAAAAAAGAATGGTAGAAATCACAAATTATGAAAATTTGCGGTATACATCACATAAAAACATTTTTAAAACAATAGCGTTTTGTAGTTTGTTTGTTTTAGCAGGTATATATTTAAATAAAGGTGGCGGGAAATATATGTCATGGTTGGGCTCTCCAATAATTGTAACTGCTATAGCGGTAGCTACATTCTTAACAGTTAAAAGAATTTGGTGGAATGCTTACAGAAACCCCATGAATTGGAATCAGTTTATGTGGGAAACTCCTTCCAAAAATCAACAGACCGTATGGGAGTATGACGTGAATGCATTTAATATTGCCAAAAATAACATGAGTGCTGATATGAATTCAATGACAAATACAGTTAGTAATGAAGCCCATGAATTGCAAAAGACTGTTCAAGGTTTAGGACGCGAAATAAATAGCACGGCACAAGGGAAGGGTAAAAATCTTTCGAAATCATTTGCAACATATAATTAAATAATAATAAATATCTTATTATTTAATTCTAACCGTAATACAACCATAATGCCAAAAAAACCGGAACTTACGCGCGAACAAATTAATAAAATGATTAGTTGTAATGATACATTTATGAATAGTATGAATAAATTAGATAAGGTTGTAATAAAATTAAATAATGCTGCTTTAAACTTAGAAGCTGATTTTATACAGTCCCCTGAAACGATAAACAATTATGAATATAAAAAACGCAATTTAGAAGCATCGCGAAAAGCTGACGAAGAAGTTCAAATGTTAATAAATGAATATGAAGATATTATAAAATCCATCAATGATAACATTCATTACTATAACACTTTGATTACATACCAAACAAATATGGATGATCTCACCGAACACTATAATAAAAGCATATCTGCAGATAAGCAGAAGATTGAAGCACTCAAATCAAAAAAAGCGATTGCGCAACGAATGACAACATATTATAAAAAAAAAACTGAAAATGTAAATTGGTATAATTATTATTTAAATATACTTTACTGGATTGTATTCAGCGTTATAGTCGGTTGTTTCGTATATTTATTAGGAACATACAAAACTGATATAAGCGGTAGTATCTCCTCTGATATAAGTGGTAATATCCTTACGGACGCAAACGGTAATAAACATGGAATAAAAAAAACAGGATTCGTTGCTGCGATTATGCTTTTTACGCCTTATATATTACAACCCATAGTAACGTTGGTTAAACCTTACTTATATCCATACACTTAACCACGTTTATACACGAATTTATATGTTATGTATAATATCAATCCACTTACAAGAGCCGTATAAATATTAGCAATTGGTTTATTCTTAAGGGTATATCTCTTTCTGTTTGCTTTGTTTGTGCCTGTTATTCTGCTTATGAACGATTCGGAACATGCTTTTTTAGAAACAGGATTCACACCATCTACAAAGGCACAGGGTGCTATACCTTTGATATCACTGTTAATTACAAATCCCGAAGCGGCGCCATGTTTGTTATTCTCATCTACCGTTTTCATATAAATATTAGAACATGGTGGATTCGCGGGTTGACTGAACGCTGCAAATAAACTCGTAGGGTCCAATTTACTTATATCTCCCAGCATACCAGGTATTAAGCCTTTCAATGAAGATGTATTTATACCCGCCTCCTTTAAAAATGGAATATCCCCGTCCGATACGTTATTAATATACACCTTTCTGGCTACCTTATTTCCGTCCGGATCAGTGCATTTTGCCCCAACATCCATAAAATATCTATCTCCTAAAGGCTGTCCGTTATTCTTTGACGCCGGACCACCACCTTCTATCAATAAATGCATATAGTTCATTATACCACCAATGTTTTTACCCAGGGCATCTGCTTTACCACTCATTTTCATTTCGTGTGGAGACTTTATAAATTTAGCGTAATTATAGTTTTGACCGACAAGCGAGCTTTCCAAATTACTACCATGTGTTTTAAGACTGTCCATACCAGTTATATAAGATCGATATATTTATTTTTATTTATAATTTACCGGTGCTCTTTGACTCGACGCTGACGTATTGAGGGTCGCCGTCTTGCTACCGCCGATGCCCTACCTACCGTGGCCACCCGTCTGCTGTAAGCGGAAGTGTATCAGTCGCAAGTTTATTCAACCTAGCAACTTTTGCTTTTGTCTTTACATTCCCCTGACTACTCTCTCTCTTTTTTTTATCATGTATTGCCTTTTGTTTAGCTGTTAAACAAGACAATATATTTTTGTATTTAGAACGAAGTTGGTTTATATGCGAACTATTTTCATTTCCTTCCCGTGAAACATTAAAATAATTATATGCACAAATCGATATTATAATTATAATAATTACCGTCAATATTTTATAATTCATACCTTATACTTAGAAATTATTCTATGGTATTACTCTAATTGTTGTAACTTGGCATTAATTGTCATTGCCAATTTATTTATTTTAGATACATTTACCGAATAATCAGTTTCCGAATAATCAGTTTCCGAATAATTGACTAGTGGTGGCCATTCGGTGGGAAGACAATCGGGTTTGAGTTGAGTTTGGGAAGAAGAGTTTTGGTTGGACGGACATTTCGGTATTGTCGTATGCTTACTGTTTTTACAAGTTGTGTTATTCAACCTATTCGCACCTTTCGCATTCATTTCGAGCAATTTATCTAACTGTTCATATTTTTTCAGCATGTTACTTAAATCTAATTCTCCATCATTAAAACCTTCTTGCAATTTCTCAATTGAGAAATTTGTTAAAAAGAATCCAATTATAATTATAACTATAAAATCAATCGCATTCATTATATATTGTTTCCTATTTTTTCTTTTCATAGTATAAATGCGAAACTTTAGAATTAAAAACAAAAGGTCTAGTCAATATAAAAATGGGGTTTCTGTTACAACAACATTTAATAAGACAACCCCCCTTAATCTTTATAAAAATACAAATTCACGATTGGATAAACCAGATTATGGAAACTGTATAGTTGATTGCACAAATTCGGGATGCAAACAATGCGATAAAAAAACGATTGACTATATCGACCCAACCACTGGTTATACAAAGACTAATATTAGCGAACATTCGGCTATTAGTCGAATGGGTGCGCCATATAGAGCACCTATAGCCGGATATAGGAAAACACTAATATGTTGTTCGGGTATCAAACACTCGGTTCCAACACAACCAACCAATACTGTATACGGTGATTCTAAACATTGGCGGAATCCATCGGGAACCGAAAACAGTTGTGTTAGGTATGATAAAAGAATAAGGTCTGGAATGCAACCTAAAAAGTCTTATTCAGATAAGTGTTGTTCCGGCAAGTCTTGTAAATCATGTGGTGATAATGCGTATTCGTTTAGTTATAGCGAATACAATAAAAATCGCAAGCTAAATACTTATGACAGGGGGTTAGAAATTAACCCTTCAACGGAAGAGTGTTTTAAGCCGTGTCCAGATGGAATGTGTCAACGTTCCACATTTATTAAGAGTAGTTGCATAAATATGGATTGCCCTTGTAGTGTTGAGAAAACTATATGGAAACCCAATAATAAAACCTTTAAGGTTCAGGGGGCTGTATCATCAGGTTCAAGAATAGACAGATTAAAATTGGATACCCTGATAGTAGCCAATAGTAAGTGTAAACAAAACGATAGATGTGATAAAGATGGTTTAGGGAAGGGTCCATACTTTGGTGGTAAGCCGAGATTTGATGGCTGGATGTTTAATGCTAAACACCCAGAAACGGTTTGTAATACGCGATACCGACAACTACCATTAGGTGTGCCACAATTAAATTCCAATAATAGACCAACGCGTTCAAACAAAATGCAAAATATTAATTTGCGCCAGAAAAATAACGGATTGGGATTTATTCCAAGATATAAGTATTCGAGGGCACCGGGATGTGGTAAATGCCCGACGGATTGTTCTTAACTTAAAATTATATTATACTATTATAATATAATATGGAATCTAAAAGTATGGAAGGAAAGTTCGAAACCATTACAAAGAAGAAAAGATCTAATAAAAAGACAGGATGTGAGAACAAACAAATTTATAAGTATCCGTGTTGTCGTGATTGCGGACGTCGTTCAGGGGTAATGGGGGGAGAGGGATTTAAAAAATATAATAATTATAAAAACGCTTGTAAATTTAATTATAGGAACGGACAAAACAAATTAATTACAGCCAATGTTGGTGATCCAGACAATACGAGGTTTCTACGCAAGAAAAGGTGTAGAGAAATACCAGGTGCTAAATTAACTGAAAGTCAGAAGATTGGCTTGGCTAAAGTATTGGGTAGATGCGCTGCTGAGAGAGAGATTTTTACAGCTGAGTGTATTCACGATAATTGTGAATATGAAGAGAGGTACCCTGGTGGCCATGTCAATAGAATACAAGATTTACGAGAGGTTGAGAACATATGTGAAAACAGTAGTATAACGTCAAGACGAGCTCATGGTTATAGAAGAAAAAGAAGTAGAAGAAAAAGAAGTAGAAGAAAAAGAAAAAGAAGAAAAAGAAAAAGCAGAAAAAGAAAAAGTTAATATCGTCAAAATTCAATATATTTATTATATATGCAACGTGCTAAGAATAGAAGGTCTTTTAAATATAGCGCCGATGGAAAGCAAAAGCCGTCAACATTTAATACGAGTGTCCAGCAAAAACACACATATATGGTAAATAATGGAGAGATAATTGGTTGTTCTACAAAAACGCAACAATTGCCCATTAAGGGATACAGGAAACAAACATATGTTTATCCTAGAAAAGACCAATCGTGTAATGATATTCCAATAAATACCGTATATACAGATAAATACGCATTAAATAAACAGACAGGACAATCGTGTATTTCATATAAACAAACTCAGCCCCCAATCCAAAACAAAAACGGATGTATAAATTCCGGGTATAATTATAGTACAAAACAGTTATTATCTAGGCGAAACCACACATATGAAGCAAAACAGTTTAATTTTCTCTCCAATAATACAAACACAAAGCATTTATATAATATTATTGACGCATCATGTATCCATATTAAGGATTCAATGTATAACTGTGATAAGTTTAAAAGATTCGCAAATGTAAATCAAAATGATTTATTTGCCGTTTATAATCCTAATAATACCCAATATTCACAACAAGGTGCTGTTTCAGGGGGATCACGTATAAACAGATTAAAATACCAAACTACCCTTACATCTCAAGCACGTTATGTTAAAAACGTAAATAACATAGTTAATGGCGAATACCCAGCGACACTGTATCAAAACGGTGGTCCAATACGAAAAAGTATTCTCAATAAAGAAAATACCCAGAACTGCAAACGAACGCAAAACGGGTTGGCACAGCGGTGTAAAATAAATTCGACAGGACAGACAGCTACAGTTCCGGGTGCCCCCACTCTTGCAACACCCACCACTGCCTCCTGGACTGTATATTTGACGTGGGCGGCGCCCTCGAATAACGGCGGGGCAAGTATCACGTCCTACAAAATCGAGCAGTCCACCACGAGCGCGACAGCGGGGTTCGCTGTTGCCGTGGCGAGCACGGGCAGCACTGCGATCAAGAAGAAGTTAACCACTCTCAATAGCGGCCAGGCTTATTGGTTCAAAGTGTCCGCGATCAACACAGTGGGAACGGGCACGGCATCGGCGGTGCAGACGGCAACACCACCAACAACAGTCCCTGGCTTACCGACCTTATCGGCACTCACGGCAGGAGATGCAGAGATCTCACTGTCCTGGACGGCACCGTCAAGTAATGGCGGGGCAAGC
>TARA_B110000046_G_scaffold31399_1_pt1 | contig 12238 bp, 8 predicted proteins | sample TARA_B110000046 | Tara Oceans TARA_B110000046 (sample SAMEA4397157) | marine metagenome | biome: Polar Biome; feature: [DCM] deep chlorophyll maximum layer (ENVO:01000326); material: water (ENVO:00002006), including particulate matter (ENVO:01000060) such as... | depth 40 m
GGCTTTTCGCATAATTCACCCATCCGTTTAGTGATAGCTTGGCCATATGAAATATTAGGAACAAATATCCCATCCATAATATCTATGTGTAGCCAATCAGATTCACTTTGATTAATCATTGAAATATCTCGTTCTAGATTACCAAAATCTGCAGCTAAAATTGAGGGTGCTATTTTATGTGTAGGCATTAGTTTATCGTGTTATTTGTATACTCAACAAATGTAATAATATGTATCGGTATACCTATAAGTATACAAGCTAACTGTTAACCAAAAAGTCTAATTTTTAGATTCCACCACAAACCCATTTCAAATCCTTACTTTAGCCAGAAGTATTGCTTGCGTGAAGGACTCTCATTGAGAATCATAGGCTTGACTAGAGTAATGAGTGTCTAAATGAAGGCATTGAGGTAGTTTTCAATCAAATAATAAAAACGAAATGGGCAAATTAGCACTGCATTGGCAGATAATTATAGGAATGGTTGTAGGTGGAATTTTTGGTTACATCATGACTCAAGTAGGTGGAGAGCAATTCACTGCCGATTGGATCAAACCTATAGGTAAGATATTTATCAATCTTCTCAAGCTAATAGCTATTCCACTGATTATTGCTTCACTGATCAAAGGAATATCAGACTTAAAGGATATTTCTAAATTCAAAACAATTGGATTGCGAACTATTCTACTTTATATCATGTCAACTGTAATTGCAATTACTATAGGCCTAATAGTAGTGAATACTATTAATCCAGGTAGTAGTATTTCTCCAGAGCTAATGGCAGAGATATCGGGTACTTATGGAGAAAAAGCGAGTGCAAAGATCAGCTCTGCGGGATCGGCAGCTGACAGAGGGCCGTTACAATTTTTAGTAGATATGGTACCTGACAATTTCTTCAAAGCCGCTTCTAACAATGGAAGTATGTTACAAGTAATTTTCTTCGTCATCTTTTTTGGCATTAGTCTATTACTCATCAAGCCAGAGGAATCTAAACCTGTCAAAGCATTCTTTGATGGACTCAATGAAGTAGTTCTCAAGATGGTAGATCTAATCATGTTTATAGCACCAATTGCCGTATTTGCATTGATTGCTTCTTTAATTACCGAGATATCAAACCCAGAAATATTTATTGCATTAGCCAAATATGCCATGACTGTTGTCCTTGGGCTAGCAATCATGGTAGTATTTTATCTCATCCTCATCAAGACGAGAATTGGATACAGTCCAGGATTCTTCCTAAAGAACTTTAGCCCTGCTCAATTACTCGCCTTCTCAACAAGTAGCAGTGCAGCTACCCTTCCTGTCACTATGGAACGAGTAGAAGAACATCTAGGTGTAGACCAAGAAGTAAGTAGTTTTGTATTACCCGTAGGTGCTACAGTCAATATGGATGGCACAAGTTTATATCAGGCAGTTGCAGCAGTTTTCATATGCCAAGTAACTGGTTTTGAATTGGGTCTTGGAGATCAATTGACTATCATACTCACAGCTACCCTAGCTTCTATAGGATCAGCTGCTGTACCAGGCGCAGGTATGATCATGTTAGTAATAGTTCTTGAAGCACTTGGCCTTCCGGCCGAATCACTCGCGATAGGAATAGCACTGATTTTCGCTGTGGATAGACCACTAGACATGTGTCGTACAGTGATTAATGTAACGGGAGATGCTACAGTAAGTATGCTAGTAGCCAAGTCTATAGACAAAATAAATATATCAGAACCTAAGAACTGGGATGACAACTATGGTAAGTAGCTTATACAGTTTATTGTAAAATTGCACTAAATATGTCATTTAGACTTACATGGCAAAAACTGAAATTTGCTAATATTGTAATCTAGATATAACTTAAAAAGATTATGAAAAAATACGGACTCCTTTTATTATTGCCATTACTCGCAATTAGCTACTACTTGCTCAACGAAAAACAGGATAAGACTACAGAGATGCCTGCACCTACGGGAGGAACTATCGTAAAGATGGACATGGAAGAAGGTGATAATAAGACTAAGAGAGAAGCTTGGTTTGAACTGATGCATAAAACTGAAGAAGGTGTAGAATGGAAAATGGTAGAACATGATAATATGATGTCATCCTATCAAGACAAACTTAGAAGAAAGCAAGATGTATCTACGAGAGGTGATATCGAACCTGTAGCCGATGGAATACTAGAAGGTGCATGGTCAGAAAGAGGTGCTTCTGAGGTAGCTGGCAACGTTCGTATAACAGCTTACGATAGTACCACAGATATACTTTATGCTATATCAGATGGTGGTACTTTATGGCAAGGCGACTTGAGTGGCTTCTTTTGGGAGGTCCTCAATCAAGAAATACAGTTTTCTGCAGGCTTGCTAGAGGTAGCTCATCTACAAGATGGAACATTCAGAATCATAGCAAGCATCAACAATAGACCTTTCTACTCTGATGATATTGGGGTAACATGGAATCCAGCCTCTAACTGGAATACACAAGGTGGTAGTAGATTGTTCGATTCGCATGTTATACAAAATGAAAATACAGGCATTAATGAAATATTCTTCCTCAGTAGAGAGACCTGGAATCAAGCCATCAGCGTGCAGAAATCTAATGTAGAAGACATGGACTTTAAGCAAGAAAGATCCTTTACAACTTCTGATCACAGAAACCTATCAATGGCGAGAGTAGGAAATGGTAATGATGTATTTATACTTGAGCAACTTTCTGCCGGAACAAGTAAAATATTCCAATGGGACGCCGAGGCAGACAACTTTGTAAATATCAACAACAATACTCAGATAGGATCTGGAGAGATTGGTCGTATCAATTTAGATGTTGTGATGATAGAAGATACACTTCGGATGTACTCATATAATGACGCACAAGAATTCTACAAATCAAACGATCTTGGACAGACCTGGGAACTTCAATCTATTTTACCGATAGATCCATGGGAAGTAGGTGTCTATATTATACCATCAGATCCAAAAAACCTCATCTTAGGCGGAGTCAATGCATACAGATCTAACAATGGAGGACAAAATTGGCAAATAGTCAATGAATGGTGGGAATACTATCAGAATACAACAACTAAACTGCATGCTGATATTATGTCATTTGAAGAATATACAGATAGTGCTGGAGAGCCCTTTTTGTTGATCAATAACCATGGAGGTATTAGTATGTCGCGTAACTACGGTAAAGATAATATCAATATTGGTCTATATGGGCTCAATACTGCCCAATACTATGATGTGAGAACTTTGCCATCTAGTCCTGAATGGGTATTTGCAGGTGCACAAGATCAAGGTTTCCAAAAAGGAATACTTCAAGACGATCAACAAGTCGGAGGATTTGAACAAATTATATCAGGTGACTATGGTCATATTGAATTTACAAACAATGGCACAAATCTATGGACCGTATATCCTGGAGGATCTGCTAGTTTCTATGATGAACCTAAAGTGCAAGGGCCAACAGCCGGTTGGACAATAGGGTCTAGTAACGAAACTGTATGGATACCACCAATGATGGCTGATCCAGATCCAACCGTAGATATAATGTATATCGCAGGCGGAAGTGTAGATGGAGGAAGTGGATCTTATATGATCAAGATGACCTTTGAATCGGACACAATCCGAGCTGAAAACATGCCATACAATTTTATTAGTGATGGGACTATATCTGCTATGATGACATCCCCTCTTAATGCAGACCTATGGTATGTAGCAACCACAACTGGCAAATTTTTCACTTCAACTGACAGAGGGCTAAGTTTTGAGAAAGGAAATATATTTGGTCCTGGATCACAATATCTATACGGATCTGGTATACTTCCATCAGCTGAAGACGAAAACGTAGTCTATTTCTGTGGAAGTGGATATAACGGCCCAGCAGCATACAAATCAGAAGACAAAGGAGCGACTTGGACAGAAATGGGTGAAGGATTACCGCCTACTCTTATGTTCAATATGGTCGCTAATGAAGACGAAACCCTATTATATGGTGCTACAGAAGCTGGACCTTATGTATATATAGTAGCTGAAGAGCAATGGTTTGATTTATCAGGGGCAAATACTCCTACTCAGAGATACTGGAGTGTAGAATACCTAGAGGACATTCATACTGCAAGATTTGGTACGTATGGTAGAGGAATTTGGGATTTCAAATTCGATGAGCAATTTGTAGATACTAAAGATATTACAGTAAACACTTCAGATCTTACAATATTCCCTAATCCCGCGAGCGATATAGTTACTCTAAAAATAGATGAGATAGCTAATGAATCATTTACCGCTAGAATAATTGATATCAATGGAAAAATTGTGTCTCAGAAAAAGATCGATATATCCTCTGACTCTGCAACATTAGATGTAAGTGATCTGAACACTGGAAACTATGTGATCCAATTGATCAATAGCAAAAAGCAATACGCTCAGAAAATTATTAAGATATAAAACGTTATATAAATGAGTGAAATATTAGGCATTGGCTCAAGAGTGAAGCATCCAGCATATGGAGAGGGGGCTATTATTAAAATTGATGTCGCGGCGTACAAAGTTTGTTTCATGCAATATGGTGTCAAGCATGTAGGAATAAATTATAGCCAATGGGAAATAATAGAACAGCTAGAAGCTACTGAGGAAATCACATTGACGGGCGCTGAAGATGCTTTGGCCAAAATCATGAAACTCTGGATGGGGAGTACTGAAATTGTAGACTTGGGAGACAAATGGGACGACGGTCTACTTATACTAAAGCCAGGTGATGATAGTCTTAAAAGTAAAGAGATGCCCATCGATGGTTTTTTTCATAAAATCGTGATGGTAAGAGATCGTCTCAGGGTAATGGAGCAACGAATCAATTCATCTAAGCTTACTGATGAAGAGAAAGTAAACCTCCAACAATATATCACAAGAATATATGGTAGCTTGACCTCGTTCAATGTATTGTTCAAATACAAGGATGATCATTTCAAAGGAAGTAGTAGCTAGCAAAGCATGTTAAAAGAGTCAATACTAACCAAGAAAAAAATAAAGTAATTAGGTACTTGTTTTCAGATTGAACAAGTACCTTTTTATATTGCTTTATATTCGGTAAAGGGATATTAAACAATAATCCTTAAATAACATATAAATCAAATACATCATGCGAATACAGCACCTATTAATACCACTAGTACTTACTATATCCTTTTTTTCGTGCATTGAGACTAACCAAAGTTTTACCAAATTACCACCAGGGCTTTGGAGAGGTGTACTTAAGTTAGAAGCAGGCACTAATGTGGTAGCCGTAGAAGAGGAAATAGGAACAGCCGTACAAAACGACAACGACTTACCATTCCAATTTAATGTAATATATGATGATCCCACTACTTTTCATATCGAAATCATGAATGGAGAGGAGAGAATCGCTGTCAGCGATATCATATATGGATTGGATCGTAAGACCGCTAAAGATACTTTGATCATCAACTTTCCAGTCTTTGATACGTACATCAAAGCACTATACGAAGAAAGTATAATAGAGGGTGATTGGTTCGTAAATTATAAGCCCGGCTACAGTATACCTTTCAAGGCGTACCACGCTAGAGGTAATAGATTCAAAGATCTACAAAAGGTACCTACTGCGGACCTAACAGGCAAATGGGAAACTACATTCGAACCAAACCAAGAGGATGAATATCCCGCTATTGGATTATTTGAGCAGGAAGGGAATAAGATCACTGGAACATTCGAAACTGAAACAGGAGATTATAGATACTTAGAAGGAACAGTGCAGGGGAATAAACTCTATATGTCAACTTTTGATGGAGCACATGCTTTCTTATTTACAGGTAAGATAATGGAAGATGGAAACCTCGTAGGAGAGTTTCGATCTGGGAATCATTATAAATCTTCATGGATAGCTAAACGTAATGCAGACTTTGAATTGAAAGACCCATTTGAAATGACCTCTGATCTAACAGGCGAACCATTGAACTTCACTTTCCCTAGTACAGATGGCAGTATGGTAAGTCTCACTGGTGATGCCTTCAAGGGTAAAATCAAACTAGTAAAGATCATGGGTACTTGGTGTCCCAATTGTAAAGATGAGACTAAATTTTTATTAGATTATCTAAAGAATAATAGCCCGAAAGATATAGAAGTAATTGCCATTGGATTTGAAAGATATAAAGACGAAGCAAAAAGTATGGCTGCTCTAAAAAGATATAAAGACAAATGGGAAGTACCTTATCAAGTTTTACTTGGAGGAACATCTGCTAGTAAAAGTAAGGCAAGTGAAAAGATTCCTCAGCTTAGTGGCATACTCTCCTATCCTACTTTGATATTTGTAGATAAGAGCAATAAAATAAGAAAAATATATACTGGTTTTTCAGGACCAGCAACTGAACAATATCAATATTTTTTAAATGATTTTGATAGAATCATTGAAGAATTGAGAAAAGAAAAAATATAAAATAAAGCAAAAAATGAAAGCACCATACTCTAAAATAGTATTGATTACTGGAGCAACCAGTGGTATAGGTAAAGCGACCTCTGCAAGATTTGCTAAGCAAGGCTACAACTTAATACTTACTGGACGTAGACTCTCTATCTTAGAAGAACTCAAAAAGAAATACACGCGTAAGTTTAAGATCAAGGTGAAGATATTAAGTTTTGATGTTAGAGATGCTGCAATGACCAAAAAGGTGATCAACTCATTGGATTCTAATTGGACAAAAATAGATATCTTACTCAACAATGCAGGCCTTGCTAAAGGTTTCGATCCGATCCATAAAGGAAAACTAACGGATTGGGAAACCATGATAGATACTAATGTAAAAGGTCTACTATATATGACTCGCCTTATCTCTCCGGGTATGGTAAAACGTAGGTCTGGACACATCATAAATATTTGTAGTACCGCTGGACATGAAGTGTATCCTAATGGTAATGTCTATTGTGCTACCAAGTATGCCGTAGCTGCACTTACTAAAGGCATGAGATTAGACTTAACTCAGTATGGAATTAAAGTAAGTCAAATCTCTCCTGGTGCTGTAGAAGAAACAGAGTTTGCACTGAACAGATTTGATGGTGATGTTGAAAAAGCAAAAATATATGAAGATTATAATCCGCTGACAAGTAGTGATGTAGCTCGCACAATATACTTCGTAGCCACTCAACCTAAACATGTCAATATTCAGGATGTACTAATGATGGGATCACAGCAAGCGAGTAGCACGCAGATAGATCGAAGCGGAAGAAAGTAGGATAATTATCTAAAAGGATTCCTAGCCTTCCACTCTTCTTTTGGAGTGAGAAAATCCAATAATTTGGGAGTATACCTATCTATTGCTTTACTAGACAGTTTGATGTACAAATTAAGATTTGTTTGAGTCGCCCCTACGGATGATTTAATCTCGAGTGCAGTCCTTGACATATCTACATGAGAAACGCTTTGCTCAATTCCTTCTTCTACGAGATCGTAAAGCATATTGAGATACAGCTGGTGTGATCCATTATAATTATGATCATAACCCAAAAAGTGGGCATCTAAGGCATCTTGCGACAATATGGAAGTATAAAACCCAACCATTTTATCTTCGAGAAAGTATCCGGTCACTCTCAACTTATCACCTAATTGATCTTTGAGATGATAGAAGTAATTATACTTGAGTATAAATAGATTGAATCCTGCTTGATCTGATACGTATCTATATAATCTAAAGATTTCGTCTTTATAAGAGTCTATTTCACTTACAGACAAGACTCTCTTTTGGATATCTATAGCTTTTTTTCTTGCACTTCGCATACGCACACGGTATTTACTCTTCATCGCAGATACATAGTCCTCAATCGTCTTCCACTCCGATCTGATATCTACCTTCATAGTTGGCTGCACTGAAAACTTAGTATAGCCAGATTCTTCAGACATTAAGTGATTATCTAAAAAGTCTTTGTAAATAACTCCTCTCACCTTAATACCTTCTTTTCTGAGTTGAGGCTTGAGTATTTCAAGAGATTGTTCTACAAGTGAAAACTTCTTTTCCACTGTGATATAATCTCTAAAAAACATGCCATAATTACCCGTAAGAGTAAGATTACCTACCACTAAAGTATGTGCTCTGAATCTTGATGCGACAGACTTCTTAACTCGAGCTAAAATTCTACTAGCTTTTGAACCACTTATATCCTTATCAAACCTGATACTCTCATCTAGTCTGATCGTTTTTATTTGATAATATCCTATCCCAATATCACCCTGTTCCTCAGTGGAGAATAGAGCATATCTATATTGAGCATCACTTGGTGGCGCGAGCTCTAGAGCTTTCAAAAACGCTCTTCCGAAAAAAGTATTATTCTTTGGTACCACAGTTTGCCACCTATCTACAATCACATCGATAGATTTATAAAATTGTACAGATACAGAATCATCTATTGGAAAGAGAAAACTTTGATCTTGTGAAACCGCGACCGAACTGATGTCAGTCGATATAGATAATACATCAAAAATAGAAGATCCAAGTGAAATAGAGGACATAAATAATTATATATGATAGTAATTCAATATGAAGACCTAATAATGTCAAATCTAAAGAGAAAGTTGTGCATTGAAGAAACAATTACGTTTAAATGCCTTTTATTTTAGATCAAAAGAGTAATTGTAGAGATTAGTAGTTCATAGTTTTCTTCACTTTAGTCTTTTGTTTTTGAGTGGCTCTGATCTTCCTTAACGCATATTTCTCATCCTCCCATGAAAGAAGCTTCACTTTAGCGAATCCTTTGTAGTTAGTGAAATATTTTTCTATTATCCACTTGATAGATGCATGTTCTACCGCAAAATCTGAAAACTCACTAGCTTTAAACGTTTGTCTTTTTTCTGAACTTGGTATAGCTATAAAGAAATCTTTCTTTATACCATCATCCGTTAGGCGCATCGCTCCAATGGGAATTACATTAAGGTCTTGCCCTTTATAAATTCTATCCGACAGAATGATAAAATCCAATGAGGGATTATCTTCATGTACCATAGTGGCTACATTAAATGGCAACGGAAGATATGGCTTCACAACATTGTCAACATCATAGCTATCTCCTGCTCCATATATAACCTCTACTGATACACCATCAGCAGATATATCCATTACAGACTGCTCTTTTTGCTCTTTACAAGAAACTAAAAAAATGAAGAATGAGATGTTAAAAATTATAAACCGCATAGACAAGATTAATATGATAATTAATGTAATGAAAATTGATAAGTAATGATGTAATGAAATTACATATGTATGTCAATCCAATTGTCTTGGAGATGGCAGACACCACTTCTTTTTAATATTTAACCTTACAAGAGCTATAACTCAAAACAATCTATATTACCGCATCTAACAAATCTTTAGTGTATTGCTGTTGTGGATTATTGAGAATGGATTCAGCATCATTCATTTCTACGATCTTACCCGATTGCATTACCATGATACGATCACTGATAAATTTAACTACCGATAAATCATGTGAAATAAATATATAACTGAGATCAAGTTCGTCTTTGAGATCTTTAAGCAAATTGAGAATCTGTGCCTGTACACTAACATCCAATGCGGATACTGATTCATCACAAATAATAAACTTAGGATTCATACTTAGGGTACGTGCTATACATATACGCTGACGTTGACCGCCAGAGAACTGATGTGGATATCTATCATAGAAACCTGGCTCTAACCCTACTTTCTCAAGTAAGTCGATGACCTTTTCCTTTCTCATTTTATCATTATCATGAAGACCATGGACCTTCATAGGCTCCTGTATAGCAGCGCCTATACGCATTCTGGGATTGAGAGATGAAAACGGATCTTGAAAAATAATCTGATAATCACGACGAAGTTTTCTCATCGATTCTTTATCTAACCCAAATACATCTTGTTCTTCAAAAAACACCTTACCAGCAGTTGGTGGTATCAACCTTAATAAGGTTTTACCCAAAGTTGACTTTCCACTACCAGACTCTCCCACCAGTCCTAAAGTCTCTCCTTTCTTCATAGTAAAGCTAATATCATCCACAGCTTTAGTATATGCTGTCGGTCGACCAAAGAAATTAGTCTTTGCTGTGTAGTAAGTACTTAAATTCTCAACTCTTAGTATATCCGATTCATTTTGTAATCCTATGATTCTCGACTTATAATTTGCAATAGGTTCTATTAGAGAAGTAACAATGTCATGCTGGGATTTCTCATCATCTACACGATCCATGAAATCTGAAACCGTAGGCAATCGATGCATACGTTTATCCATCGGAGGACGACAGGCGATTAGGCCTTTGGTATAGTCATGTTTTGGGTATTGGAAGAGTTCATGAGCTGATCCTTGCTCTACTATTTTTCCTTTATACATAACGATTACATAATCTGCTATCTCCTTGATCAATCCTAGATCGTGACTGATAAAAATCGTCGAAGTGTTATACTCAGTTTTTATTTCACCTAAAAGTTTAATGATCTCCTTCTGCACTGTAACATCTAGTGCTGTTGTAGGCTCATCTGCGATCAATACTTCCGGATGATTGGATACAGCCATAGCAATCATGACACGTTGTATCTGTCCACCTGACATCTCATGAGGATATGATCTGTATATACGTTCTGGATCTGGCAATAGTACCTTTTCAAATAATGCGATGACTTGAGCCCTAGCCTCTGCCTTAGACACTTTATTGTGTATAAGTATTGCCTCGGCCACCTGCCTGCCACATCTCTGCGTAGGATTAAGAGAACTCATAGGCTCTTGAAATATCATGGATATAACATTTCCTCGCAGATTACACATCTCTGACTCGGATATAGATAATATATCTCTGGATTCACCACTCTTGTTCAAATAGTCAACACATCCATTTTTAATAAATCCAGGAGGCGATGGTATCAATCTCATAATCGAAAGTGAAGTCACTGACTTGCCACTTCCAGACTCACCAACTATACCAATTGTACTCCCTTTAGGAATATCAAAAGATACCTTCTTAACCGCTTCAAACTCATTTCCATCATTGATGAATACGGTCTGTAGTTCCTTAATGCTTAGAACATTGTTGTTATTAGAGTCTGGCAAGATTAAAGAGTTGATATTAGTGTATTGTAAATATGTAAAAAAATATGTAAGCCGTAAAGAGGAATTCGAAATTGCTAAATCAAAAAAGAAGGAAATTATTTCACAAAGAGTTCAAGATAGCGAAACTAGGTATGTTCTAGATTATAATTCATCCATAAGTTTTGACTATATTTTAACTTCCCTGCAATAGCCTAAAGGGCCTTCACACTGCAACTTGCGGCATCGCTCCTAAAGGAATATAAATATACTATGTATTCTGCTAGCCAACCGCAATTCTAAATCGCATTCATTAAATAAATTTTAAATCGGATCTTTATGTTTGTACAACGTCAAGTAAAAACATAATAAAAGTGAGTAACAAGGTAAAGTTGTTCGTATAAAGCAGATAATCAAAACTCACAATAAGTGTTAATTAACAGTCTTTGGTGAATTCAAGAAGAACAAATGTGAAAATAGCAAAGAGCTTATCATGGATCATACTAATACAGCTTATTGGGCTAGTTATAGCAGCCTTGGTCCTGACCGCAGTATTTAAAGATAAAATCGTAAAAATATTTAAAATCACTCTCAATGATGATAAACTGTATAAGATTCAATAAAAACTATTATCGAAGCAACCAAAGCTACAATTTAAGATACTATAAAAACTGTGGCGAAAGAAGTCGTAGACAATGGTAAGACTGTAGTCAATATAAAAGTAAAAGAGGTCAAAGACAGCGTAAAACTATTTTAAACAATCAACTACAGAACTTAGACAAACAAGTAGATCTTAACTCTCTGAAAGACAGTATCAAGGATATATTGGACACTAAAACAGATAAAGACGTCGAAGAAATTAAAGAAAAAATAATGAGTTAGAATCCGTTTGGAAAGAAAAATAAGAACTAAATAAAACAGTGGACTCTTTGTTAAAATAGATTCAATTTTTATCAAGATATTAAAAATACTCTGGCTTCTTTTAATTACATTTATTAACCAAATCAACAATACTTATTTAGATCATGTTAATCACTCGTGGCGACTTCATCGATGTATGGTCTAAACTCAAACAAAGAGGTAAAGGATTCCTGATATCTAAGCTCAATCCCTCTAAAATAAATCGTACGAAGAGTGCTTTCAATGAAAGCGCTGTATCCTCTGCCAATTGGTGGATCATACCGGCTGTGCAAAAGAGGTGG
>TARA_B110000046_G_scaffold55837_1_pt1 | contig 12234 bp, 9 predicted proteins | sample TARA_B110000046 | Tara Oceans TARA_B110000046 (sample SAMEA4397157) | marine metagenome | biome: Polar Biome; feature: [DCM] deep chlorophyll maximum layer (ENVO:01000326); material: water (ENVO:00002006), including particulate matter (ENVO:01000060) such as... | depth 40 m
GATTTCAAAACACCATTTAATATCATGAATAAAAAAAAGAAAGAAAGAATTTTAGACAACTTCATTTGCGGACAATATGTATAAAAGTAACTAAATCGATATCACTTGAGATAGTAGCGTTATAAGTGCAAAACCATAATTTAAATATGCTTGACATCCTTATATTCACACCACCAAGCTTAAATGAAAACTCTCGTTTCAATATTATTTGCGGTTCTACTGTTCGTGTGCACTGTTAGATCGCAGCAAGCATCGCTTCAACTTGTCCATTGTTCGGCTGACTCAGCCTTAAGTAAGGTTGATGTATGGATCGATTCTATCAAAATTCTGGATGATTTTAATTTTCGTTCTTCATCAGCGCAATTAAACATTGACACGGGCACATTTATGATCATTAGCCTATGCCCTTCTAATTCCATTGACACTTCCAATAGCTTTTATCGAGATTCATTTAAGCTTACAAATGACAAGTATTTCCAAGTTTTCGTTACTGGGTTTGTAACAAGTGGATATACTCCATTTCATGAAATTAACTTATCCATATTCGAAGTGAAGGCAATATCCGTCTTGAGCAATTATTCTGAGTTTGCCTTTTTTAATGGAGCCTCAGATCTTGGCACAATAGACATATTAGACATAACCACTAATATTTCGCAACTAGTTAATAACCTCGATTATTCGCAATTATCAGATTACAACTCACTTGAAGCATTCAATTATTTTCTCAGAATACGTGAAGGATCAGGCACAGATATAATACGTGAACTGGAGTTCTTTCTAGGTGACCAACAATTAAATGATAGTGCTTTCACGGTGGTATTTACTGGTTTTGAAGATCGATCCGCAAATCTGAATGGCCCTTCGTTGGGTTTTCATATCGTAAGAAGTACCGGAGGATTATTTATCCCACTTGATAATGCATTTGCTCAAATACAAATTATTCAAAATGTACCGGAAAAGGCATTGAGCTCTCTTGATTTTTACTTCAATGGAAATCTTTCTGTAGATAATTTACAATTTCGAACCTCTACAGGATTTATAAATGTCGCCTCAGGTAGAAAGTTTGAATTAGCCGCAGCCATGAATAATTCGTCCACTGTTGCAGATAGTCTTATTCGATTAGAAACTGAACTTGTTCATGGTGAGACTTATACATATGTATTAAGCGGTTTACAAGATCAAAGCATTATTCCATTTAAACCGCTCACTTTTTCAGAAATCACAACTAAAAAAGTTGCTAGCACTGGATACAACTGTGATATAGTTTGGGTTCATGGAGCCACAGACGTAGATCAAGTTAGCGTACTCGAAACCAGTCAACTGGGCGAATCAATATTTAGTCAAAGTTCATTTGGTCAAGTAAGTGATTATCGAACCATTCCTGCGGCCAATTATCAAATAAAGGTTCAAACTGATCTTGAGGAGACTGTTATTCTCAGTTATAGTGTTCCACTATCGCAACTCGGTGGTAGTGCCCAAACATGGGTTTTGTCGGGTATTTCTGATACAAACACAAGCGACTCATCTAATAGAATGGGAGTTTTTGTAGCGACTCCATCTGGTGGCCCCTTGACTGAATTAAACACTTCCACCAGTATTCAGGCCTTTTCATTCGATGGACTTTCTATTTTTCCAAATCCAACTGCAGGACTTTTACAGGTTCAAAACCTACGAGAATCAACTAATTATGACGTTTATAGTTTAGATGGAAGGTTATTGCAGAATGGATCAATTAACCGAAATGCTACAATAGATATTAGTAGGCTACAAAATGGCATCTACTATATTCAGTTTTCTCAAGGTGAGTTAATAGATAGCAAAAGAATAGTCTTGACCAAATAGCACTTATGAAACTTGAAGTTTCGATAAGTTCCTAATGTTGATCTAATTATTCATCATTCTTCACTTAGCTTCGATTTATGTCACTTCGCATAATAATAAGCCTTGCTATTTGCACTTCATTTCTGTTCTCATGTAAAAATTTGAGACAGGCCGCGCAACATGGTGATAGTTCAACCCGAATAAGAGGTGCGAGTAATTCTAGCATTCAAAAAAAATACGCCAGTATTCTTGGTGTATCAACTGCTCAAATTGAAAACATAAAGCTTTACGAGTTCATCGATGAATGGTATGGAGTACCCTATAAATATGGTGGACAATCTAAATCAGGCGTGGATTGTTCTGGTTTTATTAATGCGCTATACTCTGACGTTTACAACAAAATGATTCCGCGCACTGCATCAGCTATTGCTGATGAGGCAAAATCAATTTCCAAGTCAAGAATAAATGAAGGAGATATTGTGATATTCAATATCCAAGGAAAAAAACACTCTCATGTTGGAGTATATCTTCTAAATGGCAAGTTTGTGCACGCCAGCTCCAGTAAAGGACTCATTATTAGTGATTTAAACACCCCATATTATCAAAAAGCATATTCTCAAGCAGGCAGATTCTAAAACACCGTTTAGCTCTTGTTTCTACCGTCTAATTAACCATAGTTACAGTTAACTAAGTTATGTTTCTCACCTTACCTGTAATACTATTTTTGGCGACTTAATTAGATGTACGTTCTATGCGTTGGTTATTACTCTCCTTATTTTTATCTATTTCATTCATTGGTCTATCACAATCAGGTACCATACGAGGTTTTGTATATGACAAAAACACGGGTGAGCCTATCATTTTCACCAATGTATTTTTGAAAGGAACCCAAATGGGTGCATCTACTGATGTAAATGGTTACTATTCCATATCTAAAATTCCACCAGGAGCTTATACAATCTCGGTTTCAGCCTTAGGTTTTAGCGATGCTGCTGAAGAAATTACTGTTGGTAAGGGGGCTGTTCTGAACCAAAAGCTTTTTATTGAATCTAAGGTTGAGGAGTTAGGTGTTGTTGAAATATCCGCTGATAAAATCGAAGCTCAGACAGAGGTGAAAATGTCTGTTCAGAAAATCACTCCTAAAGAAATTGAAAAGCTTCCGAGCATAGGTGGAGAAGCTGATATAGCTCAATATATGCAAGTCTTACCAGGTGTTGTTTTCACCGGAGATCAGGGTGGGCAATTGTACATCCGTGGTGGGTCCCCTGTTCAGAACAAGGTTCTTTTAGACGGTATGATCGTATATAATCCATTTCATTCTATTGGACTTTTCTCAGTATTTGATACAGACATTATCCGAAATGCGGATGTTTATACTGGAGGATACGGGGCAAATTATGGTGGGCGTATATCTTCTATTATGGATATAACAACTATTGATGGAAACTACAATGAATTTCACGGTAACGTTTCCGTAAGCACTTTTGGCTCGAAGCTTAATGTAGAAGGTCCATTGGTTAGACCAAAGAAAATAGGCGGTAGTAGCATATCATACATTGCATCTGCCAAACACAGTTATTTAAATCAAAGTTCAAAGGTTGTTTACAGTTATATTGAAGAAGAAGGATTGCCTTTCCAGTATACTGACCTCTACGGCAAAGTCACATTCAATGGTGAAAATGGTAGTAAGGCCAACATTTTCGGATTGTATTATGATGATCGCGTCAAGTACAAGGCCATTTCAGACTTGAATTGGAACAATGCTGGGGTTGGTGGAAACTTCCTATTAATACCAGGTGGAAGCGCTGTTTTAATTGACGGAAACTTCGCGTATTCTGCTTACAACATCAACCTGGTGGAGGATGGAGTTAGTGCAGATAGACGAAGCTCAATTAATGGGTTTAATGGAGGATTAAACTTCACGTATTTTATCGGAGATGACGATGTTAAATATGGTCTTGAGGTTGTTGGTTTTTCTACCGACTACAAATTCACCAACGAAGTCAACCGAGTAATTGAGCAAAAGCAAAGCACTACCGAACTCGCATTTTATATAAAATATAAAAAGAGCTTGGGTAAGCTTATTCTTGATCCAAGTATGCGCCTACATTATTACGCATCATTGAGTACGCTATCGCCTGAACCTCGTATCGGAGCAAAATACAACGTGACGGATAACTTTCGCCTAAAAGGTGCGGCTGGTATTTATAGTCAGAATTTAATTGCCGCCAATAGTGACAGAGATGTTGTGAACTTGTTTAATGGATATTTAGCTGGTCCAGACAATTTACAAAAGGACTTAATCCTTGAAAATGGAGGTTCCCGAGAAATCACTCATGCATTGCAAAAGGCAAATCACTTTATAGTGGGTGCTGAATTCGACATTACAAGATATATCAATGTAAATATAGAAGGGTACTACAAAATGTTTACTCAAGTGACGAATGTAAATCGTAACAAAATCTTTGATGATAATGACGCTAATTTTGACCGAGCTGATGAACTGAAAAAGGATTTCATCATCGAAACCGGAGATGCCTATGGTGTTGATTTTGTTTTAAACTACGACAAAAAGAACTTCAACCTATATGCAGTTTACTCACTTGGTAAAGTGACTCGTTGGGACGGAATTCAGGCTTACGCTCCTGTTTTTGACAGACGGCACAATGTAAACTTTGTAGGTTCCTATGAATTTGGCAAAACAAGACTTTGGGAATTTAATGCCCGATGGAATATGGGATCTGGGTTCCCATTTACACAAACTCTTGGGTTCTATGAACAATATGATTTCTCTAATGGCACAGGAACTGATCTTCAGAACACCAATGGTGAAATCGGAATTATCTACGATGATCTAAATGGTGGGCGACTCCCCTATTATCATAGGCTTGATTTCACGCTGAAAAGAGAGTTTGTGTTATCCGTTAATTCCATACTGGAAGCGAATATTGGCGTTACAAACGCATATAATAGACCAAACATATTCTACTTTGATCGGGTGAATTTTGAGCGCGTGAACCAGCTACCAATGATGCCTTCTGCTGGAATGAGCCTAAGTTTCTAGGACTCATCTGAAAAAATTCAGATCTCATAAAATCTTTTCACGAAATACAGCCTCAAAGGCCACGGAGTTTATACTTTTGATTCCCGTTGCTAAAGAATTCAATACGGGTGTCAACAAAATATATTTTCGTCACAGGAGGGGTTACCTCATCACTTGGAAAAGGCATTATATCTGCCTCGCTGGCCAAGCTACTTCAAAGCAGAGGTTACTCTGTTACAATTCAAAAATTAGATCCATACATCAACGTTGATCCTGGTACTCTAAATCCATACGAGCACGGTGAGTGCTATGTTACTGATGATGGAGCAGAAACGGATCTAGACCTTGGTCATTACGAACGTTTTCTGAATGTGCCAACTTCTCAGGCCAACAATGTTACTACAGGTAGAATTTACCAAACTGTTATTGAAAAGGAACGAAGGGGTGACTATTTGGGTAAAACGGTTCAAATAATTCCTCACATAACGGATGAAATTAAAAACTGCGTAACCAAACTTGGTAATACAGGTATTTACGAGATCGTAATAACAGAAATAGGTGGTACAGTAGGTGACATTGAATCTTTACCATACATCGAGGCTGTGAGACAATTCAGATATGAACATGGATTTGATAATGTCATGGTTATTCATTTGACCCTGGTACCCTACCTTAAAGCTGCTGGAGAATTAAAAACAAAACCCACTCAACATTCCGTAAAAACGCTTCAATCTCAAGGAATCCAGCCTGATATTCTGGTTTGTAGAACTGAACATGAATTGGGAATCGAGCAAAAGAAAAAAATAGCTCTATTCTGTAACTTAAGCGAAAACGCTGTGATAGAATCGAGAGATGCTGACACAATCTACGATGTACCGCTTCTTATGAAGGAAGAAAAACTGGATCAAGTTGTTTTGGATCGCTTAAAGCTTCAGTTGAGAGAGGAGCCTTCACTTAGAAAATGGAAGGATTTCCTAACTAAATTCAAAAACCCGAAACGGACGGTGAAAATTGGTTTAGTGGGCAAGTATGTTGAATTGCAAGACGCATATAAATCAATTCTAGAGGCATTGGTTCATGCCGGTGTACCGAATGAGTGCGCCATTGACATTGTGTCATATCACTCAGAAGAAATCGATGAGGAAAATATTGAAAAGCAACTGGGATCTGTTCAAGCCATCATTGTGGCTCCAGGTTTTGGTAGAAGAGGATTGGCCGGGAAAATCATAGCCATAAAATATGCTCGGGAAAACAAAGTCCCCTTTTTAGGGATTTGTCTTGGAATGCAATGTGCAGTGATTGAATTTGCTAGAAATGTTTTGAATTTGAAGGATGCAAACTCCTATGAAATGGATTCAAAAACCGATCATGCTGTTATAGACCTCATGGAGGAGCAAAAATCGGTTATTGACATGGGCGGAACAATGAGACTAGGAGCCTATGAATGTGAAATACAACCACAAACCTTGGCGCATAGAATATACGGCAGGACAGACATAAGTGAACGTCATCGACATAGATTTGAATTCAACAATGAATATAAATCTCAAATGGAAGGTGCTGGCATGGTCTTTTCTGGCATCAATCCAAAGAGTGGATTGGTTGAGATTGTTGAGCTTCCCGAGCATCCTTTCTTTTTGGGGGTGCAGTTTCATCCAGAGTATAAGAGCACGGTTGCCAACCCACACCCATTATTCAAAGGGTTAATTGAAGCGGCCGTAAATGAAATGGAAGCAGTTACAGCATAAATATTTGGTTTGGAAACGTTGAAACAATTTGATATCGCGTTTTCTCAAATAATCAATGATTTTAATAGTCCATTTGCCGATACGCTAATGATTCTTGTAAGTGAAAAGCTTACGTGGATTCCTCTGTATTTGTTGCTCGGTATAGTTCTTTATCGAAGCCTGAATGTTCGATTGTTTTTTCTTTCAATTCTCTTAATTGCAATTGGGATTTTATTATCCGATCAAATATCAGTTGCAATGAAGTATGGTTTTGAACGGCTTAGACCTTGTCACGACCAATCTATTGCACACCTATTACATATACCTATTGGTTGTGGAGGGCAATTTGGATTTATATCCTCACATGCAGCAAACACAATGTGCCTTGCAACCTTGGCCATTAACTTGACTCGTGTTAAATGGATTTCTGTTCTGTTCGTGGTATATGCCTTAATAAACAGCTATTCGCGCGTGTATCTTGCTAAACACTTTGTGGGAGACGCAGTAGGTGGAATGATATTGGGTTTATTACTTGGATTCGGACTCTATCTGTTGTTTAAATTTATGAGCCAGTTAACTTATTTCGACTCTAAATGAATTGGCTCGCAGTTTTTATAGGAGGCGGGCTTGGAAGTATCGCAAGATTTGGAATCAGCCGATTATTTGCGAATCTTGAAATAACTCAGTTTCCTATAGCCACATTTCTTGCAAACATCATTGGCACAGGCATTCTTGCTGTTGTAATTTACAAATTCGTACTACCCTCTACCCACTGGAGTTTCTATTTTGTAGCAATTGGCTTTTGCGGTGGATTCAGTACATTTTCCACATTTAGTCTGGAGACAATCCACCTCCTTAAAAATGGACAGATAGTCTGGGCGATTACCAATGTTGCGGTTAGTATAATATTTTGCCTGGTCTTAGTCTACTTACTTTCAAAACACATAAAATGAAGAGATTAATCGCAATTGTATTCGTTTGCTTCGCATTGGGAACAATCGCTCAAAATCAACCAAAGCTGATTGTAGGAATCGTAGTTGACCAAATGCGCACAGACTATATATATCGCTATTGGGACAAATATGAAAATGACGGATTTAAACGACTATTAAAGGATGGCTATTTCTGTAAAAACGTTCATCACAACTACATACCCACATACACAGGGCCAGGACATGCATCGATTTTCACAGGGACTACTCCCATGGAGCACGGCATTATAGCGAACACATGGTATGATAAGAATAGCTCAGACAATTTATACTGCGTTGGTGATTCCACTGCAAACAGTATAGGTACGATTAGTGATCAAGGAAAAATGTCTCCACTTCTTATGTTGGCGCCAACTTTGGGTGATGCCGTTAGAATGTCGAGCCTATTTAAGGGCAAGTCGATAGGCATTTCGATTAAGGATAGAAGTGCAATTCTACCCGCTGGTCACTCAGCCAACGCAGCCTATTGGATGGACTATGGTTCAGGCCATATGATAACCAGTGACTATTACATGGACGCTTTGCCAAAATGGGTTAGTAAGTTTAATGCCAGCAAAACCGCAGATAAATTGGCAGATAAAGGTTGGAAACTTACACTTGCCAAAGAGCTATATACGGAAAGCACGGAGGACAATACAATTTATGAAAAGCAATTAATTACTGGAGTTGACCCTGTGTTTCCATATGATGTATCACGCGCCATCTCTGAAAGCTCCTATTATTCATTGGCCTGCACGCCTCACGGTAATACCTATCTCAGATTATTTGCTGAGCAAGTATTGATAAATGAGGATTTGGGGCAGGATGAATCCATGGATTTACTCACGATTTCATTCTCTTCACCTGACATGATTGGTCACATGTTTGGCCCACAATCCATAGAAACCGAGGACACATATTTGAAATTAGATTTAGAAATTGCTCAACTAATTGAAGCATTAGATACTCGAGTCGGTGAAGGGAATTATGTATTGTTCTTAACTGCTGATCATGCAGCAGCACCAGTCCCACAATACGCTCATGATAATGGCTTTAAAGTCGATTATTTCAACTTGGCTGATTATAAAAAGGGTATGGACGAGTTGTTGTTCAGTAAGTTCAATATTGAGGGAATTATTTCGAACTACTCAAATCAGCAAATATTTCTCAATTGGGAGCTCATAGAAGATAATAACCTTGATCAAAAAGAAATCAGTTCAGAGATTAGAAAATATAGTCTGGGTTTTGATGGTGTCGCGAATATGTTAGATATAAAGCAGCTTCAACCTGCTCTACCAACTGATAATTTCTCACGACTTGCAGCCAACGGTTGGAACCCACTTCGCTCTGGAGACCTGCTATTACAAATGTTACCCGGTTGGATGAGTTATGGAAAACAAGGCACAACACATGGATCATCATATTCTTATGATACCCATGTGCCTCTTTTATTTTATGGCTGGAATATTGGTCATGGCGAGAACCTTGAACCGATTGACATCACACAAATTGCTCCTACAATCTCGTTACATACCAACATATCATTTCCCGATGCGTCAAGTCACAAAGGGATCATGCTTCCTGGGAAGTAAACTATTTGAAGTCTAATCTTGTTCTGCAAACACCTTCTCAAGTATTTCAGTAACTCTATGAATTGGATCCTTTCGAATAAGAGTCTCCTCATCAGCTACTTTCCTAAAAAGCCCTGTCAAGGCTCGATTAGTGGTGTGCTCACTCAATGAATTAGTGGTGATTTTATCAAACAAAAAACCATTCAAACTCGCAGTATTATATGTGTTGATCAATTTTGAGTACATATTCTCAGCTGATATACCGAGAATCAGCTCCTTATTAAGTGACACATCAATTTTTGGTTTGAAAGCATAGTATAACTCTTGATAAGTCTTTCCTTTTAGATATGTGGTAGCAGCTGTGTCCTCTCCATGAAGAATATCAAAACCATCTTGTATCGTCAAATCCGTGATAGCATTCACAAAGATTGGAGTTGCCTCCTTCGCTGCGTCCTCTGCCGCTCGGTTAATTGCCATAATATTTTGCTCAACAATATCTGTTGGCAGATAGCTTAAATAGCCATAAACAACCTGAGCCTCTTCAGGTAAAAAGATTTTGACTGCCTCATCCCTATAATAACCATCTGATTTGTTCAATCCTGTTACTGCTGTATCCGAACCTACCTTCAGTGCCTGTCGCAGTCCTTCAATGATTGTTTCTTCCGATAATTCCACTTCACCTATATCTCCTAATCCTAACTCCTCACAAGAAGTCATAAACATCTGCATTGAGCCCAACGCAAGAATCATTACCACTTTCTTTAGACTATTCATATCAAATCTTTTTTAAGATATCCTCACACCTGTTTATGTCTTCGGTTGAAATATCTAAATGTGTTACAAATCTAATTCGCCCCTCACCAAAACCAATACATAAAACACCCAATTCCTTAAGCTTTTCAATAATTTGACTTTGATCATCAACCTTCTTCAAATTGCCAACAACAATATTTGTACTTACCTCGACCACGCTTTCAATCCACCTTTGGTTTAACAAAATGTTCGATATGCATTGTGCGTTTTCATGATCAAGTTTCAATCTATCTATATTCTGCTTTAAAGCATAAGTCCCAGCAGCTGCGAGTATACCTGCCTGCCTCATACCTCCGCCAAAAACCTTTCTTACCCTTCGAGATTTTTTGATAAAACCAGTATCTCCAATAAGGAGTGAACCAACAGGACAGCCAAGACCTTTGCTCAAACAAATTGATATGGTGTCAAACTGTCGACCCACATCTTCAGCAGATTGTCCAGTTTCGGCCATAGCATTAAAGACTCGGGCACCGTCAAGGTGCAGTGGTAAATTATTCTCGTTGCATAGATTTTTAATTGACTCAATAGCATTTGCATCCCATATTGCACCTCCGCCCTTATTGCATGTATTCTCAAGACTGACCAATGCTGTAATTGGATGGTGTATATCATCCGGATTAATATTTCGTTGGACATCCTCCGTAGTGAACCTACCCCTATCTCCGTCAATAAGCCGAACCGAACTACCTGAATTGAAGGCTATACCTCCACCTTCATAATGATAAATATGTGAGAGTTTATCGCAAATCACCTCATCACCTGGCTTGGTATGAACTTTTATCGCAATTTGATTCGTCATAGTACCAGACGAACAGAAAATAGCATTCTCTTTACCAAACATTGCAGCGGCATAAGATTCCAATTCATTTACCGATGGGTCATCGCCAAAAACATCATCACCCAGTTTTGCGCTAAACATAGCCTCAAGCATTCCAGCGGATGGTCTAGTGACTGTATCGCTTCTAAAGTCTAATAATTTCATCTTTTTCTTGCAATCATTAATCCGTCTCGAATAGGAAAAAGCACATTTTCCACTCTTACATCAGCTTTCACTTTAAGAGAGTATTCATACAGACACTTTGTTTCGAAATCCATTTTTTCAATGTTGTTTGTGATTTTACCACTCCACAAAACATTATCTGCAATGATGTAACCTCCGCTTCTTACTTTATCGAAAACACAATCATAGTAGGCGGAGTAATTCTCTTTGTCAGCATCAATATAAACGATATCAATTGGTGCTTCAAATTGTCTAAGTAACTTCAGTGCTGGTCCGATATGTAGATTTATGAATTCTCCAAATTCAGATTTTTCAAAGAATGAATTGATTTTTGATTCTAGCTCATCATTTATTTCAATTGTGTGAACAACGCCACCCTTCGCTAGTCCTTCAGCCCAGCATAGCGCTGAATAACCAGTATACGTACCTATTTCAACAACTATTTTTGGTTGAATCATCTTGCTCAGCATAGACAACGCACGTCCTTGAAAATGACCTGCCAGCATTCTTGGCTGTAAAACATTATTGTGTGTAAAACGATTCAACTCAGCTAAGAGCAATGGTTCATCTTGACTATGTTCAATGCAGTATCGATCAATTTCATCAGGTAAGAAGTCCATATTTATATATTCTAAGTTTCTATTCTTTTGGATGATAGGAAAGAGAGCTCAGGTTATTCTCACTGAAAACCTCGATGGAAAGATCTCGCAATTCATGTTCAGAGATGGAGTGTATTTTTTCATGTATCTCCTCAAAAGACTCCACCTCATTATAAAACAATAATGATTTTGCCATTGCAATCATAAGACTTGAACGATGCTCACGTGCCAGCGCGATTTGTCCAACGAGCTGCTTTTTAGAAAGTGAAAGCGCCCTAATGCTTAATGGTTTATCCATCAGCCTATTCAATTCTTTCCTTACCAACTTTAATGTGCGCCTATGATGCTTGGGATCAGTACCAAAATATATCTCAAATAAACCCATATCAGAATATGGGTTATAGTTACTCTCAATGTAATAGCAGTAACCAAGCTTTTCTCTTATGTTGAGATTTAATTGGCTATTCAATGCTGGGCCACCTAATATGTTATTCAGTAAACTCATTGAATTTACCCGATCATCTGGCATTCCCATTGCTGGACCACCGATGATGGTGTGTGTTTGATGAACGCTTTCCTTTTTTTCAAGGTTAAAAGTTTGCGGAATTGGCACGACTCTTTCTGCAATCTGCCTCTTTCGCAAGGGTATTGTCTCCAATGAATTCTTGCAGAATTTGATAAATTTTTTC
>TARA_B110000046_G_scaffold184440_1_pt1 | contig 12219 bp, 10 predicted proteins | sample TARA_B110000046 | Tara Oceans TARA_B110000046 (sample SAMEA4397157) | marine metagenome | biome: Polar Biome; feature: [DCM] deep chlorophyll maximum layer (ENVO:01000326); material: water (ENVO:00002006), including particulate matter (ENVO:01000060) such as... | depth 40 m
AGCGCTTCAGAGAAACTGCGACCCTCAGTAATTTCGCTGCGCCAGCTTTCAACCATACGCCGCTGACGATCAGTCTCGGCCTGTTCAATAGTCATGCGCAGCGCTTCCTCAAGCGGCAGGCCAGACTGAATTAAAATTGCTTGCTGCTGAAGTAACAGCGATAGATCAAAGTTATTAACCCGTGCCTCACGGCGGCCAGCAGTTATTTTGCTACGCTTTTTTTCACCCACTTCCGCCAGTGCCGAAGGCAACAGCCCGCGCTCTTTGAGGAGCCTCCGCGCTTGACGCTCAGAGTCGCCAGAGATGACGCCGCTGGTGAGCTTGCCGGTTTTGTCGTAAGCAGAATAATCAAATGCTGGCATAGCTACTGACTAGTCACACGAAGAACTTCTTCGATAGTCGTTTTACCTTGACGCACCAATTCAAAACCCGCGTCGCGAATACTGGGAACCTGAGTCCGAATGGAGCTTTCAATCTCTATTTCACCGGCATTTTCATGGATCAATGTCTGTAAAGTGGCACCCACAGACACCAGTTCAAACAGAGCCTGACGGCCAGAGAAGCCTGTGTTGTTACACTTACTGCAACCAACAGCATCAAAAACACTATCATTAGTCTTTAAATTAAGTAGGCCCCGATTAAAGTCATTGGGCACAACGCTAACCCGGCAGTGATGACAGAGCTTTCTCAACAGTCGCTGAGAGATAATACCCCGAACCGTTGAGGCTAACAAAAAGCTGTCTACACCAAGATCCTGAAGCCTGGTGATTGCACCAGCTGCAGTATTGGTGTGCAGAGTCGACAGCACCAAGTGGCCGGTCAAACTGGCCTGGGTGGCAATTTCTGCAGTTTCGCCATCGCGAATCTCACCAATCAAAATAACATCTGGATCCTGACGTAAAATAGCGCGCAAACCCCGAGCAAAGGTCATGCCCGCGCGCAGATTAATCTGAGTTTGACTTATACCTGGCAGGTCGTATTCCACAGGATCTTCGACGGTCATAATATTGCGCTCTTCACGCTCCATCTGCTCCAACGCGGCGTAAAGTGTCGTCGTTTTGCCCGAGCCAGTGGGCCCAGTCACTAATATAATACCGTGGGGGCGCTTGATTAAATCATCGAGTTGTGCAGAAGTTTCCTGGGGCATACCCAGGTCCTCAACTTGTAATTTACCCGCATCCTTATCCAAAAGGCGCATCACCACTCGCTCACCATGGCTTGAGGGCATAGTAGAGACTCGCAGATCAATATTGCGGCCACCAAGCTTTACGCTCATACGGCCATCTTGGGGCAGGCGTTTCTCGGCAATATCCAATTTCGACATGACCTTAATGCGAGATATTAACAGCGGCGTAATCTGAACGGACGGCGACAGCACAGTGCTCAGCACACCGTCGAGACGAAAACGCACCAACGCTTTTTTTTCGTAGGGCTCAATATGAATATCAGAGGCGTTTTCTTTTAATGATTCTGCCAAAATAGCATTTAGCAGTCGCACAATAGGCGCATCATTTTCAGCGTCGAGCAAATCACCAACATCTTCTAGGTCAGCGGCGGCAGACTCCATATCAACAAAGTCTTTAATATCAGCCATCACCGATTCGGAAGAGTTCTGCCGGCCGCTATAAAGCGAGCTTATCAGCTGATCAAAGGTCTCGTCATCGACGCGACCAACAGGCACATCAGCAGCGGTAATTCGACCGACTTCAGCAATCGCCCAATCCGGAGAGCTAGAAGTCAGAATTAAGTCACCCTCAACTTCACGTAATAACAGCCGATTTGTGCGCGCAAATTCAAAGGGCAAAAGCCCTAGAAGCTGTTCTGTCATTTTCGTCCTCTTTTTGCCCCCAAATATTCCAAAGGGCTGAGTTAAAACCGTAGATGATAAACCCCGCTATTTTGCACTATCCAAAGCTATATTTCACTAAGGAGAAGGCCTGTAACAGAGTATGGCCAAGAAAATATGGTGCCGAATGATGGATGGGAGCCATAAAAAGGAGGCAGCGTACGAACCTAGCAATCGACATGCTCAAACCTATCATTTACTGACGATTAATCTTTCGCCGGTCTACCGCCTGCCATTGAAGAAAAGGGAAATGCACTGACGTTACCGCCAGCAGGGGCCTCTGAAATCTTGCCTGTGCCCTCTTTCTCAACTTCATCGATCCGCACAATGGATTGCATAGGGATGAAACTGCGTTTGACCTCGGCAAATTCATTTTTTAGCTTCTCTTCTGCAGGATCGACAATCATTTGAGAGCGCTCCCCAAACATGAATTCCTCAACCTCCAAAAAGCCCCAGAGATCACTTTGAAACACGTGTCGGGCATAAATCTCGTAGACCTGCCCCTGATTGAAAAAGGTAATTCGGTAAATGGGTTCGCTTGCCATGAATACTCTACACAATTAGCCAGAAATAAAGTTGAGTATAATAGCATACGAACCCTCATTGGCATTGCTAAATGTTGCGCATTAGCGGAGCAAAGCTATAATGCAGCCCCTGCACTTGATCAAAGAATAACGCGTAACATGACGGCAAAACCGGTGAAAAAACTTCATATCGTGACTCATGGCTGCCAGATGAATGAGTACGACTCTGCGCGCATGCAAGATCTGCTGGGCGAGAGCCATCAGATGGTGCCAACAGACAGCGCGGAAGATGCCGATGTCATTTTGCTCAACACTTGCTCAATTCGCGAGAAAGCCCAAGAAAAAGTCTTTCATCAGCTGGGTCGCTGGAAACGCCTTAAAGACAGCAACCCAAACCTCATCATTGGCGTTGGCGGCTGTGTCGCTAGCCAAGAAGGTGCGGCCATTGCCAAGCGCGCACCCTTTGTCGATGTAATTTTTGGCCCACAAACATTGCATCGCCTACCCGAAATGATGGAAACCCGTAAAACCGACGGCACTGTTGTTGTGGATATCAGCTTTCCTGAGATTGAAAAGTTTGACCGCCTGCCCAGCCCGGAAGCCAATGGCGTCAGTGCGTTTGTCTCCATCATGGAAGGCTGCTCTAAATACTGTACTTTTTGTGTTGTTCCTTACACTAGAGGCGAAGAAGTCAGCCGCCCTATGGCCGATGTACTGGCGGAAATTGCCGCATTGGCAGCGCAGGGTGTGCGCGAAGTTAACTTACTGGGACAAAACGTCAACGCCTTTCGTGGCGAAATGCCCGACGGATCAATCTGCGACTTTGCTGAATTACTGCCCTATGTAGCCGATATTGACGGCATAGACCGCATTCGTTACACAACGTCACACCCAGTAGAATTTTCCGATGCACTGATTGACGTATACAGCCGTGTACCTGAGCTGGTCAGCCATTTACATCTGCCCGTGCAAAGTGGGTCCGACCGCATACTGATGGCTATGAAACGCGGCCACACTGCGATTGAATATAAGTCTAAAATTCGCCGCCTGCGCGCAGTGCGACCCGATATCAGTATTTCCTCAGACTTTATTATCGGCTTTCCCGGCGAAACCGAAGAGGATTTTGCCGCGACTATGAAACTCATCGAGCAGATTGGCTTTGATACGTCCTTTAGTTTTATCTACAGCGCCCGCCCAGGCACCCCCGCAGCAGATTTAGTCGACAACACCAGCGAAGACATCAAAAAGCAGCGCCTGAAAATACTTCAGGAGCGAATTATGCAGCATGCCGCCGAGATTAGCCGTCGCATGGTAGGCACCAAAGCAACTCTTCTGGTCACCGGGATTTCAAAGAAAGATCCAGGGCAACTGCAAGGGCGAACTGAGAATAACCGTGTAGTGAACTTCAGTTGTGATGACCACAGTTTGATCGGTCAGTTTGTGCACGCTGATATTACTCAGGCACTACCCAATAGCCTGCGCGGTGATCTGGCTCTTGATCACGCCATTCCCGCTTAAAACCTGAGGTAATAAGGGTACGTTTTTATAACAATCCGACAATAAAAAAAGGTTACTCTGCCCCATACTTCGCGCTATGCTACGAAATCTGTTCTTTTGGAAAGGCGCTAAAGCACCCATTGAAACGATTGGATACACAGCCATCAGCCTATAGCATCACTCTGGAGCCCAATGACGCTCGTCGTCTCGCCTCACTCTGCGGTCAATTTGATGAAAATCTGCGCCTAATCGAACAGCGTTTGAACGTTGAAATTCGCTCGCGGGATAATTTCTTTGCAGTCTACGGCGACACTCGCGCATCACACAGCGCTGCTGATGTTATCTATAACCTCTATCAAGAAACTGCCCATTACGATGAACTGTCACCGGAAGAAGTACACCTCCACCTTCGACAATATGAGACAGAAAAGCCTATGACCCAATCTGCCAGCAATGCACAACCTGCCGACAATGTTGATAGCTTTTCGGTAATACGCACCAAAAAAGGTAATATCAAACCCAGAGGATTAAATCAGCAGCGTTATGTCCGCTCGATCCAAACCCATGATATTAACTTTGGCGTTGGCCCAGCGGGGACAGGTAAAACCTACCTAGCTGTTGCCTGTGCTGTTGAAGCTCTGTTACGGGACGAGGTGCAGCGCATTTTACTGGTGCGGCCAGCGGTTGAAGCTGGCGAGCGACTGGGTTTTTTGCCTGGCGATCTGGCGCAAAAAGTAGACCCCTACTTAAGGCCCCTTTACGATGCACTCCATGAAATGCTTGGCTTTGAAACTGTTGCCAAGTTGCAAGAACGCAATGTTATTGAGATTGCACCGCTGGCCTATATGCGTGGCCGCACCCTGAGTAACGCCTATATCATTCTTGATGAAAGCCAAAACACGACCCGCGAGCAGATGAAAATGTTCCTCACTCGTATTGGCTTTGGGTCCACTGCGGTAATCACTGGCGACATGTCGCAAATTGACTTACCTCGCGGTGTTAGCTCAGGTCTAGTGCATGTTTGCGATGTCTTAAAAGACGTCGAAGAAATTAGCTTTACCCACTTCGAGTCGCGTGACGTTGTGCGCCATCCCATCGTGCAGAGCATTGTTGACGCCTATGATGCCTTTGAAAGCGAAAGCTAGCTGAGATTTGATGAATATTTCTATCGATATTCAGATGGCCTCCTCGTCAGAGGACGTCCCTGACGAAGACAGTATGCAGCGTTGGGTAAGCGCTGCGCTTCGTAACGAGCGAGACACAGCCGAGCTCAGTGTACGCATAGTCGATGAACAAGAAAGCGCGGCACTGAACCAGCAGTATCGCGGTAAGACCGGACCCACCAATGTACTCTCATTCCCGTTTGATGCTGTGACACCAGAACCGTTGCCAATACTCGGCGACCTTGTGATCTGTGCGCCGGTGGTTTTACGTGAAGCTCAGCAGCAGCAAAAAACGCCAGAGGCCCACTGGGCTCACATGACCGTCCATGGTGTACTGCATCTGCTGGGCTATGACCATGTTGGTGATAAGGATGCCGATGTGATGGAGACATTGGAAACACAAATTATGCGGGCACTGAATTTTCCCGCGCCTTACGAGCAAACCCAGACAACGCTTAAAATAACGAAAGTCTAATTGAGAACCCAATGAACGAAGAATCAAATAACAGCGCTGACAGCTCATGGCTAAAACGGCTGGCGCGGACATTTTCACCCAACCCAACCAACAGCGATGAAGTGGCTGATATGCTGCGAAGTGCCGAAAATGAGTCGATTATTGATTCAAGTGTACTTCAAATTATGGAAGGTGCATTAAAGGTATCAGACCTGCAGGCTCGAGAAATCATGATCCCTAGGTCACGCATGCAGGTGATCGAGGACGATTTTAGTCTTGAGCAAATTCTCGATCTGGTTATTCAGTCCCAGCATTCGCGCTTCCCCGTGGTCGGTGAGTCCTCTGACGATGTGCTCGGAATTCTCCTTGCAAAGGAGTTACTGCCACTACTTCTGTCTGGCGCTGGATCCTTTGACCTTAAAAGCATGCTGCGCCCAGCCACCATTATTCCAGAGAGCAAACGGCTCAATATTCTTCTGCAGGAGTTTCGTGAGCACCGCTACCATATGGCGATTGTGGTCGATGAATACGGCGGCGTATCAGGCCTGCTCACTATTGAAGACGTCTTGGAAGAAATAGTGGGGGAAATTGAAGATGAAACCGACGAACATGAGCCCGAACAGATTCGTGCCAGCGGCGATAATAAATTTCAAGTCGAGGCCATTACCGAGATCAGCGACTTTAATGAATTTTTTGATGTTGGCTTGGCCGATGAAGAATTCGACACCGTAGGAGGCCTAGTGATACATGCCTTTGGCCGCCTGCCAAAAATTGGCGAAACCACCAGCATTGCGCATTTTGACTTTGAGGTAACTGCTGGCGACAACCGCAAAATCACCCAACTGGAAGTAACCAAAAACAGGCTATGAAACGTCTTGGCCGAGGGCAGGATTTTCTCTTACTATTCGCTGCCGGGGCACTATTCCCTATGGCGCTCGCACCCTTATCACTCTGGCCCATAGCAACATTAAGTATTGCTGTACTATTTTGGCAGTTACAGCACCAAACCATGACTCAAGCATTTATTAAAGCCAGCGCCTTTGGATTTGGGCTCTTTTTTACTGGCGCCAGCTGGGTGTACGTGAGTATTCATGAGCATGGGTTTATTTTGGCGCCACTGGCTCTGATCGCCACCGCTGTTTTCTGTCTGTTTTTAGCACTGTTATTTGCCGCGCCTTTTATTCTAAGCGCATTAATCCCCCAGACCTTAACCAGCTGGCTTATCGGCCTACCCGCTATCTGGGTGCTCGGGGAATGGGTGCGAACCTGGATTTTTACCGGTTTCCCATGGTTGTTTGCCGGTTATGCCCATACTCAAAGCTGGCTCAATGGCTGGGCTCCAATAGGCGGTGTGCTTTTGTTGAGCCTGATCTGCGCGCTGAGTGCAGCCGTTTTGGCGCAATTTGCTCAGGGTAAAATGACCCAACGGGCACCCGCTGTGGTAGCTGTAGCGCTGTTACTCTTAACCGCTTCTGGGCAGGCGCTGCAACACAAGACATGGACAGTTGCCAGTGGCCAACAGTTATCTGTAGTGCTTGTTCAACCCAATATTGACCAACATGAAAAATGGGGCACTGATAGCCTTCCAGCCATACTAGCCCAACTCAATGAACAGACCGCGGCACACTGGGGCGCCGACCTGATCGTCTGGCCCGAAGCTGCTATCCCAGCACTACCTCACAGGGTTGAAGACTTTTTAGTCTCCTTGCAGGCCAAGGCAACCACCACGACAACCACGTTATTAACCGGCATTCCGACTTATGACCGCGCACAAAAAAAATACTATAACTCGATGATCGCTCTAGGCAATAGCGACGGTGCGGAACAATACAACAAGACCAGACTAGTGCCCTTTGGTGAATATGTCCCCATGGAATCGTTGCTGCGTGGCCTGATTACCTTTTTCGACTTGCCCATGTCAGCCTTCTCATTGGGCGCAGATAATCAGCCACCCTTTACCGTGCAAAGTGAAAATATCTCGACCGCAATATGCTACGAAGTGGTCTATCCTGATCTGGTTGCGCGTATGAGTAAGGAGGCGTCGGTCTTGCTGACTGTAAGCAATGACTCCTGGTTTGGCCGCTCACTGGGCCCCCAGCAGCACATGCAGATGGCGCAGATGCGCGCGCTTGAAAATGCTAAACCTATGGTGCGAGGCACTAATAATGGCATTTCCGCCCTAGTGGACCACCAAGGGCGAATTTATCAGATGATTGAACAGTACGCGCAAGGGGAGTTAGTCGGAACCGTCGAGCCACGCGATGGACGAACTCCTTTTTCAATAACGGGGTCCTGGCCAACGGTGCTACTCACGCTACTAATTTTGGGTGGCTTACTGATGACAACAAAAACACTTAAAGAGGCAATCAATGAACACTAGCATTCGGATTATTCTAACCACACTTCTTAGCTGGGTATCACTCGGTGCTGCGGCGCTAGAGGTCGGCGATCAGGCCCCGGGGTTTTCCCTTGAGGCCACTGATGGAAAAACCTACAGTCTGGACCAGTTTCACGACAAACAGGCCATTGTTATCGCCTGGTATCCCAGAGCCTTTACTAGCGGCTGCACCATAGAATGTAAATCTCTGGCACAAAATGGCCATCTTCTCAAGCGTTTGGACGTGACCTATTTTATGGCCAGCGTTGATACACTGGAAGACAATCAGAAATTTGCCGAAGAAAATGACGCTGATTTTCCCCTATTAAGCGACCCATCAAAAGCGGCTGCCAAAGCCTATGAGGTATTGGCGTTTTACGGCATGCCTAACCGTCATACTTTCTATATAGGTAAGGATGGTAAAATTTTATTTATAGACCGTAAAATTAATGCTGCAACATCCGCTGAAGACATGGCCGCCAAACTAGAAGAGCTAGGAATACCGGCCAGACAGGCCAGCTAGTCCCCTTTCCATGGTTCGCAGTAACTATCTGGCACCAGACACATTTACAAGCTGTTAGATGTGTCTGGATTCACCTATAATTCACGCCTATTTTTAACTCCATAAGCAGTGAATCTCAATGACCGTTGATCAGCACTACGATCCCGCCGAACTCGAGCGTGAAGCCCAGCAATACTGGACTGAAAACCAGACGTTTGAGGTCACCGAAGACCCCAATAAAGAGAAGTTTTACTGCTTGGCTATGTTCCCCTACCCCAGTGGTAAGCTGCATATGGGCCATGTGCGCAACTACACTATTACCGATGTGATTGCTCGCTATCAGCGCATGCAGGGCAAGAACGTTCTTCACCCTATGGGCTGGGACGCGTTTGGTCTGCCGGCAGAAAATGCCGCTATTCAAAACAAAACTGCACCAGCAAAATGGACGCAGGAAAACATTGCCTACATGAAAGCGCAGCTTAAATCTCTGGGTTTTGGGATCGATTGGTCACGAGAACTAGCTACCTGTGAGCCTGACTACTACAAGTGGGAACAGTGGTTTTTTACCAAGCTGTATGAAAAAGGCATGGTCTACAAAAAAACTAGCGCGGTTAACTGGTGCCCTCTTGATGCCACTGTACTAGCCAATGAGCAGGTTATTGATGGCTGCTGCTGGCGTTGTGACAGCCCGGTTGAACGCAAAGAAATACCCCAGTGGTTTATTCGTATTACTGACTATGCTGAGCAGTTGTTAGATGATCTGGATGAGCTGGAACACTGGCCAGAGCAGGTCAAGACTATGCAGCGCAACTGGATAGGCAAAAGTCGTGGCGTTAATATGACGTTTGATCTGGCGACGGCTGTTGCCGAGCATCAGAGTTTTGATGTGTATACCACCAGACCCGATACATTAATGGGCGTGACCTATTTAACGTTGGCCACCCAGCACCCTATTGCGCTTGAAGTAGCTAAGAAAAATCCGCAGCTAGCTGCCTTTATTGCCCAATGCCAAACACAACAGGTTTCTGAAGCCGAAATGGCAACCATGGAAAAGCTTGGCATGAACACTGGTATTACTGCGGTACATCCACTGACAGGTGAAATAGTGCCCGTATGGGTCGGCAACTATGTGCTGATGGACTACGGTTCTGGCGCAGTGATGGCCGTGCCTGCCCATGATCAGCGCGACTATGAGTTTGCCAAAAAGTATCAGCTTGAAATCAAACAGGTGGTCTCATCGGCTAAAGATGAAGCCTGTGATATAGGCAAAGAGGCCTTTACGACGAAGGGCCTGCTTATTAATTCTGGTAAATATGATGGCCTAGATTTTACTGCCGCTTTTGATGCCATTGCTGCGGCACTTGAAGCCTGCGATCATGGCTCAGTAACCACTAACTATCGCCTTCGTGACTGGGGCGTAAGCCGTCAGCGCTATTGGGGTTCGCCCATTCCAATGTATAACCTAGCCGAAGGGGGAGAGATTCCTGTTCCCCTGAATCGACTGCCCGTTGTTCTGCCAACTGATGTAGAAATGGATGGAATACAGTCGCCGATTAAAGCGGACCCCCAATGGCGTAAAGATAAGATAAATGGTCAGCAGGTAGAGCGGGAAACCGACACCTTTGATACCTTTATGGAATCCTCTTGGTACCATGCACGATTCACATGCTCTGACTTAGACAGTGCCATGCTCGACCCAGAACGAGCCAATTATTGGCTACCAGTCGACCAATATGTGGGTGGTATCGAACATGCTATTTTGCACCTGCTGTATGCGCGCTTCTACCACAAACTATTGCGCGACGAAGGCCTGGTTAGCAGCAATGAACCATTCAAGAGCCTGCTCTGCCAAGGTATGGTTTTAGCTGAGTCATTTTATAAAGACAATACTGGCCGAAAAGAATGGCTTTCTCCGCTGGATGTTACGGTCGAGAGCGACGAAAAAGGTCGCACCATCAAGGCCATCGAAACTGCAAGCGGCGAACTAGTGCACAGTGGTGGTGTCACCAAAATGTCAAAATCAAAAAACAACGGTGTCGACCCACAAACGGCCATTGATAAACATGGCGCCGACACTGTGCGTTTGTTCACGATGTTTGCAGCACCCCCTGAGCAGACGCTGGAGTGGAGCGATGATGGTGTATCTGGCGCTCATCGTTTCCTGCGCAAGCTATGGAACATGGTTCATAGCCACCTACAGCAGGGCGCCGTTGCGCCGCTAAACACCGCTGAACTTAACAGTAATCAGCAGGATCTGCGCCGCAAGACCCATGAAACCATCAATAAAGTTAACGATGATTATGGCCGTCGCAATACGTTTAACACCGCAATTGCTGCTGTAATGGAATTGTTAAATGAGGTGTCCAAACTAGTCGATAACGACACACAGAGTCTCGCTGTGCGTCATGAGGCACTGACTAGTGCGGTCTTATTGCTGTCACCTATAGCCCCACATATCTGTCATCGCTTATGGAATACGCTGGGCAATGAGCATTCTGTCGCCGATGCTGCCTGGCCGACGCTGGATGAGGCGGCGCTTGTCCGAAGCTCAATTGAGTTAGTGATTCAGGTCAATGGTAAGGTGCGTGGTAAAATTCAAGTCGCAGCGGGGATTGCCAACGATGAGGTCGAGCAACTAGCACTGGCAGATAGTAATGTGCAGCGCTTTACCGATGGCGTGACCATTCGTAAAATTATTGTGGTTCCAGGTAGACTGGTTAATATAGTGGCTAATTAAATAGCAGCTCGGCAACTAGGATTGTAATGATGATAAAAAACTTATTGCTCACAACAATAATCATACTGCTCTCTGCCTGTGGCTGGCAGCTGCGTAATTCTGAGGTTATGCCTACCGACGTAGGCAGCTTGCACCTGGCATCCAATGACGCACACAGTGACCTGATTCAGGAACTTACCCGCGCACTCAATTTGTATGGGTTTAAGGTTGCAGCTAGCTCCACCGACGCTAGCTATAGCGTTGTCATTACTGACTTTCGACAGACACGCCGTACCGGCACCATTAATGCTGCAGCACGAGCGGCGGAATATCAGCTTAATGAAGACGTTGATTTTTTAATTGTAGGCGCCGATGGCCGGCAGCTAATTCCGCCATCTACCGCATCGGTAGAGCGCGTCTATGAATTTGATGAGCAAGACATACTCGCGTCCGACAGTGAAGAGCGCCTGATTCGCAATAGCATGCGAGAAGAAATAGTGCGCCAAATTCTCAATCGTTTGCGAATTATGCCTAGCGCTGGCGAGCAGCAGTGAAAATCCGTGCAGAACAGCTGGGCAGTAATCTGCAAAAGCAGCTTTTACCTGTTTATGTTATCAGTGGTGATGAGCCCCTGCTGTCTCAAGAATGCGCAGATGCTGTGCGCGTGGCTGCCAGAGGCAATGGCTTTACCGAGCGCGAACTTTTTCATGTAGAGGGCAACTATGACTGGAATCATGTGGTCAATGAATCCAACTCTCTTTCTCTGTTTGCCGATAAAAAAATAATTGAAATTCGTATTGCTAATGGCAAACCAGGAGACAGAGGCAGCAAAGCACTCTGTGAAATATGCGCCAGCCCCAACCCTGATAATCTACTCCTGATTATTCTGCCAAAACTAGAAAAATCAGCGCAAAACAGCAAATGGATGAAGGCGCTTGAATCATTGGGAGCACATATTCAAGTGTGGCCCGTCAGTGCTGATAATTTACCTCGCTGGATTCAGCAACGCCTTGCACAGGCTGATATCCATGCCAATCAAGAAGCGGTACAAATTTTGGCGGACCGCGTCGAGGGTAACCTTTTGGCCGCTGTTCAAGAAATAGAGAAGCTTAAATTATTGGCACCAGACGGCAAAGTTGA
>TARA_B110000046_G_scaffold169368_1_pt1 | contig 12173 bp, 6 predicted proteins | sample TARA_B110000046 | Tara Oceans TARA_B110000046 (sample SAMEA4397157) | marine metagenome | biome: Polar Biome; feature: [DCM] deep chlorophyll maximum layer (ENVO:01000326); material: water (ENVO:00002006), including particulate matter (ENVO:01000060) such as... | depth 40 m
GCACGGTTGTTAGAGCGCAGCTGGAGACCATCATTGGGTGTTTCAGTGTCGGTAGATACGTCTGTTCGACCATTCATGATGCCACCACCGATAACGCCAGAGGTCAGCATCGGCACATCATAGCCGGCCACATTGACTAATCCAAAGGTGCCATTTGCTACACCATCAAGCTCTAAATCAGAGGTGGGCGTACCCATGAAAAGAGACTGGCGCATACTTTGCTTATCTAGATCCGTGTAAGACCCTTCGGCATATAGCTTTAGATTATCACTAGTCTGCCACTCCAGCGAGCCTGAGAATGCAGTATTAGTCCGATGCTCGTTACCATAAACAGTATCACCAAAACCTGGTTTATAGTAAGGGTCACCAAGGCCATCGCCATCAAAATCAATCTGGCTTTGATCTGCGCTACGAACACCAGGCGATACCCGAAGGCTATCTTCACGCACCATTTTATCCGAGTGTGTGAGAGTCATAATCGCCCCAACATCACCTCGACTAGTCGAAAATTTTTCGCCCAATGTGGTGGAAAAAGACTCATTCCACTGGTCTGCATTTTCGGCATACTCGGAAACAACTCGCACAACACGCAGTGGTTTTTTCAGCTTCAGGCCACGATAAGTCTTAACATCAATGGTGCCACCAAGAGACCCTTCGACCATATCAGCAGTAGGTACTTTCACCACATTTAGTGAGCGCACAAGTGCCGCAGGCAGGTCTTCAAAACTCATGCCTCCCCGACTATCACCGGACGGGGTGGTGCTTCTTCCATTAATTTCAATTCGGTTCTGGGAACTGCCGCGCACTGAGACACTCGAACCTATGCCGGCCGAGCGATCAATTTGCACACCGGGAATATTTTCTAAAACCTCTGCGACATTTTCATCGGGAAGCTTGCCAATATCGTCTGCATTAATAATTTCCGTTAAGTTTGCCCGCGCTCGCTTGGCCGCCAGCGCTGACTCAAGACTTGCACGAATACCATAAACAATCACTTCTTCAATAGCGCTTTCTGCGTTAGTTTCTTCAGCTACTTCTTCTTGAGCGATTGCCATTGAAGCACTGAGTGCAATCAAGGAAACGTTCGCCGCCAATATCGATCGGCGCCACATTGAAAATTTATATTTCATTACATTTCTCCCATTATCGCTGTATTGTTTTAGTTATTAAAAGCAACTATTTTTCTTGTACATACGATACATTATTGTATTTTTAGGTCGTTATATCTTAAAGCTAATGACCTTCTCAGAGCTGCAGGCTTTAGTCTGCGTCGCGAACCAGTCTTTGAGCACTCTTCTGACTCGTGCGAACCTTGGCCTGATGTACACCCTTGGTAAAATCGACTACGTATGCGTTAGCGCCAGTTGGTACTTTGTGCGAAGAGCTCCAAAAACTTAAGGTATCACCCGGGAACACCGTGGTGTTTATAGCCGGGCTGGATTGATCAAAGGCAACAATTGACAAAAGCTCTTTCATATTAGGTAATCGCCAATCACTGTAACCAGCAAACACAGCATCTCTTGCCCGCTTCATTGAACCGCCCCAAATTAAAAGGCCTACCGCCCCGACACTACAGTCATCACCTGAAAGTCCTTCGGGGCACTGCTTCCACATCAAGCCTGTTACACCGTCTGTTACAGTCCCATCATTAACCGTATAACGATCATCTGAGGTATCGTTGGCCTGATATGAACCGGAGACCAACCTCTGCGACATACCAAGTGTCTTGCCTTTTAGAATGGGGATACCCGCATAGAAGTTAACCACCCAGCCGTTAGCCCCATCACCTGCCACAGGATTCGAAGCCCAATGGGCCCCAGCGCCATTGGGGAATCGCGCGATATCAAGTGCTGGGTTTAGGCGGTTGGCATTGACGATTGTTGCCAACTCCACAACCGTTGGGACACGCCAGTTTTGGATACCACAAAGGGCTTCCGTATTAGTTGCGTCAGCCAGCAGATTTCGATCAGCCCATACAACCTTTGCGTTAGTTGCATGGATACCAGCGTCCGCCTCGGTTTTCATTTCCCAAACCAAACCGGTGACATTGTCCCTTACACAGGACCAACGGGTACCAGCAGCTTCACTGCCATTTGCTGCCCAAGTTCCGCCTTGAACTGTCAGTGCTGAGCCGTCACTTGCAATCTTTGTAAAATCAAACGCGGCCGCACCTGCGCCAACTTTTATAAGCGTAGTATCAGCATCACGCCCCTGATCGCAATCTTGCGGAACGTGGCCTCCGTTGTTAATCGCTGTTGTACAGTTGTCATTAGAGCCAGATGTGCCGCCACCACTGCTCACTATCCCCGTGTCATTTAGTGGGTTTTTAGGCACAACGGTGAGCTCATTACTGAGATCACTTTCATCAGCACCCGCTGAAGCCGTGACCGCAAAATAATAACTCTGCCCATTATCCAAGCCCGTTAAACTGTAGGGTGATGTGACATTTAAAGTCAGTTCGCCGCCAGGCAGTAATACAATATTATCTGCACTGCCGATGCTTTGTTTGGCGACATAAAGGTTATAACCCGCAGCATTGCCAATTGCGTCCCAAGCAATCATCGCTCGAGCATTACCGGATGAGCGTACGCTGATAACCGGTGCGTCGAGTGCGATCGGCATAGCCTCCACCGTGACTGTTATGCTCGCTGTAGCTTCTAGATATTCACTGTCAGCAGCAATAAATGCCGTAATCTCCGCATTGCCAACGGCAATCGCGGTGACCAACCCATCGGACGAAACTGTCACCACATTTTCGTCACTACTGGTGTAACTGATTGCACCAGTACCCTCAACGCCGCTGACAGAAACCGTTTGGGCTGTGTCAAGTTGTATTGAGAAGGAGGGATTGGCGAAACTAATTGTCTGCTCATTCAATGGATCAACTGTAATGCTTGTGGTCGCTGATGCTTCCGAATAGGTGCTGTCGGCTGCTTTGGTCGCGGTAATGGTAGCGCTGCCTAGAGCATTTGCAGTGACCAGTCCCGATGCTGAAACGCTAGCAATACTGCTGTCACTAATGGTATAGGTGATCGCACCCGACCCCTCACCAGTACTCGCAACTATAGACCGCGAGTTACCGATAATTATATTAGTGCTATCAGCGGCGAAGCTGATGGCCTGCAGATGACTCCAACTCTTGGTCTCACCTGCCCCAGAGTTACCGCTTCCGCTTCCGCAAGCGGCAAGTAAAACGCACACTATTGCAAGTGCGCTGACATTTTTTATTAACATTTGGAACCCCCAATATTTAAACTTTTAATATTTTTTTTCGAAAATATAGCGGGATTTCCACTATTTTTCGTGTACCCTTTTTCACTCACAGCGACATTTTTATACCAGCAAAGAGGCTAGTTTAAAAATTCTTGGGCATCTCTTTCACCGTGATCGTTTTACTTTTATCCTTATCAAGCCACCGAAAATTATTTTGAATCGCTTTCTCAGCTTCAGGCAGCGTCCAATGCCCATTGCTATCTTTGTCCCAGCGGTTAAATTTTGATTTCAAAAAAGTACGGTTCATCTGCCGCATGGAGCTTGGACGCGTGATGAACTCCGACATTGTCCATCGGCCGTCGAGATTGGCATCAAGCTCTACATAGAGCTGTGATTGATAATTTCCAAACTCGATCATATTAAGCTCATTATCCTTATTAATATCGAAAGATCGCCAGCCCTCAACAGCATCCGCAGAGCAAATGCTTGGTTGTAAAGCTAAAAAACAAGCAATGCTAAATAGTGTTGTTTTCATATCAGTATCCTGTTTAGTTTTTAAAATTTTTTAGTGGAGTTGTCACTGAATAGAGTGCTGAGGAGTTATTTTCTCCAATTCGTCACGGACATGTCGCCAACCTAAATTACGCAACTCTTCATGACGCTCCAACTCAACAAGGTAATCTTTATTCGTAGCGATATTTAGACCTTCAATAGGATCATTAGCCTGATCATAAAGTTCTTGCGACACAATCTGCCTGGTATCACTTCCAACCCATGCAGTGTATCTATAGCGCTGCGTGCGAACGGTTTCACCCATGAGCAGTTGTCGTTGAACGGTTTCACCCATGAGCAGTTGTTTTTGGACATAGCGAGGAAATTGAGAAAAAACCGCTTCTTTCCAATTGCGCTGTGGCTTTTCAATTAGCGGAAGCAATGACGCACCCTCTAACGCATGCGGTGCGTCAATGCCCGCCAACTCAATTAAAGTCGGGTAGATATCGACAGACTCAACTAGTGCGCTGGTGCGAGCCCCTGGCGTTTTCATACCTGGAACACGAATCATCATAGGAACATGGATATCAAGTTCGACTGTTGAATGTTTGGCCCAACCACCGTGATCGCCCAACTTGTAACCGTGATCGCTCCAGATTACGACAACGGTGTTCTCATCCAAGCCAAGGGCCGAGACCTTATCCAGAACTTTTCCAACCAGACCATCGGCAAAGGATATCGATGCAAGATAACCATGGCGAAGTCGGTCCCCCTCAAGCAGAGGCATTGGGCCGGGCTTGGGTGGCAAATTATCATAGTTCCAGATTTCCAAAGCTACTACCGCCCAATCTGGCGCGCCGACTTGTTTTGTGGTTGTTTGCGGTGCCGGCACCAGCGCGGGGTCATATTTGTCCCAGTCACTTTTTGGCGCCCTGAACGGAAGATGTGGGCTGTGTAGACCTACAGCGAGAAAGAATGGCTGTTGCTGCCGACTGAGTCGCTCAAGCTCCCTGAGCGCATGATTTACATTTTTAGCATCCGGCAGGAGCTCTTCGGACTCCCAAGACTCATAGGCAACCCTCGGTATACCACGCTCTCTACGGTCTTTATAAAAGTCGGATGTCTGATCATAAGGAGCCTTGGACCAGCCATCGAGATCATCGTCAGCATCGTGATATATTTTGCCAATAGAAATTGTCTCGTAACCGTTTTGCTTGAAACTCTTATTCAGGGTTGTGATATCTGGGACGGTGGTTGAAACAGGCTGCTTAAGTCGCTTGATGCCGGTTGTTGAAGGTCTTAACCCGGTTAACAGTGCCGCGCGGGACGGTCCGCATAAAGCCTGCTGGCTGTAGGCGCTTTCAAACAGCACAGAGGATTCGGCAAAAGTATCTAGACTTGGCGTTTTGGCAACAGGGTGACCGTAACTGCCTAAATCGGGACGCAAGTCATCGATAGAAATTAGCAATATATTAGGCCGATCGCCACTATTAGCCGGCACTGTCATATCCGACTGCACGCTAGAACTGGCGAGCAGTCCGACTAAAGCCAAAACGCCATAGGGTAAACCCCACAATTGATCCACACTTTCACCTACATTAAAAATTCTGATCTTTATTATAATGACAATATTGTCATAAACAAGTGAATTTTTACAGCGGGCCTTGACAGAAAGAAAATGAGGTCAGGAATTGGTCAAACGGTAAAGTAGGTTTGTGACCTTGGAGGTCAGGGTATCAGCGCCAAAGACGTCAATCTAAAGAGAGCTTTAAAGACGTTTCCTAGGGAAATTTTTTTTTTGCGTCGGTTTAATGATGTAATTATTGCGATGATAGCCGCATAATGACGGCGCAAATTGAGGCTGATTTACCCTTACCCGTCAGTGCGGGCATCGGGCACACAAAATTTAGAGGCAGTAATGGTCGAAAGGAAATCAACACTTAGCGATATAGCAAAGCTGGCAAAAGTGTCCATCAAAACCGCCTCGCGTGTTGTCCGTCAGGAATCTAATGTCAGCCTCAAGACTAGGACTGCCGTCGAAGCTGCGATGAAAGCGCTTAAATATCGACCCAGTGTAGCGCCGCGGGCGACTGTAGGCTCGCGCTCTTACGTACTAGCTCTGATTTTTGACAATCCCAATACCAGCTATATTGTCGAGCTGCTTCGAGGCGCTTTGGAGCAGGCTCGTAAAGACGGCTACCACCTACTAGTAGAACCGGTCAATCTCGCCTCAGCCAACGTAGCCGAGGACATTACCAATCTGTTAGTCCAGTCTAATTTGGACGGTATGATTCTTCCCCCCCCGCTCTGCGACGACCCGGCAATTTTGCAGGCGCTTGTATCATCAGGGAAACCCTTCGCTCGAATCTCCCCCAGTATTTCTAAGGAGATTGGCCTTCGTGTTGAAATAAGCGATTATGCAGCAGCTAGAGAGATGACCATGAAATTGATCGAATTGGGTCATACATCTATTGGCTTTGTCACTGGCCGCCAAGGTACTGCAACAACTCGCCGCAGACTTGATGGGTTTTTATCGGCGATGAAAGATGCCAATCTAACAGTACCAGATAACTTTATTTTAGAGGGTACTTACGAGTATCGCTCTGGGCTCGAGGCGGGCGAATCGCTGCTAAAGCTGGCACAGCGTCCAACAGCTATTTTTGCCAGTAATGATGAAATGGCCGCAGGATTAATTGCTGCTGCTCATAAGTCGGGGCTCTCTGTTCCCGAAGAACTTTCAATTGCGGGATTTGACGACAGTGTTATTGCAACAGTTGTTTGGCCTCAACTGACAACAGTCCGTCAGCCAATTAAAGAGATGGCCGCTGCAGCGGTCAATATGGTAACTAAACAATGTCGTGGACAAACAAAAGATGACGCGGCTGCCCGAAAACTTCCTATTGAGCTAATTATGCGAGAATCCACAGCGCTCAAATCCTAGATATATTCGACGTAAATTCTTATGACGGATTGAGGTGGGTACAAGAGCCAAGGGAAAGCCTTTTGCTCTCCCGCCACGACTACAGTGAGTATACGTGTGCCAACGGTAAAACTGACGTGCTTGATGGTGGTCGGGATGACTCACAATTCTGTCATCCTGAGCGAAGTCGGAGGATCTCGTCCAGACGACCTTAGGGGCTTGCTGATGGGAATTTAGCAACATGGTTTGTACTGGTCTGATTCTTATAGCCTAAAGTCGTGATGCTATATGCGCCTCATAAAAAGCAAGCATCTCTTTATTGCTATGCGAATGGAATTTTTTATCCTTAAAGGCCAGAAAATCTTGCAGCCTGCAATAACTGTACATCTCATCTAAAGACTTAAAGAGCTTGAGATTATCGAAATATAGCCCGTTCTGCCCATGCTGATTGACCTCAGCTGTTACCGTCACACCATGCATCTCGGTATGTACAACGCATGTGCATTGGTCGTACTCGATACGCGACCCCATATCACCTAGTGTCCATAGTCGATGCCAATCAGTATTTTGCTGAAAATAATCCTTATCATAATAATCAAGCAGATCCTCGCCTAAATGAAAGAACTCGTGCTGAGGGAATAGATGATAGCCTGGGTCATCCAGTGGAAAAGGCTCATCGTTATATACCCATCTACATACATCTTCTTCCTTATTCTGCCCCGACAGAATAAAGCTATGGTCAGTTGATGCTTTGAAATTAGAAATAGCTTGGTTTAGTCTGTTAAGGAAGCTATTTTCCATGGGTTCATTCCTGCTTATGGGAAACTGGGAAGACAGTGGGTATGCCGTGGAACGCCTTTAGTTCCCTATCACTTTTAAGGAGATCGCTTCCGTTAGGACCACATTCTGGGCAATATCCTTTATCCCAGGCTGCGATGGAATAGTACCTCCGATGAGACTTGTGACATTCTATACAGGCTGGATAATCTATATTTGTAACGATAGTGTCTGACATGCTTATTCCCTCTTTAGTGCTTTGCAATATGCGGGCGCACAATCTGGTTATCAAATACCCAGCTGTTAGGACAGCCAATCCATAGAATGCAAAAAACCCGAGCTAGCAATGCTAAATCGGGTTCAAAAGTCGGGGTTCATCGACGGTCCGGTTTAGCTGGAATTTATATAGCACCCCGCAATCTGGATCAACTCGGTGCTTTTCATCCGATACCCTATCATCAAAATTTGAATATGCAATAGTAGAGTTTTTATTCAATACTCTAATTGACAACAGCGCTCTATTAGCGGCAGCGCTCTATTAGCGGCATCGCCCTAGAATACAAGGCAGACACAACGAAATAAATCCATCGATTGATAAAAATCACAGGTTACAATTGGTGATATTAACCATTGCAGCAAAGCTCTATGCTATCTATACGTGTTCAAAACATTCTAACGGCAAATTCGGACATATTGGTACTCTCGGCAAACCCGTCGTTGCTCGCTGGCAGTGGGATATCAGGGATTACTCATAAGGCCGCAGGACCTAATCTAGAGGCGGCAGCCAAGCCATTTGCGCCACTTGAGCCTGGACGGTCAATAATCACACCAGCCTTTGATCTGCCAGCTAAATACATAATCCATACCGTCTGTCCTCGGTATATGGATGGCCAACGAGGAGAAACTGAGCAGCTTTATAACGCCTATGCATCAGCGCTGGCTCTGCATGATCAAGTGCCAGAAGCGAAAAGTATCGCTTTCGTTTCGATGGGAACGGGTGTTTATAAGTGGCCAATGGCGTTAGCTGCTGGTATTGCAGTAAAAGCACTATTAACTAGCACGTTTGAATCGACATTGATGTGTGTTGCGGATGAGGCAGCTAGAGTAAGCTATCAACAGGTAATGAGAATTCTTTAAAAAGAAATCAGTTCTCAAAATAGTGCTATTTCCTCGTTAAAGGCAACACACAGCAATGGTGAAAGCGGGTTATGCGGCAACAATGGAGAGAATAGAGTCGACTAGATGTTTATATCAAAGACATATCAAAGACATATCAAGGACTAATCAAGGACGTATTAAAGACCAGTCAAAGAATATCAATGACAATTCAAATATCGTTCTAACTATGCCCGACACGGACAGCAGATGGGCTTATGAATAAACGTTTCAGAGGTAAGTCAGCCACCGGAAGCATCGATTTAATAGATTTACTGCATCCATCACTAAGAGTTAGTAATCATGGTGATAGGAAGATTTAGCCGAAATCCGCAACTGGGCGCCGTTCATGGAGAATGCTCCGAATCTATAAAATTGGTTCTACCATCAGCTTCACAAGAACTGTTTCAGATTATATTTCGGTAAAAAGGTAGTTTTTGGTAGGCCAGGTAAAATGATACCTACCCGATGACACGTTATGAGCATATTAGAGGTAAAGGCCAGAGTAACGTCTATCTTGTATCGCCACTCAAAGGATACTGATTGGCATCCCTGTTTGTATCTCTTCAAACTCTTTTAAATACCAGATGCTTACCCACCGAAGTAGAGTAGAAATAAGGCACTGCTGTTAACAACACGCCCTATTCAACTGCCATATTTACAATCTGAACCCCTGCAAGTGCAAAGGTTATTTTGTAGCTTAGTAAAAGGCGCGGGGGCGCTAGTTAGTCCTGCGGGGTATGCTCTCCGCTCTGTTGGCATCTGATGGAATTCTAAAAGTAATACCAAAATTTATGTCGATTAAATTCTGATCGAGCACTAAATCCATTGGTGAGTCTGGAAGAGGATAGATGCCGCATGCTTCACCTGGATCGCAAATAAACCCATTGTTATTGAGATCAGAACCGGCGAGCACATTATAAATCCCAGGTGGACCATTAAAGCTAAAGTCATAAACACCATTGACCGCGGCAGGAACTATATTTGAACTAGAGACTTCACCTGAAGTCGTATCGAACAACATGATATAAATTACCCCTGCGTTGCCTGTGTCCAATGCGCCTGGGGCACGGACTTCAAAAATAACTGATATCACACCGACCCCAGCGTTTGAGTTAAAAGTGACATTGCCAGAATACACGCCGGGGGTAAGGCCTGATCGATCAATACTTATGGTGTAGATGCCCAGACCATTGTCGCTCTCGGGGCCAGCAATCGAAACAAAAGTCTGCGAAGGTGTTACATTGGCTATTTCAAGTTCACCGTTACCGCTATTGTAAACAGTCACCGCGACACTTTCTGTCAGCCGACCATAATTTAAGTATGAGTTACTAAAGCTTAATATTGGTGTTACAGGAATGGGCGTACCATTGGCTAGTAGATTGGCAAAATTAACACTTTTCAATGCATCTATACGACCATAGCCATAGTCATCATCACGTCCTGAATTACCTAAATCAACACTGATATTGCCACTGATAATGATTGAATCCAGATCATCCGGCGTAAGTTCTGTGTAGATACTTTTAATCAATGCCACTACCCCGGCCATATGAGGTGCCGCCATAGAGGTGCCCTGATAGCCTGCAATGGTGGGTTCAATAACGCCATCTTCATATCTGGCCAGGGTACTGAGAACTAAATCCTCGTAGCCATCACCGTCAAGATCTCCATATTCACCGCCGGGCGCCGCAATGTCGATGGTACTTCCGTAATTGGAATAACTCGCCAATGCATCTGTGCTATTCGTAGCAGACACTGAAACTACCCCATCATAGCCGGCTGGATAAGAGGGACTGGAGGAGGAGGAATTACCGGCTGCCGCAATAATAATCATGCCGGCGGCTCTGGCATCGGTAATAGCGTTGGCCATAGTATTACTGCTACCAGACCCACCCAGGCTCATATTGGCTATGTCCGCGGGATCACTCACAATAATACCTGACTGATTTTCTAACCCCGCCGCATAACGTATGGCATTTGCAATATCAAAACTATAACCACCATCACAGCCTAGCACCCGCAGGTTCATAATTTCTGTGGCCCAGGTTACCCCTGCAACACCTAGTTCGTTATTGGTCGACGCGCCGATGGTACCGGCAACATGGGTACCATGAAAACTTGAGGTGTTAAACGAGTCACCACCGCATAATTCGTTGTCACTGCCATCACCGGGATCATTGCCATCGCTATCTATGCCGTCTCCGTCCCCGGCGTTGTTCACATCATTAATAAAATCATAGCCGTCATCGGACAGTCGACCGGCTAAATCCGGATGGGCCTCGAACACACCAGTATCGATAACAGCCACTTTAATATCTGAACTACCGGTAGAAACATCCCAGGCTTCATGTAGCTTGATTTTTGGATAGTGCCATTGCCGAGGGTACCGTTCATCATTTGGTTCTGTTATCTGGCGCGTATATCGATAGTTTGGTTCGGCGTAGGCTACTGAGGGCTGTTGAGCAATTTCCTTTATGGCCAACAAGGTCTCAGCCTTAAGGCGTTTATTGCTCACAGCAGTCCCGCTAAAGGTTTTGGTGGCCGCGGAGAACCCGGCGATCGATCGGCCATATTTATATAAAGTAGCCCCTGATGAACCAGCCTGACGTACGCTCAAAGGCCGTTTTTGCGTCGCCATATATCGGCTGGCGTTGAGTCTCCCATTAGACTTTTCTTTGACGATGATGTCGCCAATCGCAAAATCGTCCGCGGTAGACCAGCCGGAACTGGCAAGGCTGGTATCCTGTCCGATGGTCAGAAGATAGGTGCTTGCCCCTTCGTAATAAACATAGACAGACACATAGTAAGTCCCTGGTGTCGAGGGTAATTTAATACTTTCAAATCGCGTGATTCCATAAGACCCATCAACGAAGTTGCCATTGCTGTCGAACACCTCAAGGTCAAGATCCGTTTGGTTCGGATCTGACATATTAAGATTGATGATTTCACCACCTAAGGCGCTAATTTCGTAAATGTCCTCAACATCTCCCCCAGTCGTAGAGTTACCCTCTTCTCCAAATCCTGGGGCATTAGCGTACCCTGAGACTGTCGCCGGATTAGAAATAAGCTGGGCATCCGCAATCATATTATTAGGTATCGGTGTCGAGGCCGAGTGGTTTACATCGCTATCTACCGCTAGCGACTCGCTAACTGACACGCTACCGGAAACTGTATAACTGCTGACAACAGCATTTGCGGTTATTGTGATTTGTGCAGTATCAGTAAAATTGTCACTGTTAGTTAGAGTCAACCCAACATTATAGCTGCCGGCACTTGCAAACACATGCTCTACCACCGGACCATTATCCTGGCTGCCATCGTTAAAATCCCACGCGTATAGCGTAATACTGTCATCAAGATAACCCGCAATACTCTCACTGGCATCAAACACTACTGTCAGTGGCGCAGTTCCACTCAGCAGGTCGGTCGTAAACACCGCCGTTGGTGGGGTTAGAGTGTCATCGATCGGGGATGGGTCTCGGTCATCGGGCACTAAGTCATTATCATCGTCGAGGTCGGCGACATTGCCTAAACCATCGCCATCTGTGTCTGTGGTTTCTGAGCTATCACGAGGAAAGTGGTCATCTTGATCATTGACACCATCGCCATCGTC
>TARA_B110000046_G_scaffold185762_1_pt1 | contig 12163 bp, 10 predicted proteins | sample TARA_B110000046 | Tara Oceans TARA_B110000046 (sample SAMEA4397157) | marine metagenome | biome: Polar Biome; feature: [DCM] deep chlorophyll maximum layer (ENVO:01000326); material: water (ENVO:00002006), including particulate matter (ENVO:01000060) such as... | depth 40 m
GTAGTTTTTTACCGACGGATTGACCAGGTTGACTGAGGTGTAGGTGTAGATGGGAATCACTGGCAGTTCATCAATCAGCAACTTTTCGGCCCGACCAAATACCGCTAATCGTTCGGCATGGGTTTTTACAGTGGGGGCAACATCGGCAATAAGGCGATCATATTCAGTATTGCACCAGCCAGTGCGATTATTACCACCGTTGCATAGAAGCATATCGAGAAAACTGTTGGGATCAACGTAGTCGCCGATCCAACCGGCGCGAGATATCTCATAGTTGCCGGCAGTTTCGCTATCAAGATAAACCTTCCATTCTTGATTAAGTAATTTTATATCAATATTGAGGTGTTTTTTCCACATTTGTTGGATAGCCACAGCAATCTTGCGATGGCCTTCACTGGTGTTATATAGAATTTCAGTCGCGGGAAAGCCGTCGCCACTGGGATATCCGGCCTCGGTTAGAAGTTGGCGTGCAGTCTCTGGGTCAAAGCGTAAATCTGATTCTGGGTAATAACCCATGGTGCCCGGTGGCGTAAAGGCATAAGCGGGGATCTGTCCGCCTTTAAGTATGCTGTTGGCGATTGTTTCCCGATCGATGGTCATGGCTAGCGCCCGGCGCACCCGCTTATCTTGTAGGTGGGGCACGCGAGTATTGATACGATAAAAGTAAGTGCCAAGATAGGGGGCTGTGCGCAGCGAGGAATTTACTGCCTTGAGGTAAGCGGGAATTTTATCCGATGGAATACTACTGGTACGATGCAACTGCCCGGCCCGAAACATACGCTCTTCACTTACCACATTTTCGGTGGGGTAAAATACAATGTGGTTTAGACGAACTTGCTCTGCATTCCAATAATAGGGGTTGCGCTGTAAGGTAATACGACGATTAATTTTCCAATCGAGCAGTTGAAAGGCGCCATTGCTGACATTGTTACCTTCATACGTCCAGCGTGTGCCGCGTTCATCGGCCGCACCAAACGTTTCTACTGTACCGCGATGGACTGGGTAGAGGCTGTAATGATCCAGTAACTGCAAGAAGTACGGGGTTGGATTGGAGAGGGTGACCTGCAGTGTGTAATCGTCCAGCGCCTTAACGCCAACCTGATTAAAGTCTGTGACGGTACCCTCATAATATGCCTGAGCATTTTCAATAGAGAAGTACATGTATGCATAGAGGTTGCCTAGCGCTGGTTGCAGTGCGCGCCACCAGGACCAGACATAATCATGGGCATTGTGCGGGTCGCCGTTAGACCAGCGGGCAGTCTCGCGTAGTTTAAAGGTGTAGACACGCCCGTCATCACTAATGTCCCAAGATTCAGCGACGCCAGCCTTTGGGGCTAACGTTTTGCTGTCTTTAGACATTAGCCCTTCCATGAGGGCGGTAATAATATGGTGCTCGGGGACGCCCGTGGCTATATGGGGATCTAGGCTCTGGGGTTCGGTCCCATTGCCCCAATGCAGTGTGCCATTGCGATTGCCCTGGTCGACATTGCTCTGGCCACCGCCACAGGACGATAGAATAAGGGCCAGTACGAGTAATAACAGTGAGAATACTAGCGGCGGCCTTGCACAGTTATTCATCAACTCAGAATCCTTCAGTATAAAATGTTTGTTATTGCTTTAGTTTTGATTTTAATGTGAGGAGTTTAGCAAAGATTTATGCTTGGAAAAGATTTTTACCTAAGAACATCGCAGCTACTAGTGAATTGTTGAACGGTATATAGAGGAGTTAACTGTCAGCGTCCTCGAATGGATTCCCACAGCCTAGACACGCACAGACCGGAGCCTTCCCTGGGGAGCAGGAAGGTGCATTTGAGGTTACTTGCTATATTTATTGGTTTAAGCGGTTGCACTTACTGGGCAAACCTCCGATAATCCGGCGCTTCGATTTAATGGTGGCCCCCTTTGGTCCCCTCGCAACAGCCAACCATGAACTCCGCCAGGCCCGGAAGGGAGCAACGGTAGTGGTTATGCTGTGTGCCGAGGTGTGGCTATTGGGGGTCATCGCCATTAGCCCTTCCAGCGCTCCCCTTATCTCCCTATAATAAGTCTCTTTAAACTAAAGCAGATTATGCGATGAGTTATCAGGTCCTTGCCCGAAAGTGGCGTCCGCGATCATTTGCCGAAATGGCAGGTCAGGAGCATGTGCTCCAGGCGCTAATCAATGCACTAGATAATAACCGCCTTCACCATGCCTATCTGTTTACCGGCACCCGCGGCGTGGGTAAAACCACCATTGCGCGAATTCTGTCCAAATGTCTTAACTGCGAGAAGGGAATAAGTTCGGTTCCCTGCGGAGAGTGTGCTAGCTGTAATGAGATTAATGAGGGCCGCTTTATAGACCTCATTGAGGTGGATGCTGCATCGCGCACCGGCGTTGATGATATGCGTGACCTGCTGGATAACGTGCAGTACGCACCATCTCGCGGCCGCTACAAAATCTATTTGATCGATGAAGTCCATATGCTGTCAAAATCCAGCTTTGCGGCACTGCTAAAAACCCTGGAAGAACCTCCCCCCCACGTGAAGTTTTTGTTTGCCACCACCGACCCGCAAAAACTACCGATCACCGTGCTTTCGCGGTGTTTACAGTTCAACTTAAAAAACCTCAGCGCCGAGCGCATTACCGAGTATTTACAGTTTGTGCTGGGAGAAGAGCAGGTGCCTTTTGAAGAGGCCGCCGTTTGGTCCTTGGCACGGGCCGCTGACGGCAGTATGCGCGACGCACTGAGTCTGACCGATCAGGCTATCGGCCATGGTGGTGGTCAGGTCAATGAGACTGAAGTCAGTAGCATGCTCGGGACTATCGAGCGCAGTTATGTGGTGGATATTTGTAATGCCTTATCGACAGGGACTGGCAGCGAGGTATTGGCGGCGATCACTCGTATGGCTGAGCAGGCACCCGACTACGATTTAGCGCTTGCCGATGTGCTGTCTATCTGGCATCAGGTCGCCATATTGCAAGCGGTACCAGAGGCGTTAGACAAAGGCGTCAGCCATTACTCAGCGCTATTATCTCTGGCCGAGGCCGTTACCCGTGAAGATGCCCAGTTGTTTTATCAAATTTGTTTACTGGGGCGCAAAGACTTACATCTGGCACCGGACCTTAAGTCTGGTTTTGAAATGATTATGCTGCGTGCACTGGCCTTTAGACCGCTGCCACCGGATAAGACTATTGACTCAGAGCCGGCCGCTCCTCGGGAGGCGGAGCCGTCTGTAAAAAAGTCTGAAACGGTCGCGACCAGCGAATCGCCGCGACCCAAGGCGCTATTACAGGCGGTTGGTAGTCATGCAATCGTGGGAATTGAGCCTCTTGAACAGACTATAGATGCAACGATTAAAGTTTCTCACGCCGAACAAACGCCTTTAGCGAAAGAACAGCCCGTTATGGGACAGGAGCTCCCAGTGCCCGCTAATCAGGCACCCTCGGTTAGTGTTGAGCCCACAGCGGTCATTGATAAGGTACCTCTGCAAAAGTTTAACCCTAACAATTGGATCCAAATTCGCAAACAACTCAATATTGGCGCATCCCTTGGAGAAATCGCCAGCCACTGCTTATATAAGGGCAGAGAGGGCGATCAGCTCAACTTTCTTATCGACAGTGATGAGACTAGCCTCTACGATACGGCCCACCAACAGAGTCTAGCTGTGGCGTTGAGTGACTATTTTGAGCAGCCCTTAACCGTTGATATTACCTTTGGTGTGGCAGAGCAAGAAACGCCGCGCGCGGCCAATAATCGTCAGAAGTCAGAGCGTCTCGCCGAGGCGGTAAAGGTATTAAACAACGACTTTGAAGTAATTAAATTTAAAACAGTATTTGATGGGACATTGGACGAGCAGTCTGTGCGCCCGATAGATTGAGGAAGACATGGATATAAATAATCTAATGAAGCAGGCCCAGCAGATGCAGGAAAAAATGGCTGCCATGCAAGAACAGGCCGCTGCTGCAGAGGTAATTGGTGAGTCTGGTGCCGGCATGGTGAAGGTCGTAATGACGGGGCGTCATGATGTGCGCAAAGTCACACTGGATCCTTCGTTAATGGCTGAAGATAAAGCATTCCTCGAAGACCTACTCGCCGCGGCGGTAAACGATGCGGTGCGTAAGGTCGAAGCGCAGAGCAAAGACGCAATGAAGAATATGGCTGGTGGCATGGACCTTCCCGCTGGTTTTAAAATGCCTTTTTGAGTATTTTTTTAATTTCCCTTTTAATTGAGGCTACTCCTTGTACGGAAATGTAATTGATCAGCTGATAGACGCATTGCGCTGTTTGCCTGGGGTTGGCGCTAAGTCAGCCCAGCGGATGGCCCTGCAGTTACTAGAGCGAGACAAAGTCGGTGCTTCACGCTTGGCAAACGCGATTGTTGAAGCCGTTGAAAAAGTGGGTCGGTGCGGTGAATGCCGCACACTCACCGAACATAAAGTCTGTGGTATCTGCAGTAATGCCCGACGGTTAGCTTCGCAGATATGTGTGGTCGAGAACCCAGCTGACCTCTACGCGATCGAACAGGCGGGCAGCTTTCAGGGTAAGTATTTTGTGCTGCTTGGTCATTTGTCACCTATTGACGGGATTGGCCCAGAGCAGCTAGGCATCGATCAATTAATCGAGCGCTTGCAACACAGCGAGGTTAGCGAACTGATACTGGCGACAAATCTAACCGTCGAAGGGGAAGCCACAGCCCATTTTATTGCGGACAAGGCTAAAGCGTTAGGTATATCGGTTTCTCGAATTGCCTATGGAGTACCCATGGGCGGTGAGCTTGAATATGTTGATGGCGGCACGCTAAATATGGCATTACAAAGCAGAAAGGCGTTGTAAATGAATATATGGATCGACAGCAATGAAAAGCTACAGCAGATGTGCGATCAGCTGGCTGAGGTGGCAACGGTTGCCATAGATACCGAGTTTATTCGGACCGATACCTTCTTCCCAAAAATCGCACTGATACAGATTTCTGCCGGCGAGCAGTGTTGGTTGATTGATGTACTGGCGATTGATCAGTTTGCAAGCCTTAAACAGTTATTGGAAGACCCCAGTCGCACCTTGATATTCCATGCTTGTGCTGAGGACCTAGAAGTCCTAGACCACGCGCTGGATATTCGACCGGTTAATATATTCGATACTCAGATCGCTGCCGGTATCGCCAATATTGGCTATTGCATGGGCTATGCCCGACTAGTTCTTCAGATGTTTAATGTCGAATTAGATAAACAAGAGACACGCTCTGACTGGTTAAAGAGACCCTTAACCGATCGTCAGCTAGAATATGCTGCGGTCGACGTGCTGTACCTACATAAAATACACATGATATTAAGTGCCGCTTTGCAAGAGCTGCAACGTGAGGGCTGGTTTGCCGAAGAAACCCAGGCCATGTTTGACATGGCGGCTGGACGCAAAGACAACAGTGACTACTATCTGCGAGTAAAGGGCGCATGGCGCTTGCAGGCTAAATCATTAAGCGCATTACGACGACTGTGTGACTGGCGTGAAGACACCGCGCGGGCACTGGACAAGCCGCGATCGCATATTATCAAAGACAGTGTCTTGCTAGAGATAGCCCGGCGACTACCCACAGTTGAGGAGCAGTTGCATGGCATTGAAGACTGGTATTCCAGATCGATAAAGCGTCATGGGCAGGTGGTACTGCAGCAAATAGCTTTCTCAGACACTGATACACCACCAGAGGCGATCCCAGAGCCCTTAACTAAGTCTGCCAATACCGTGATGAAGGCGATGCGTAATGCTCTGAGTGCGGTCGCAGAAGCACAGAGTATCCCGCAGGAATTTTTGTCAAATAAAAAAGAACTTGAAGCAATATTACGGGGTGCTATGGCGTCACATAATAAGGGTCAGTATGAATGGCCAATCAGATTAAACCAGGGGTGGCGCCAGGTTAGCGTTAAACCAGCCATTCAAGCGGTACTCGATAGTACGGATACGTTTTAATGAAAATACTGTGTGATATTTACAAAGGTGCCAAAAAAGAGGAGATGTACCTCTATGTGCCAAAAGACCCCGGGTTGTCTAATGTACCTGAGAGTCTATTGGCGAATTTTGGTCAGTTACAGTTGGTTACCACCATGTTATTGACGCCATCGCGAAAATTAGCACGGGCCGATATTACTAAGGTGCTGACAGAAATTATCGACAACGGTTTTTACCTGCAGCTGCCACCAGCAAAATTCCCACAGGCAAATATACAGCCTGAGTACCGCACCTAGGCGATCGTATGGCAAAATTTTGGCAGACAAAGACACTGGCCCAGATGTCTACGAACGAATGGGAGTTGCTCTGTGATGGCTGTGCAAAATGCTGCCTAGTTAAACTGGAAGATTATGACAGTGGTGAGATTTTTCATACCAATGTGACCTGTGAACTACTGAACACAGAATCCTGTCGTTGCAGTGATTATGAGGGGCGACATAAGGTAGTTGATGACTGTATACAGCTGGATCAAAAGAATATTATCAGTTTGGGGTGGTTACCCCAGAGTTGTTCTTACCGCTTGATTGCCGATGGTAAACCATTACCAGAATGGCACCATCTAGTATCAGGAAGCCGCGAGACGCTGCATGTTTATGGTGCCTCATTGCAGGGAAAAGTAGTATCGGAATTAAATGTGCATGACGACGATATCGAAGACCATATTATTCAATGGGTTGATTAATTATGTATAGCGCTGAAAATTATTTATGGGGCTGGCTTGCCTATGGTGCCGGGGTTGCGTGCCTACTTTTTGTCCTTTGGTTTTGGATGCGTAAAACACGCTTTAAGGCCATGCGGCATTTAATATTACTAGTAGCTACAGTGTGTTTGCTAACGCCGGTTACGGCTTATCGAGACGACCCTCATTTAGCGCCGGCATTTTTTGTTAGTTTGTATGAAGGGGTTCTTAGCTCGGGTGACAATGTTGGTTTCCAGCGTGGACTTGCACCTATTCTGGCCATTAGTTTTTTCGCGATTATTTTCTATGGCTTGGCTCGACTTTCAGTTTCTCGCTTCAATAAAAAGCCAATTAAAAATTCTAAAAATAGCTAATTAATAAAAATAATAATAGCTAATTAATAAAAATAATAATATCCGAGAGAGTGCATTAATGAACGAGCAATCGGCACCGCTATCTGCATCAAAAAAATTAAAAACAATGCCTAGCACATTACGAATAGGTAAGCGCTATCGCGCCGAACGAGTCGATGAAAACTACGACGTTATCGTTATAGGCTCTGGCATTGGAGGTCTGTGTAGTGCAGCATTGCTATCGCAGTTGGGAAAAAAAGTCATCGTGTTAGAGCAGCACTATACCGCAGGTGGATTTACCCATGCCTATGAGCGTAATGGTTACGAGTGGGATGTAGGCGTGCATTACATAGGTGATATGGGCCGTAAGAGTCAGGGTCGTGCGCTTTTTGATTTTATTTCAGGCGGTCATCTAAAATGGGCAGAGATGGATCCAGTCTATGATCGTATTATTCTCGGTGATGAAACCTTTGATTTTGTTGCCGGTAAAGAAAATTTTAAGGACTCATTAAAAAAACAGTTTCCACAAGAAGCTGAGGCCATTGACAAATATGTTGAGCTGGTAACGGCTACGACTAAGTACATGGGGGCGGTGAGTCAGGCTAAAGCAATGCCTGCGCCAGTGGCTAAGTTGATGTCACTATGGGCAAAAAATAAATTCCCAAATTATGCGCTCGAGACATCCTATGACGTACTCAAGGGCTTGACGGATAACGAAAAATTAATTGCAGTGCTCTGCGGTCAGTGGGGCGACCATGGCTGTCCACCCAAAGAGTCGGTATTTTTGATGCATGCGCTAATCGCCGGGCATTATTTTAATGGTGGTTTTTATCCTGTAGGTGGCGCCTCACAAATGGCGGCGACTATTATTCCGCAGATACAGGCCTCGGGTGGGGATGTGTTTACCTATGCAGATGTCACAGGCATTGTTGTCGAGAAGGGTCGCGCCGTTGGCGTAACCATGGCGGATGGTCACTGTCTTTATGCTCAGACTATTATTAGCAATGCTGGCGCGGTTAATACTTTTTTAGATCTACTACCGGCTGCACTTAGCGAGAAGCTCGGATATAAACAAAAAGTCGAGTCGCTTGCCACGTCTATGTCCCATGGCGGCATGTACATAGGACTTAAAGGCACGGCTGAAGAATTGCAGCTGCCAAAAACCAATCTTTGGATTTATCTCGATGAGCACCATGATGATAATGTTGCAGCGCTGCGAAAGGATCCCAGTGCGCCGTTACCGCTAGTCTATGTGTCCTTCCCCTCTGCCAAAGATCCTGATTTTCAACGCCGCTACCCCGGCCGTTCTACGATCGAAATTGTGATAGGGCCCTGTGACTTTGAGTCATATCGCCAATGGGCTGATAAAACTTGGGGTAAGCGGGGTGATGACTATGAGGCACTTAAAGAGGATCTGTCTGAGCGCATGCTGGAAGCCCTGTTTAAGCAGATGCCGCAGTTGAGAGGAAAAATTGATTATTCTGAGGTCTCTACGCCCCTATCAACCAGTCATTTTTGCCGATATAAGCAGGGCGAAGCCTATGGACTGGCGCATCACAAGGCGCGCTTTACGTCAGACTGGTTAAAACCCAAGACCTCGGTGCCCGGTCTGTACTTAACTGGGCAGGATGTTATTACCTGCGGTGTTGTGGGGGCGTTAATGGCTGGCATGGTAACAGCCATGTCGGTAGTCGGTGTTAGAGGTGCTGGCGTGATAATGAAAAAAATCAAAGCTGGGGTGACTCTGTAGTTCACTCTGTTTGCAGCGCAGCCTTGACTGTTCAGTCATATATAGTGTCAACAATCGCTATGCGTAGGGGTCTTTGGCGCAATTTAGGCGTAAATTTACACCCAGACTATATTATTATATGACCCTAAATTGGAAGATTAACTTTATTTAATGTGGATCCCTACTATATGAAATTTACAGGCACAGACGACTACATAGCTACCGACGAGCTGCAAATGGCAGTTAATGCCGCAGTGACGCTGCAACGCCCATTGCTGATTAAAGGCGAGCCAGGGACCGGCAAAACAATGCTGGCGGAGCAGGTGGCCAGCTCATTGGGCATGCCATTGCTATCTTGGCACATCAAATCTACGACTAAGGCGCAGCAGGGCCTTTACGAATACGATGCCGTATCCCGTTTGCGAGACTCCCAGTTGGGAAGCGATAAGGTCCAAGATATCAGTAACTACATCAAAAAAGGTAAGATGTGGGAAGCCTTTACTGCGGACCAGCAAGTTGTTCTGTTAATCGACGAGATCGATAAGGCAGATATTGAGTTCCCCAACGATTTACTGCTAGAGCTCGACAAAATGGAATTTCATGTCTATGAAACAGGGGAGACGATTAAAGCCGTGCAGCGCCCGATTGTGATCATTACCAGTAACAATGAAAAAGAACTGCCTGATGCCTTCTTACGTCGTTGTTTTTTCCACTTTATCAACTTCCCTGATCGCATGACTATGCAGCGTATTGTTGATGTGCATTTTCCGAAGATTAAAAAGCAGTTGGTTGATGATGCTATGGATATTTTCTTCGATGTTCGCAAGATTCCAGGTCTGAAGAAAAAGCCGTCTACCTCTGAACTAGTTGACTGGTTAAAGCTAATTATGTCAGATGATATCCCTGAGGATATTCTTACTAACCGCGACCCAACTAAGGCTATACCACCGCTTTACGGGGCTCTATTAAAGAATGAGCAAGATGTGCATCTACTTGAACGTCTGGCCTTTATGACGCGCCGCGAAGCCCGCTAGACTGGTCTGAGCCAAACGAGTTTATTTTATGCTAATTAATTTCTTTGAAACCCTTAAGAAAGCCAAGGTTCCGGTTTCTATTAAAGAGCTATTGGACCTGCTGACCGCGATGGAGCAAAACCTGGCCTTTGGTTCTGTAGACGAGTTCTACCTGCTGGCCCGCACTATTATGGTCAAGGATGAGAAATTCTACGATCGATTTGATCGAGCCTTCAGCGCTTATTTTAAAAATCTGGAAAATATTGATGGCATTGTAGAGGCGTTGCTGCCAGAAGATTGGTTGCGTAAGGAGTTTGAGAAGCACTTTACCGAGGAAGAAAAAGCTAAGGTCCAAAGTTTAGGTGGCCTTGAAAAACTGATTGAGGAGTTTAAAAAGCGTCTCGAAGAGCAAAAAGAGCGGCATGAGGGCGGTAATAAGTGGGTGGGTACCAATGGTACGTCACCCTTTGGTCATGGTGGTTTTAATCCAGAGGGAATTCGCATTGGCGGCCCTGGCGGTAAGGGGACTGCAGTCAAAGTCTGGGATGAGCGTCATTACCAAGACCTTGATGACTCAGTCGAAATTGGTACCCGAAATATTAAAGTGGCACTGCGTCGGTTGCGCAAGTTTGCCCGTGAAGGCTCTGCTGACCATCTAGATTTGGATGATACTATTCGTAGTACCGCGCGCAATGCTGGTTTTTTGGATATAAAAATGGTGCCCGAGCGCCATAACGCGGTGAAGGTGCTTATTTTCTTTGATGTGGGTGGTTCTATGGACCCCTATGTGCGTCTTTGTGAGGAGTTGTTCTCGGCTGCCAAGACAGAATTTAAGCATCTTGAGTATTTTTACTTTCACAATTGCATGTATGACTATGTATGGAAGGATAACAGTCGTCGCCGCGAAGAGCAGATTTCAACTTATGATTTATTACATAAGTACTCTTCTGATTATAAAGTTATTTATGTGGGCGATGCCTCCATGGCACCCTATGAGGTTACCAGCCCTGGCGGTAGCGTTGAGTATCATAACGAAGAGTCGGGCGCTGTTTGGATGCAGCGGATGGCTGAGACCTACGAAAAACTCATTTGGATTAACCCAGTACAAGAAAAATATTGGGAGTACACACCCTCGATTCAGATGCTGCGGGAGCTAATTGACGGTAAGATGTTTCCGCTGACCCTAGGCGGTCTTGAAAAGGGCATGTCGCTGCTGTCTCGTTAGGTCTAATACCTCCCCAAGCATATGTGACTACGACGTTTATATATCCGCTTAATAAGAACGATAACAGCGGCCACAACAATAATAAATAGGGATGTTCCTATGTTGGTGCAAGACGCAATTTTGCAGGCGCAGAAAAAAACAGGTATTGGGTCTGATCAACCAGATTTGCCCGCTGGCTCACTGCTCGAAATTTGGCAGCAAGCGGTTTTTGACTCTGCAGCCTACCCGGCCTATACCTGCCTTGGACAGACCCTTTCCTATGGGGAAGTCGACCAGCTATCAAGAAGAGTGGCGAGTTACTTTCAGAAGAAACTAAAACTCGTGGCTGGTGATCGTATTGCGGTACAGCTACCCAACCTAATTCAGTATCCAGTGGTTGTGGTCGCTGCTTGGAAATTGGGGCTGGTTATTGTCAATACGAATCCTTTGTATACAGTTCGCGAGTTGGTCCATCAGTTCAATGACTCTGGGGCGAAAGCCGTAGTCGTACTGGATCAGTTTTATCAGACGCTGTGCCAAGCTCTCCCAGACACAGCTATTGAGCACGTGATTGTTACGCGCCCACTAGACCTCTTGCCAGAGCCCAAAAAAATAATACTCAGTGGCGCCATGAAACTAATGGGCAAAAGACCGTCGCTGGCCAAGGGTAAGCACATTAGTTTTACCGATTTGATTTCTGGAGGCGGCAACTATATTGCCCACAGAGCCAGCTTAGATGAAGTCTGTGCATTACAGTATACCGGCGGTACTACCGGCGCCTCCAAGGGCGTAATGCTCACTCAGGACAGTTTGTTGAGTAATATAGGCCAGTCACTGCATGTGACGTCGATTCTTGAAAGGCCTATTAAGTACAATATAGCGGTAGCACCATTACCGATCTATCACATCTATGCTTATTCTTTGTGTATGGGCCTTATTCCAGCCACACGGGGACACACAATATTGATTCCGGATCCGCGGAACATCCCATTATTTGTGCGCTCGATAAAAAAGTTCAAGTTCGAACTGTTTATTGGTCTCAATTCATTATTTGTCGCATTGCTGGCCAATAAAGATTTTAAAAAGCTAGATTTTTCTAATTTGATGATGACCCTGTCTGGTGGCATGGCTCTTATGGAGGCTGTTGCCGATGACTGGGAAAGAACGACAGGCTGCATAGTTAGTGAAGGCTATGGCATGACCG
>TARA_B110000046_G_scaffold22312_1_pt1 | contig 12151 bp, 10 predicted proteins | sample TARA_B110000046 | Tara Oceans TARA_B110000046 (sample SAMEA4397157) | marine metagenome | biome: Polar Biome; feature: [DCM] deep chlorophyll maximum layer (ENVO:01000326); material: water (ENVO:00002006), including particulate matter (ENVO:01000060) such as... | depth 40 m
GTCTTTGTTTTTAATATCCCATTCAATGTCCTTAGCTGGGTTAAACGTTTGGGTTCCTGCCAGAGCCATTGTAGATAGTGATCTTCCCTCTAATTTTAACAAACTTTCTGGAGAAGCCCCAAACCAAAACCCTGTTTGTGGATGAAACCAACAATAGGTAAACGCCGATGGATAGGTCTGTGCAAGTGTTTTAAAAATCTCAATAGGATTTGAGCTCTGTAAGTTAAATTTAAACGCTCTAGACAGCACGACTTTTTCTAAATCTGTTGTATTTATCGTATCAATTGCTGTAGACACCAACTTCAAGTGATCATCGACTGGCTCAATACGATCTAAATGATTTGGTTTAAACTTTACATCAAAATCTAAATGTTCAAGCTCAATGACCATTGAATTCTCTAATGGAATGTAAAAGCTGTCTTTAGTTGTATCAAATGGTGCAAATACAAACCCACTTTCAGAATAATCATCAATACGATACGTCTCCGTATTTGTTTGTATATATGATTTTAAAGAACGATGTTCTGGTTTAGAAAAAAGCACAAAGGGATGTCTCGATTTTATCGCTTTATCTAAATGATCGAAAAAATCAGTCGAAATCATTTATTAGCGTTCTTTAGGAAGTGAAACAGTGGTTAGTTTACAAGACGACACTAATTGATTTTGATCGTCGGTCACCTCGATATTAAAAACTTGCATGGTTCTGCCTCTATGAATAAAGGTGGCTTTAGCATAGACAAAGCCTTCTTTCACACTTTTGATGTGGTTGGCAGAAATATCAATACCTCTCACAAAATAATTTTTGGTATCTAAAAAAATATGTGCTGCAAAACTTCCAACAGTTTCAGCAAGTGCAGCAGTGGCACCGCCGTGTAGCACGCCGTCTGGTTGGTAGACGCGTTTATTAACAGGCATTTTAGCAACTACAAAATCTTCTCCGGCATCGACAAATTCGATGTTAAGAGTTTCCATTAGAGTATCTTTACAAGCCGCCATTGCAGCTTTTATAATTTGATTTTTCGTTACGCTCATTTTAAGTTTGATTTGAGTGTAAAGTTACAAAAACCAAAGCCGAAGTCAATGACTCAACTGCGTTAAAAAAGTGCAAAAAAAAAGGCTGTCTTTTCAGACAGCCTCAATTTAATATCTACTTGTAATTCTGTGTTTAAGCGGTTTTCTTAACTGCTAGACTGTAAATTACTAAACCGAATCCGATTTTATTGATTGCATCAGCAATGTTATACAGAACATCCATATCAAGTCCTACTCCAGACATGAAAGAATACCACTGTCCATCAGCTGTACCAACTAAGTATCCTAATGGATAAATAATCCATCCAACGAGTACAAACCAGCATAATATTTTATGTGCTGCTAAAACATCGCCACCAGCTTCTTTAGCTAATTTTGCTGCTCCACCAAGCCATATTTCGTAAACTATAGCAAAATATGCTACTGCTGAGAAGAAGCCCCAAAGTGCTGCGCTTCCAGCGTAAACTGCTTCACCTAAGTATCCTGTTACTAACATAATAACTGAAAGTACAATCATTTTAGTAAGTAAAGATTTTTTAGCTCCTGCGACTTTAAGTATTAAATAAAACTCAACACACATTAATGGCACTGTAAGAATCCAATCTACATAACGGAAAAATGTTGGAGACTCCATGTTCGAAGCCCAATAATCTCTCATGTAGAAATAATGTACAGCTGCAATAAATGTAATTAAACCAGATACTAAAACAGAGGTTCTCCATTTTTTGTCAAATTGATTTAATGATAAAAAGAAAAAGGCAGATGCTGCCATCATTGCCATACATCCTACAAAGAATGTAAAACCTACATAATCAGTAGGGTCCATTTTGGCTACTAAAGGTAAAATTAAATTTGTCATTTTTTTTAAAAATTTAGTTAGTTTTTGTTTAAACAAATATATAAAAAATTAAACTAATTGTTGAGTATTTCGTAAGTTTATAGCTTCAGATAATGTATTTAACACTTTTTTATGAATAATATTTTCAATTTCTCAATCGTATCTAGCTTCCTAGGGCTATGGATTACAACACATGTACCAGAGGGTTTTGAGTTAATTTTAGGCTTTATTTTAATTTTTACATTTGGTATGATTCACGGTTCAAATGATTTATTAATTGTTAATAAACTTTTAAAAAACATAAAACATTATTCAAAATTTACATTGCTTATCGCTTACCTATTTATAGTATCCATTGCGATTTTAATCTTTTATTGGATGCCTTCATTAGCGATGATTTTATTTGTTTTATTTAGCGCCTATCATTTTGGTGAACAGCACTGGGATCACCGTTTTTCCAAATTAAATGCTTTTCGTAAATCAACATTCTATTTTTCATACGGAATGTTTATACTCTATATATTGTTTGCTTTTAATGTGAACGAAGTAAAATTGATTGTCTTTGAAATTACAGGTTTCGAAGTCACTAATTTATATAGCAAAATTGTTCTCGTTATTTTGGGTAGTTCTATAGGTGGTGTATTGCTAATAGAATTTTTAAATAAACGCCTCGCCATAGATGTGATTTTAAAAGAACTATTCACATTAGCCGTTTTGGCAATAATTTTTTCATCCTCCTCTTTAATATGGGGATTTAGTATTTATTTTATTCTTTGGCACAGTATCCCTTCCTTAATAGAACAAATTAATTTTATATATGGAGATGTAAAAACCACATCTGCTCTTAATTATTGTAAAGCAGCTCTGCCCTACTGGATTATTTCATTAATAGGTATGGTTATTTTGTATGCGATTTTTAGTAGCGAGAAACAGTTCTATTCGTTGTTTTTTGCCTTTATTGCTGCGGTAACATTTCCTCATGCTTTTGTAATGTTGAGAATGTTTTCCAAAAAAAAAGCACAACCCTAAAATGATTGTGCTTTTCAGTATTAAAAAAATTTAGATTTTATTTCACTTCTTCGAAATCTACGTCTTCAACGTTATCTTCTTGAGATGCTTCAGCATCTGGAGCAGCATCTGAAGGCGCACCTTGAGCACCTTCTTGTGCTTTGTACATTTCTTCACTAGCCGCTTTCCACGCTTCGTTGATTTTCTCTAGAGCAGGATCGATAATTGCGATATCTTTAGATTCATACGCAGCTTTCAATTCTTCTAATGCAGCTTCGATTGGTTGTTTTTTATCATCTGATAATTTATCTCCAAATTCTTTTAACTGATTTTCTGTTTGAAAGATCATACCATCAGCAGCATTTAACTTATCTGCTGTTTCTTTAGCTTTCGCATCTGACTCCGCATTTGCTTCTGCATCTTGCTTCATTTTTTCGATTTCTTCTTCCGTTAAACCAGAAGATGCTTCAATTCGAATATCTTGAGTTTTATTAGTCGCTTTATCCGTAGCAGAAACTTTAATGATTCCATTAGCATCAATATCAAAAGTAACCTCAATTTGTGGCGTTCCACGCTGTGCAGGTGGAAGACCATCTAAATGAAAGCGTCCAATCGTTTTATTATCTGCTGCCATAGCACGTTCTCCTTGAAGGACGTGAATTTCAACGGAAGGCTGATTATCTGCTGCTGTTGAGAATACTTGAGATTTTTTAGTTGGAATGGTAGTGTTAGACTCTATTAATTTAGTCATTACATTCCCCATCGTTTCAATTCCTAAAGACAATGGCGTGACATCTAATAATAATACATCCTTAACATCACCTGTTAATACACCGCCTTGAATCGCAGCACCTACCGCTACAACCTCATCAGGATTAACACCTTTATTAGGTTTCTTACTAAAGAATTTTTCTACCGCTTCTTGAACCGCAGGAATTCGAGTAGATCCACCGACTAAAATAATTTCATCGATATCACTTGTTGATAAGCCTGCTGCTTTTAATGCCGCTTGACACGGAGCAATCGTTCTTTTAACTAAATCAGCTATCAATTGCTCAAACTTCGCTTTTGACAATGAACGTACCAAGTGTTTTGGACCACTAGCAGTAGCAGTTACATACGGTAAGTTGATTTCAGTTTGTGCAGAAGATGATAATTCAATCTTAGCTTTTTCAGCTGCTTCTTTCAAACGTTGAAGGGCCATAGGGTCTTTACGTAAGTCTATGTTTTCATCTGCTATAAATTCTTCTGCTAACCAGTTAATGATTTTTTCATCAACATCATCACCACCTAAGTGTGTGTCACCATCCGTAGCCAATACTTCGAATACGCCATCTCCTAATTCTAATACAGAAACATCATGTGTTCCACCACCAAAATCAAAAACAACAATAGTTTGATCTTTTCCTTTTTTATCCATACCGTACGCCAATGCCGCCGCTGTAGGCTCATTGATAATACGTCTTACTTTTAAGCCTGCAATCTCACCAGCTTCTTTCGTTGCTTGACGTTGTGCATCATTAAAATAAGCAGGAACAGTAATCACTGCTTCTGTTACTTCTTGATCCAAAAACTCTTCCGCTGTTTTTTTCATTTTTTGAAGTACCATTGCTGATAATTCTTGTGGTGTATATAAACGACCATCAATGTCTACACGAGGGGTATCGTTGTCTCCTTTTACTACTTTGTAAGGCACACGACCTACTTCTTGTTTAGATTCTGAGAATTTATTTCCCATAAATCGTTTAATCGAATACACCGTCTTAGTCGGATTAGTTACCGCTTGACGTTTCGCAGGGTCTCCTACTTTGATTTCACCTCCTTCTACAAAAGCAATAACAGACGGCGTTGTGCGCTGTCCTTCTGCATTTGTGATTACTACGGGTTCATTTCCCTCCATTACAGAAACACAAGAGTTTGTTGTTCCTAAATCGATTCCAATAATCTTACTCATAATGTATATAATTTATTTTTTTATTGTAAATGTTACGCCTGCAATAAGACAATCATTATGCCAATACAATAAAACTGACATGATGGCAGATTCATGAAAATATAACTTTATGCATTAAAATGAGACTTTGGTATACGCTTTGTAATGAATAACAATAATTATAAATTAAAATACACTATTATGAAACGTACACTATCTATTATCTCCCTATTTTCTATTCTATTAACTGCTTGTGTAGGCGATCCTGGGCCTCCAGGTTTTGATGGTCAAGACGGAAAAGTGGCTGATGTCATATCTGTTTCTAATGTAAATTTTAATTCACCGAATTTTGATGTAATAGTTAACTTTGATCAGATTTATTCGGATGAAGTACTTTTAGTTTATAGATTATGGGATAACAACACTTGGCGTTTACTTCCTCAAACTATTATTTTTGATGATGGTAGTAATCTGGTTTATAATTATGACTTTACACAAAATGATGTTTCTGTATTTTTAGAAAGCAGCTCTGATTTAAACACTTTAGGTAACGAACATACTCAAAATCAAGAGTTTAGAGTTGTGATTGTACCTGCTAGTCAAGTTAATGGTGTGGACACCACAGACCTCAATACAGTTATTAATTTAGGAAATATTGAATCTTTTGAACTAAGATGAAAATATAACTTTTAACAATTAAAAGCTCGAAAAATTAACTTTTTTCGAGCTTTTTTGTAGTTTATTCTTGCTTTAAAAATCATAAACACCATCTTAAAAAAAAGATAATTACTATGGATTTCTGTACTTGAATATATGTGTTAAGAGAATCTACATCAATTTAACACCATTATTTACTTCTAATATAAAAAACTAAATTTATCTACTAATTTAGTACTTTTACAATCTATCATAAATCAAAGTATAATGTCTGTAGCAAAAAAAGAGTACAAAAGAGTAACGGTCAAATCACTTGTCGAGATGAAAGCATTGGGTGAAAAAATATCCATGTTAACAGCTTATGATTATACAATGGCTAAAATTGTTGACGGTGCAGGAGTTGATGTGATTTTAGTGGGAGATTCTGCCAGTAATGTCATGGCAGGCCACGAAACTACACTTCCCATTACTTTGGATCAAATGATTTATCATGCTTCATCAGTTGTACGCGCCATAGATCGTGCGTTGGTCGTAGTTGACTTACCTTTTGGAACCTACCAAAGTGATCCTAAAGAAGCTTTACGCTCAGCTATTCGTATCATGAAGGAAAGCGGCGGTCATGCCGTAAAGCTAGAAGGCGGAAAAGAAATTAAAGATTCCATCAAAAAAATATTAAATGCAGGAGTTCCTGTTATGGGCCACTTAGGACTGACACCTCAATCGATATATAAATTCGGAACGTATACAGTACGAGCTAAAGAGGAAGAAGAAGCTTTACGATTGATTGAAGATGCCAAGCTTTTAGAACGTTTAGGGTGTTTTGCGTTGGTTCTTGAAAAAATTCCAGCAGCATTAGCTCAACAAGTTGCAGAAAGCATCAGTATTCCTGTAATTGGTATTGGAGCAGGTGGCGGTGTTGATGGTCAGGTTCTTGTTTTGCATGATATGATTGGAATGACACAAGAATTTCATCCGCGATTTTTACGCCGTTATATGAACTTACACGAAGAAATGACTACGGCTATTTCTCAATATGTGGGCGATGTTAAATCATCTGAATTTCCAAGTGAGAATGAACAGTATTAAAAGATGAAAAAGAGTGTTTCAACGACTGAAAACCTTCAAATTCTTCATGAAGACAATCATTTAATCATTATTAATAAGCGTTCTGGAGATCTTGTTCAAGGCGATAAAACTGGTGATACACCGCTTAGTGATATTGTAAAAGGCTATATAAAAAAGAAATACGATAAACCTGGTGCGGTGTATTTGGGCGTAACCCACCGGCTTGACCGCCCAACAACGGGAGTTGTAGTCTTTGCAAAAACGTCTAAAGCGCTCACAAGAATGAATGCTTTATTCCTCAATAAAAAAATAGCGAAAACCTATTGGGCTATTGTGAAAAATAAACCTGAAAAACAAAAAAATACGCTTATTAATTGGCTTAAAAAAAATCCAAAAAACAATAAATCGAGTGCCTATATTAAAGAAGTTGATCAAAGTAAGAAAGCAATTTTACATTATGAATTAATTCATAGTCTAGATCGCTATCACCTTTTAGAAGTCAATCTTGAAACTGGACGCCATCATCAAATTAGAAGTCAACTCTCTGCTATCGGGAGCCCCATAAAAGGCGATTTAAAATATGGGTTTGACAGAAGTAACTCAGATGGAAGTATTCATTTGCATGCACGGAAAATATCATTTACACACCCTGTAAATGAGCAACAAATAACCGTTTTAGCAGACCCTCCAAATGAGGTTTTATGGAAGGAGTGTATTCACCATATTAAGACATAGACTATGGAAGCAAACGTAATTTTAGAACTACAAAAAAAGTATTTTCAAACCGGAGCGACTCGAGATGTTGAAATGCTGAAAAATGTACTTATCAAACTCCGTGAAGAAATTCTTAACAGAGAAAATGATATTTATGAAGCGCTTTATAAGGATTTTAAAAAATCTAAATTTGAAGCGTATTTAGGCGAAATTGGTATTGTCATCACAGAAATTGATGCGACTCTAAAACATATTAATTCTTGGTCAAAACCAAAAAAAGTAAGAGCATCATTACTGAATTTTCCTTCAAGAGATTATATTTATAGCGAACCCTATGGCACTGTATTAGTCATTGCACCATGGAACTATCCGTTTCAACTGGCAATCGCCCCTATAATTTCGGCAATTGCTGCTGGAAATACAGTGGTTCTTAAGCCGAGTGAACATACAGCACATACATCTCAGTTGCTTGACGAAATTTTAAGTGCTGTTTTTAAACCAGAACACCTCAAAGTAATTCAAGGTGGTGTACCAGAAACCGCCATGCTTTTAAAAGAGCGTTGGGACTACATATTTTTTACGGGAAGTGTGGCTGTTGGTAAGATAGTCGCTAAAGCAGCTGCGCCCTACCTTACCCCTCTAACGCTGGAATTAGGCGGTAAAAACCCCTGTATTGTAGATCACACCATGTCAACACAATTAATCGCAAAGCGATTGGTATGGGGCAAATTCATCAATGCGGGGCAAACCTGTATTGCTCCTGATTATTTAGTGGTTCACAACGCTGTAAAAGCACAGTTAATTTCTGATTTAAAATCTGAAATCACAAAAGCTTACGGAACCAATCCACAAAATTCCAAAGATTACCCTCGAATTATCAATTCCAAAAACCTCGCAAGACTAACAACTATGTTAGAAGATTCTAAAGTGGTGTTTGGAGGCGAATATGATATTGAAGATTGCTACCTCGCTCCTACGCTAATTGACGAACCCTCTATGGATTCAGAAGTTATGAAAGATGAAATTTTTGGTCCTATCTTACCCATTTTAAGTTATGAATCTGAAAGTGATATTCAATCTATTTTGAGTCAATATGAAAAACCTCTTGGCTTTTATGTCTTTTCAACCAACACTTCTTTTTATAAAAAAATGATTGAAACTTATAGTTTTGGAGGGGGCACAATTAACGATACAATGATTCATTTTGGAAACTCTAAATTACCGTTTGGAGGGGTCGGAGAAAGTGGTATGGGTGCGTATCATGGACGACTTGGGTTTGACACATTTTCACACAAAAAAGGAATTGTAATCAAAGGTAATTGGTTGGACATTCCGCTGCGTTATGCACCTTATACTAACAAGCTTAAAAAGCTAAAAAATCTCTTTAAATTTTTAAGTTAATTCCATAAAAATAGCTTAATTATCATCATAGTTTTTTCTTATAGTTAATTGATAAGTAATTTTATTTCAATTATTTACGAAAATTACTTAAACTTATAGTTTAATAGTTATGACTTATCCTAACCAGCCGTCTCGATCCAAGCTTCGACATTGAATAGCTTCGCTAATATGAGGGTTTTCTATGGCAGAAGCACCTTCTAAATCGGCGATGGTTCTGGACACTTTTAGGATGCGATCGTAAGCACGAGCTGATAAATTTAAACGCTCCATAGCCGTCTTTAAAAGCTGCATTGAGCCAGCATCTAATTTGCAATATTTACGAATTTGTTTGGTATTCATTTGTGCGTTGTAATGCACAACTTCAGAATCCTCAAAGCGTTTAGTTTGTAGCTCACGGGCTTTGGTCACACGTTTTCTAATATCCACAGACGACTCCCCTTTCCGTTCGTCAGAGAGTTTTTCGAAGGGTACAGGCGTCACTTCTATATGGATGTCAATACGGTCCAATAAAGGTCCTGAAATTTTCCCTAAATAACGTTGCATCTCAGTAGCAGAGGACATCATGGGCGCATTTGGATCATTGAAATAGCCACTTGGACTGGGATTCATACTAGCGACCAACATAAAACTGCTCGGATAAGTGACTGTAAACTTGGCACGTGAGATGGTCACTTCTCGATCTTCTGAGGGCTGACGCATAACTTCTAAAACCTCCCGCTTAAACTCAGGCAATTCATCTAAAAACAATACCCCATTATGAGATAATGAAATTTCTCCTGGTTGTGGATAACTTCCGCCCCCTACAAGTGCAACATTTGAAATGGTATGATGAGGCGATCGAAATGGACGTTGTGCAATCAATCCCTTTTGAGCGCCCACACGTCCCACAACAGAGTGTATCTTAGTCGTTTCTAAGGCTTCATGCAATGTCATTGGGGGTAATATGGAAGGCAGGCGTTTGGCGAGCATTGTTTTTCCTGCGCCAGGTGGACCAATTAAAATAATATTATGACCACCAGAGGCCGCTATCTCCATACAGTGTTTGATACTCTCCTGCCCTTTCACATCTGAAAAATCAAATTCGGGATGTTCTAGATTTTTTTGAAACTCGGCACGGGTGTCTACAATGGTTTGTTCGAGTTTTTTGTTCTTATGAAAATAATCTATTATTTCAGAAATGTGTTCGACGCCATAAACCTTTAAACCACTTACAATAGCAGCTTCCTTTGCGTTTTCTTTGGGCAGGATAAATCCTTCAAAACCTTCCTCTAAGGCTTTAATAGCGATGGGCAGTGCGCCTTTTATGGATTGCACCGTTCCGTCCAAGGAGAGCTCTCCCATGATAACAAAGCGTTCAATGTTGGTTTCTTTGATTTGATTGGAAGCGGTTAGTATGCCCATCGCCAACGGCAAGTCATAAGCAGAGCCTTCTTTGCGCATATCGGCAGGCGACATATTAATAATGAGTTTTTTACCGGGGATTTTATAGCCATTGTTTTGAAGGGCGGCCGCAATACGGAAATTACTTTCTTTTATGGCATTATCAGGTAATCCTACCAAGTGGTAGCCGATGCCTTTATCGACATTGACTTCGATTGTAATGGTATGTGCTTCCACGCCAAAGACAGCGCTTCCGTAGACTTTTTTAAGCATTTCAGTAAATTTGAGTACTTAAAAATACTAATTATTACGGAATAATGGAACTTTGAGGCTGGATTTTGTTTAGACGGTAACCTAAAAAAGGTTTTAAACTGTGTTAGAAATAACATTCAACACCACTTAAAACCTTTTATTTTTGAAGATAACTTAGAAATTAAAACTTCAATTTTTCATTTTTATCCCAAAGTCCCCAATAGGCACCAACTTTTCCTTCTGGGCCAACTTTCCATGACTCGTCAAAAGATGAGAAATAGAAATTAGGAATATCGTTCTCTTTGGTCCAACGCATGGTATCAATAAAATATTTCATTGCAGCTTTTTCGCTCGCAATTGCACCTCTTAAACCACCACCCTGACTTGGCCAGCCTGTCTCTGTAATAATAATAGGCTTGCCTTGTGCTGCATCTACAACTTGGCCATACATAGCTTGCATGTGTCCTAATGAATAATCTATAGGACAACCTTCCCAATAAGGGTATAAGTTTGCTAAAATAACATCTGAGTGCTCTACAATAATTGGATGACGAGAAAACTCATAATACGCATCTACATAACCAATCGGGATACCTAATCCAGCTAAGGCTTCTTTTACGCGTTTCATGTAACCTACTAATTCTTCTAAAGTTAAGTCGTTACGGTACAAAACCTCGTTACCTACTGCAGCGACATCTACATGTCCTGCTTTTGCTAATGCGATTAAGCCTTCAATTTCTTTTTCGTTCTCTTCTTTATCATCACCAAGCCATGCACCAACTAATGTTCTTAAGCCATGCTTTTTAGCCGCAACAGGAACAAATTCATTTCCTTCTGTACAGGAGAATGAACGAATAGCACCTACATAAGGTTTTAAAATTTTAACACGACGCTCTACTTGCGCCATACTAATTTCTTGTCCTGGCTTTTGACCATCTTCATACATACTAAAGCAAATACCATGCATACCAACTTGGATGGTTTTACGCCAAAGGTTTTTTAAATCTTCTGACGAATCTTGAGATGCGTCTATACCTTTTGTGGTAATCTGACTGTAGTCTTTTTTGGGCTTGTAATAGGATTCTTCTCTGTACGACATTATAATATGTAATTTACTATTGGTTAAATTTTAATTTTTCGTTTTTATCCCAAAGTCCCCATCGCGCACCTACATCACCTTCGTGGTGGACTTTCCAAGACTCATCAAATGATGAAAAATAGAACAACGGTATTTCATTTTTTTGCGCCCAATTCGACGTATCAATAAAATACTTCATTGCATTATTTTTTGTTGGTTGTGCTGATTCTAAACGATCTCCTCTATTTGGCCAACCCGTTTCTGTAATAATTACTGGTTTTCCTTTAGCTAGCTGTTGTGTAACAGCATACATTTGCTTTAAATAGATAGATGATTGCTCGATATTACAGCCCTCCCAAAACGGGTAGCAATTTACTAAAATTACGTCACATGCATCTATAAGTTTTGATCTTTCTACAAACTGATAATACGCATCAACATAACCGACTGGAATCCCAGGTAATGCTTTTTTTACTCTGTTGATGTAAGCAAGCAATTCTTCTTCGCTAAGCTCTCCGCGCATTAAAGTTTCATTACCTACAACAGCAATATCTACAAAACCAGATTTTGCAAGTTTTATTAGTGCTTTAACCTCTTTTTCATTTTGAGTTTTATCATCACCAATCCAGGCTCCAACCATCGTTTTTAATCGTTTTTCTTTAGCGATTTTGGGTGTATGTTCATTACCTTCTGTACAAGAGAAAGAACGCACCCACTTTGTATAGGGGGCAATAACATCCATTCGTTTGGTAATTTGAGCTTTTGATAACTGATCTCCTATGTTTTGTCCTTC
>TARA_B110000046_G_scaffold185509_1_pt1 | contig 12144 bp, 16 predicted proteins | sample TARA_B110000046 | Tara Oceans TARA_B110000046 (sample SAMEA4397157) | marine metagenome | biome: Polar Biome; feature: [DCM] deep chlorophyll maximum layer (ENVO:01000326); material: water (ENVO:00002006), including particulate matter (ENVO:01000060) such as... | depth 40 m
CCTCTCTTATATAAAATGAATAATATGATGTATACAGACGATTTAGAGAACAGTAAATATGTAAGAGCAGTAGAAAAAGTAGAGAAATTAAAAGAATTTTATCAAAACTTGGCCTCTTATTGTATTGTAATTCCGTTTTTAATTTTTATAAATTTAAGATTTTCACCTGGTTTTTACTGGTTCTGGTTTCCAATTTTTGGATGGGGAATGGGGTTGGCTTTTCATTTCTTAGAAGTAAATAATTATAATATTTTCTTGGGAAAAAACTGGGAAGATAGAAAGATTAAAGAAATAATGAAAGAGGATAAAAACTAGAAATAAGATGAAACAAGAATTTACAACAGCACAAAAATACATACTAGCAAAAAAGCGAGTAGAAAAAATAAAGGGATTTTACACGCATTTTGCGGTCTATATAATTGTAAATATTTTTATTTCAGGAATTATAATTTTTGGATTAACAAGTGATAGCGATAACGAATATAATTTTGTAAAAGCAATTAGTCATTTTGGAGTTTATTCTACATGGTTTTTTTGGGGAATAGGAATGTTTTTTCACTGGTTGGGCGTTTTCGGATCTACCGCATTCTTTGGTCAAAATTGGGAGAAAAAGCAGCTAGAAAAATATATGAACGATACTAAATTTTAAAGATGAAAGCTGACAACCATTTACAAGAGCAAAAATATATTAGAGCTAAAAAAAGAGTAGAAGAATTAAAAGGATATTATTGGCATTTAGCTATATATATTGTTATAAATCTATTTTTAAGCGGCGCTCAAGTTGTAGACGGAATTTCTGAAAATAAATCCTTTATAGAAATATTTTCTGATTTTGGTATCTACGGAGTTTGGATTATGTGGGGTATTGGTTTGGTCTTTCACACACTAAAAGTTTTTGGGTTTCCTTTTTTTATGGGGAAAAACTGGGAAGAGCGTAAAATAAAAGAATACATGAATAATAAAAGATAATTTATATGGAATCTAATATTAAAGAGAGTACATACGATCAAGCAGAAAACAGCGTAAAAAAAATTAGAAATTTTTACAATCATTTACAAATATTTGTAATTATAATGGCACCTATTTTACTGTTTTCTAATTCTATAATTGGTTTTTTTGAAAACTATATTGATAATGGAAATACTTTAGAATGGGTAAAAGTAAATATTTGGATAAATGCATTATTGTGGTTTATTGGTGTCGCTATTCATGGTCTTTTTGTTTTTAAGGATAAGGTTAACTTTATAGACAAATGGGAAAAGAACAAAGTAGATGAATTTATGAATAAAAAGGATTAAAATGATGGAGCAGAATAAGCAATCAGAAAAATACGCAAGAGCTCAAAAGAGAGTCACTGAAATTAAAAAATTTTACAAACATTTAGCTTTTTATTTACTGATTAATTTTTTATTTATAGGAAGAAGAATATATAGCGACATTTCGCACGGAGATTCCTTTTTAGAAGCATTTACTGACATCGATAATTATAATTTTTTCTTTTGGTGGGGCGTCTTTTTAATATTTCATGCGGCAAAAGTATTTGGTTTTCCAAACTTATTTAATAAAGATTGGGAAGAGAGAAAGGTTAAAGAGTATATGAATAAATAGGATTTAAATTAGTATGACTGTAATTATTATAGAAGACGAGAAACCAGCAGCAAGAAGGCTTAACAGAATGTTACTAGTGCTTGGAATAGAGGCTAAAACAATGTTGCATTCTGTAGAAGAATCTTTAAACTGGTTACAGAACAACGAACATCCAGATTTAATATTTTTAGACATTCAACTTTCTGATGGATTGTCTTTTGATATTTTTGAAGAAATTGAAGTAAAATCTGCCATTATTTTTACAACGGCTTATGATGAATATGCGCTAAAAGCTTTTAAACTAAATAGCATCGATTATTTACTAAAACCTTTAGATGAAGATGAACTTAAAGTTGCGGTTGATAAGTTTAAAGAATACCAGCCAAAACAAACTGATGTTCAGGTTAATTTAGATTATATTCGTAAATTATTGGTGAATCCTGTTGATCGTAAATTCAAAAAAAGACTGACAATTAAAATCGGACAGCATATAAAAATCATACATATAGATGAAATTGAGTGTTTCTATAGTGAGCATAAATCAACTTATATTTATACCAAAGAAGATAGAAATCATCTTTTAGACAACTCTTTAGAATACTGGCAAGAACAATTAAACCCAGAACATTTTTTTAGAGTAAACCGTACTTTTATCGTGCATATAAATGCAATAAAAGATATAATTACGTATTCTAATTCTCGTTTAAAATTAGTGTTACATTCTTATACCGAAACCAAAATAATTATAAGTAGAGAGCGTGTTAAGGATTTTAAAAAATGGATTGATTAACGCACTTCGTTTTTGTATTCTAGTTGGTTTTTCAATTTTGGTTATAAAAGAAGACAACGGCTGCTGGCTATATCAATAAAGACAGTAAGTTTTTAAGATAGTTCCCAACAATCTTCTAATAATTTAATATCCGTTAAACTTTAATTAGTTTCTTTCGCGAACTCAATAATAAACCTAACTTTGCATCCTTTTAAAAAAAGATACAATTGCAATTTTATTCGCAATTGCGAAAAATACAATCCATGAATATTTACAAACAAATTGAAACAGAAATTCAAGCTGCTTCACATATCGTTATTACTGCACACAAATCTGCAGACGGAGACTCTATTGGTTCTTCTTTAGGGTTACTACATTTTATAGAGAAATTAGGTAAAAAAGCCGTTGTTTGTCATCCAGACAAAGCACCAGATTTTTTATACTGGTTAGATACCTCAGCTATTATTTTGATGGAAGAAACTCCTGAAGAAGTAGCAGAGCACATGCAAAAAGCAGATTTAATTTTCTGTCTAGATTACAATGCTACGAATCGTGTAGGGCCAGAAATGCAAGCCTTGTTAGAAGAAGCTACTTGTAAAAAAATTATGATAGATCATCATTTACATCCTGAAGAATTTCCTACCATAACTGTTTCTGAGACTACTGCTTCATCAACATCACAATTAATTGTAGAATTAATAGAACAGTCTGGACATTTAGATTTGTTAGACGAGAAAATAGGAACTCCTTTATACTTAGGTATTTTAACAGACACAGGTAGCTTTAGATTCAATTCTGTAAAACCACGTACACATGAGGTTTTAAGTAATATTTTAGCAGCAGGAGTACAACATCATTTAATTCATGAAAAGCTAAGTGACAATAATACAGAAACTCGTTTGCGTTTGCAAGGCTATGCAATGAGTGTTAAACTAGAAATTTTATACGAAAAAAACGTTGGTATTATCTCTTTGTCGAAAGAAGAACTGGCGAAGTACCAATATAAAAAAGGAGATACAGATAGTTTAGCAAATTTGGTTTTGTCTATAAAAGGAATGAAAGCTGCCATTGTATTTACAGAACGTGATGGAATTATGAAAATTTCTTTTCGTTCTAAAGGTGCAGAAAACCCTGTAAATGTTTTAGCAAAAGAGCATTTTAATGGTGGTGGACATGCAAATGCTTCTGGTGGTATGAGTACTTTAACGGTCGCTGAAACCTTAGATAAATTAAAAAAATTGATTCCTCAGTATTTTCCAAAAAATTAAGAATTTTCTTTTTTAAATATATATATTAAAAAGAGGATTTGATCTTATTAAAAGTTAAAACCTCTTTTTTTTACCCTGCTAAACTTAGATTTAAAAATCAATTTTCCTTTTCTTTAGGCTCTCTTTTAGCCTCCTTTAGTGCTTGCATTAGCATCCATTCAATTTGCCCATTTGTAGAACGAAATTCATCCGCAGCCCATTTTTCAATGGACTTCATCATATCTTCATTCATACGCAATGCAAAAGCTTTTTTCTTTGACATAACCTTATGGTAATGAGTTGATTATATATAAAACAGATATAATTAGAAATAAAAATATTCTTAACATGTGTATGCTATTTTATGTTGATAGGTTTCTAAAACACTTTTTGCCTCAGCTTGTTTCTGAGTTCCTATTAATAATTTTTTTCCGTTTATATATTTTAGTTGAATGCCAATATCACCAGAAACATTGATTGCTTTCCCTTTTGATTTATTCAAAAAGAAACCACCTCTTAAACCCCAACCTCCATATTCAGAAATTGGATAATAGGATCTCACTTTTGCAACCTTTAGTTCTGACCAAGTAATTGTTTTTAAAGAAAAGTGAATAGGAAAAAATTGATAGTGAATTCCTTTTTCATCAATTCTTGTTGTTAATTTAAAAGAGAAAATGAAGATTGATAAAAGTAACATACTAATTGTAAAAACGATTAATCCTAAATCAGACATAGGTTTATCTCCAAAAGGTTGTTTTAATATTATCTGTTGGATAATTCCATAAACTCCAAAAGCTAGAGGGCCTATTGCAGAAATTACAACAATAATAATAAACCAAGTTTGCGTTAAACGTTGTTCTTCTTTAAATACTTTCATTATCTATTTTTATTTCTTTCAAATAATATGGTTCCATTGGTCTGAAAAATTGTATGTACAGTCCAGTTTTCTCTTGCATACTGATTCAAAAAATCTTCATATTTCTGATTTCTATTTTTAAAACCGAGTTTTGGTTGTTCTACTACTTTATATTCTTTCATACCTTTTTTCTTTACATTCTTTTTTATTTCCAAAATTTATTAACGCTAGTGCAACACTAATTGATGTACCAACACCAGCTCCGATTGAAATACCAATTACGATATTCTCAAAAACGACTCCGTAAATAACACCTAAACTAGATTCTAATGTTACTCCAATTGCTAAAGGAAGTATTTGTTTTTAATTCATTATTTATTTATTTTATTCTTTTGTAGTTGATTCAGCATCAATCCTAAAACAAGCCCAACACCAGCTCCAATAGGCAACCCTAAACCTGTACTATTAAAAATAATTCCAATTCCCGCACCAAATATCATACCTAAAACTGTATTCTTGTTTTTCATATATAATTATTTTTCATTTCTAAAAACGACAATTAATGACTTAAAGTACCCGTATTTACAATTGGTGAAGCTTCTTTATCACCACATAAGATAACTAGTAAATTACTAACCATTGCTGCTTTTCGTTCATCATCTAACTCAACAATTTGTCTTTTATTTAGCTCATTCAAGGCCATTTCTACCATTTCAACAGCACCTTGTACAATCTTATGTCTAGCAGCTACAATTGCCGTTGCTTGTTGTCTCTTTAACATGGCACTTGCAATTTCTTGCGCATAGGCTAAATAACCAATTCTTGCTTCTAAAACCTCGATTCCTGCAATTGCTAAACGTTCTTCTATTTCTTTTTCTAAAGCTTCAGAAACTTCATTTACACTAGAACGTAATGTAATATCTTCATCAGTACCTTCATCAGCAAAATTATCATAAGGATACATACTTGCTAGTTTTCGAACAGCTGCATCTGTTTGTACACGTACAAAGTTTTCGAAATTATCAACATCAAAAGCAGCTTTGTAGGTGTTTGTTACCCTCCAAACTAAAATGGTCGAAATCATAATTGGGTTTCCAAGCTTGTCATTTACTTTTAAACGCTCGCTATCAAAGTTACTTGCTCTTAAAGAAATTGCCTTTTTTCGGTATAAAGGATTTGCCCAATACAAACCATTATTCTTAATAGTTCCTACATATTTTCCAAAAAGAAGAAGAACTTTTGAAGTGTTTGGGTTTACTAAAATAAACCCGAAAAAGCCTATAAAACCAATCAAAGTGGCGATTAAGTAACCTGGATTTTCAGACCTGATAGTCATTGCAATTCCGCCGAAGAATAATAAAAAAACGACTAATAACATTAAATAACCACTTGCAGGTTTAATAATTTTTTCTATTTTCATCTATATTGAATTTATTTTGATATTAAATTGATATCACAAAGATATAGGTTTTTTTTTGATTTTAACATTTTTTTCAGTAATTATTTTTATACTTTAGCTAAAAATTAAATTCAACGTATTCAGATGAAAATTAAATTATTATTATTAATCCCTTTTCTTTTTTTTATGAAATCATCTTCTGATGAAGCTGTTTTCTGGGGAAAAAACGGACATAGAGCAACGGGTGAAATAGCAGAAAAACATCTTACAAGAAAAGCTAAAAGAAGTATAGATAAGATATTAAAAGGACAAAGTTTAGCATTTGTTGCTACCTATGCGGATGAGATAAAATCTGACAAGAAATACAATAAGTATTATTCTTGGCATTATATAAATATGGATTTAGACCAGACTTATGAGGAGACAGAAAAAAATCCTAAAGGTGATTTAGTTACAGGGATAAATACTTGTATTGAAATTTTAAATGATAAAAATAGCTCTGATGATGAAAAGAATTTTCATTTAAAAATGTTAGTCCATTTTATGGGTGATTTACACCAACCAATGCATATAGGCAGAAAAGAAGATAAAGGAGGAAATAGCATACAAGTAGAGTGGTTTGGGAAAGGATCTAATTTACACAGAGTTTGGGACACAAATATGATTGATGATTGGGAGATGAGTTATATTGAATTAGCTGATAATGCAGATGATTTATCAAAAACACAAATAGAAACTATAGAAAAAGGAACACTTATTGATTGGGTAAATGAAGTACATGTAGTTACAAATGAAGTTTATAATTCAGTGGAAAAAGGAGAGAATTTACGCTACAAATATTCTTACAATCATTTTGGAACCGTAAGAACACAGCTGCAAAAAGGTGGAATTCGTTTGGCAAAAGTGTTGAATGATATTTTTGATTAGCGAGCTATATAACAATAGTATAAAACCTCATAAACTCGTTTTTTGAGGTTTTTTTTGTTAACAATCAATCAATTATCTTCTTTTAAAGTTTTAAATAAGTATTTTTATAAAATGATTAAAAAAGTACTCTTAATATTATTGATTTCTTTAGGATTTATTTCATGTAAAAAAGAAGTTGTTAATGAAACGTATAAAGAAAAAGCACTTCAAGTGTCATATGTTAAAACATACACTTATAGTGAGTTAAAGCCATTACTAGAAAAGAATGATGGTAAAACTTATATCGTTAATTTTTGGGCAACTTGGTGTGCACCTTGCGTAAAAGAATTGCCTTATTTTGAAAAGATCAATCAAAATTATTCAGATAAAAATGTAGAAGTTTTGTTGGTTAGTTTAGATTTTCCAAAACAAGTTGAAAAAAAATTAATACCTTTTATCAATAAAAGAAAATTAAAATCTGAAGTTATTTTATTAGATGATATGAATGAAGATATTTGGATTAAATCGATTGACGTAAACTGGAGTGGTGCTATCCCAGCTACATTGATTTACAATAAAAATAAGCGCAAGTTTTATGAGCAATCTTTTGATTATAAAACACTAGAAACAGAACTTAATACTTTTTTAAATCCATAAATTTTGAAAACAATTAAAATATTATTATTAGCTGCTATATTTGGTCTTATTACAACCGCTTTTCAGTTTAAAGTTGATAAAGGCTATAAAGTAGGAGATGTTATTGAAGATTTTACTTTAATAAACATAGATGATACCATGGTGTCTTTGTCAGATTATAAAAAAGCAAAAGGATTTATTATCATCTTTACTTGTAATATGTGTCCTTATTCAGTGGCTAATGAAGACAGAATTATAGCATTGGATATAAAATACAAATCGAAAGGATATCCTGTTATTTCTATCAATCCTAATGATCCAAATGCATCAAAGGGAGATAGTTTTGAAGACATGAAAGTTAGAGCCACCGCAAAAGGTTTTACGTTTCCATATTTGTTTGATGCAGGTCAAAAAGTATATCCAAAATTTGGAGCATCAAAAACACCACATGTTTATATTGTAGAAAAGGCAACAATGAAAGTGGAATATATAGGTGCAATTGATAACAGTTCTAGAAACCCTGATGCGGTTTCAGAAAAATATGTAGAAAATGCTGTTGATGCTTTATTAGCTGGAAATAAACCAATAAAAACAGAGACAAGAGCAATTGGTTGTTCTATAAAAGTAGATAAAGATTAAGCTTTTTTTAAAATTATTATTTTAAGGGTTTTTAAAAGTTCACTATTAATTTAATCTTTTCATTTTTTCAGGTAGTAGTTTCTAAAGAAAAAAGTCTTTAGAGGATGTGTTTTTAATAATTACGTTCTTATAGTCAGGTTTTTATGTGTTTCATAAGAAGCCGTAAGAATTTTAAAGAGTTTTAGTAAATCATATTAAAAGTTACTGTCTTAACAGTATCTTTGTGCTTTATTTATTATTTATGTCTATCAATACGCTTTTAATAACACCCCCTTTTACACAATTAAACACAGCATATCCTGCAACTGCATACATCAAAGGTTTTTTAGAATCTAAAGATGTAAAAGCAACACAAATGGATTTAAGTATAGAACTGTTTTCTGCAGTATTTACCAAAGAGTTTATAGATGCTATTTTTAAACAAGCGGATATGCTTGGCAATAAAGAATTGTCTCTGGTGTATAATCAAAAAGAAGAGTATATCAATAAGGTAGATTCTGTAATGAATTATTTGCGAGTGCAAGAAGTAACGGCAGCTTATCAAATAGTCCATAAAGATTATCTACCCCATGGGCACAGACGTATTAAATTAGATAAAGATTTAACAATCGAGTTTGGAAAATTAGGAATTTTAGACAAAGCCAAACATATAGCTACTTTGTTTGTAGAAGAGTTGGGCGATTTTATAAATGCCAATGTTGATGAGTTTTTCTCCTTTACACGATATGCAGAGCAACTCGCTAGAGCTGCCTCTAGTTTTGATCGAATTGATGAATTTTTGCAATACGAGACGACGTTAATAGAAGATGAAATGTTGTATCTGTTAAATGAAAAACTACAACAAGATCAATATGATTTAGTCTGTTTTACAGTTCCTTTTCCTGGGAATTTGTTTTCGGCTTTGCGATGTGCACAGTTTATAAAAAAACAATATCCAGCGGTTAAGATAGCGATGGGAGGTGGGTATTGTAATACAGAGTTAAGAGGTTTATCTGACTCAAGAATTTTTAATTTTGTTGATTTTATTTCTTTAGATGATGGAGAAGGTCCGTTGTTAAGAATCACTGAATTTTTAGACGGTAGAATAGGCGAGGATGCATTAGAAAGAACCTATATCTATAAGGACAATAAAGTTGCTTATGCAAATAAAATACCAAATACCATATTCCATCATAAAAATTTACCTGCGCCTAGTTATATTGGACTGCCTACAGAGAAATATTTATCTTTTTTAGATGTTATGAATCCGATGCACAGAATGTGGTCTGACGGTAAATGGAATAAACTCACTATTTCTCACGGTTGTTATTGGAAACAATGTTCTTTTTGTGATGTAACCCTAGATTATATTCGTAATTACCAAAATACAACGGCAGATGATTTGGTGAATAAAATTGAAAAAATAATATCAGAAACGGGTATTACTGGTTTTCACTTTGTAGATGAAGCAGCACCACCTAAAATGCTGAGAGCTTTGGCGAATACTTTAATTAAAAGAAAAGTTTATATTACATGGTGGACGAATATTCGGTTTGAAAAAACGTTTACGCCAGAACTATGCTCTTTGTTATCAAAATCAGGATGTATCGCCGTTACGGGTGGTTTAGAAGTAGCTTCGGATCGATTGTTGGCTAAAATGAAAAAGGGAGTAGATATTGCACAAGTAGCGAGAGTTACTAAAGCTTTTTCTAATGAAAACATTATGGTGCATGCCTATTTAATGTTTGGTTTTCCAACTGAAACAGCGCAAGAAACAATAGATTCTTTAGAGGTTGTGCGTCAGTTGTTTCAATACAATTGTATTCAGTCTGCTTTTTGGCATCAGTTTGCTTGTACAAGTCATAGTCCTGTAGGTAAAAACCCTGATGAATTTCAAATTAAGATTACAGGACCTAAATTCGAAGGCTTTGCTGAGAATGATTTGTATCACGAAGATCCAACAGGAGCAGAACATCACTTATATAGCGAAGGATTAAATTCTGCCTTAAATAAGTACTTAAATTACAAAGGATTTGATATTCCTTTGCACAAATACTTTGATTTTAAAGTACCTAGTACAACACAAGGAATCGGTCTAATAAAGAGTTACTTAAAAGCATAAAAACCACAAATATTATTTTCTTTCTAAAAAATCTTCAAAAGAATTTTGAGTAATTGCTTTTCCTAAAGAATCTAGTTTTTTGGTGTTTAATCCAACTTCTAAAATCGGTTTTTTACTTATATAATCGTAAACAAAAATGCCCTCTCTTGTCAGCGTTCCAAAACCTTTGTTAAAAGTATAATGTGCAAATTGATTTTCTGAAGTATTAAAAATGTTTTTACTAAAAACAAAGTCTTTGTTGTCTGCTTTTAATAAAGCTAATAAAGTGTAAGAAAAATCAACCTGACTAGCAACGGTTTCTATTTTAGTATGTTTTTGATTTACTGCGCCTCCTAACCAAAGCATCGGAATTCTGAATTTTTTAGGAGAAAAATAAGGGCCTTCGTGTTTTGGAGAGCTGTGTCCATGATCAGACATAATAACGATTAATGTGTTTTTATACCAATCTTGTTTTTTTGCAAACTTCATAAAATCACCAATTACTTGATCGGTATAATGATGTGCGCTTCTAAATTTATTGTCTTCGGTATCTTTTCCGAATTTGTATTTTCCTTTTATTTCATAAGGTTCGTGACTTGTTAAAGTAAGGGCAATTTTAAAAAATGGTTTTTCTTGTTTGGTTGATAAATCTTTAGCAAAACGTTTCATGAAAACATCGTCATAAGCGCCCCATTTTGAATTCCAATCTTTTTTATCAAAGGCATTTCCATCAACAAAATCTGTAATTCCTGCATTTCTTAAATAAGTATTCATATTACCAAAATTTAAATCACCTCCATAATAAAAAGACGTTTTATAACCTAAATCCATCATCTTCTTCGGTAACATTGGTAAACTCCTTGTTTTATTAGGCATCCGCATAATTCTCTTTACGGGTTGTGGATAATAACCACTTAAAATAGCCGGAATCCCTTTGTCTGTTCGATCTCCATTTGCGTAAAAATTAGTGAATAGAATACCTTCTTTAGAGAGTTTATTTAAATTCGGGGTTACATCATACTCACCGCCTAAAGAGCCTACGATTTTTGCAGGCAAACTTTCCCAAAGAATTAAAATTACGTTAGGTCTAGAGGTGTTTAAAATTGAATCTGTAGTTGATTCTAAAAGTTTATCTTTTGTTTTGTTAATAATTTTTAAGGCTGTTTCATCATCAAAATATATGTACGGATTTGTACCATCAGATTTGTGTGTAAGTGTGTTGAAAAAGTTCCATATAAAATTTACTGCAGCATGATTTGCAAACATTTTATTAGAAAAATAAACGTTACTCTGATTCACAGGTATTGTTTGAAATCCTCCTCTTACAGGGATAATCAACGCTGCTGTTAACAATAAAAAAAGCGGAATTTCTAACCAGCTACCAAAACTGAGTTTGTCACTACTTTTTTGATTTATTTTATTAAATAGTTTGATGAAAATATAGGAAATCAATATCCAGAAAAACACTCCTGTAAGCAACTGAAAAGTTGATGCCGAAGAAATCATTAATTCAGGTGTGTTTAAATAGGGTAGAAGAGATGTATCTAGGCGAACTCCCCAAGATTGGTACAAACCAGCATCAATTAATAATAGTAAATTGATACATAATATTACAATAATTGTATACCATCTTATAGTTTTTACGATAATTTTTGGTTTGATAATTATTGAGAAAATCATCAATAAAAAAGGAATAAAAGAGATATAGGCTACAAAAGAAGCGTCTAATTGTAAACCATAAAAGAAGGTTTTAATGATTGTAGAAAAACCAAGCTCTTGTGATTTGTCAAAATAATAAGCAAGAAAAAATATACGTGCAAAAACAAAATAAACAATCCAAAAAAGAAAGTAGTAAATATTATATAAAAGTCTGTTTTTAAAATTTTTCATAGACTATTCTGTAACCTTTAAACGTGCTTGTGCAGTAACAGAAACATCGGCAAAATTAGTGTTTAAATATTTTAAATAACCAGTAACAGCAATCATTGCAGCGTTATCTGTAGTGAATTCGAAACTTGGAATATA
>TARA_B110000046_G_scaffold186001_1_pt1 | contig 12131 bp, 11 predicted proteins | sample TARA_B110000046 | Tara Oceans TARA_B110000046 (sample SAMEA4397157) | marine metagenome | biome: Polar Biome; feature: [DCM] deep chlorophyll maximum layer (ENVO:01000326); material: water (ENVO:00002006), including particulate matter (ENVO:01000060) such as... | depth 40 m
ATTTACTTGATAATTAGAAAGCTCTAAAGCACACTCTATCATCGACAAAACAAAACCTTTTACTCCGTAACCATAATGCTTTAGGTTCTTTATTTCTGTTCTAAAAAGCTCTTGATCTATTTTATTTTCGGTTTCATACTGTGCCAATAATCTTGAAAATTGATGTTCTGCATCTCTAAAATAAGTTTCATTTACCCATAAAGTATCATCTGCATCAAAAGCGATTACTTTAATATTCTTACTTATTTCATTCATTTTTTATGATTTTAAAAATTGAATTGCTTTTTCTAAATCTTCTGGAGTATCAATACCAACAGCTTCAACATCTGTTTCTACCATCTTAATTTTTTTACCTATTTCTTGATACCTTATAGCCTCAATTTTTTCTGATGCCTCCAAAGGTGTCATTGGTGTATTATAAAAATCGATTAATGCTTGCTTTCTAAAAGCATACACTCCTTTATGTTTATAGTATTTTACAGGGATATCTTTATCTCGATGAAAAGGAATTACACTTCTCGAAAAATAAATCGCTAAGTTATTTACATCCGTAATTACCTTCACATTATTTGGGTTTTCGATATCCTCTTTATTGGTGATTTCGACTTTTAAAGACGCTAAATCTATTTCTTTTTTGGTGTCTTGTTTAAAAACATCAATCAATTTTGACAAAGAAACTTGATCAATAAAGGGTTCATCTCCTTGTACATTAATTACAATATCTGCTTCAATATTTTCTACAGCCTCCGCTATTCTATCAGAACCACATTCATGCGCTATTTTGCTCATAATTCCCTTTCCACCTGCATTTTCTATGGTTTCAAAAATGATATCAGAATCTGTTACGATAAAAACATCGTCAAATAAATTTGTACTTAATGCTGCTTCATAAGTTCTTAGAATAACAGGCTTTCCACCTAAATCTTTCATCAACTTGCCAGGGAAACGAGTTGCACTGTAACGTGCTGGAATCATTGCTATAATTTTCATAAATCTATTTGATATAAACTTCTAAAAGTTCTGATTTTTCTTCGGATGAAACCGATATATTTTGAATACAATTAGGGATTAAAATAGTTTCCCCCATTTGTAACTTTTCTATCTGATTTTGATACTTAAATTCAACATTACCTGCTACACACATATAAATCACAAAACTGTCTTTTTCTTCATGGTTGATAAAAATTTCTCCGTTTATTGGCAAAACATTGGTCGTAAAATAAGGACATGAAACAATTTCTGAAGCTTTATTTTGTTCTTTAGAATATACTGTTTTATAGGAATTTTGAGCAGAATAATCAATTGCATCTATAGCTTGTTCTGTGTGTAAATCTCTAAAAATTCCATCGGGGTTAGGTCTATCCCAATCATAAATTCTATAGGTTATGTCTGATGTTTGTTGTATTTCTGCCAACAAAACCCCTGCTCCAATAGCATGAACTCTTCCTGTTGGAATAAAATAAACATCCCCATTTTCAACTTCATCAACATTTAAAATATCGAGCAATGTTTTATTTTCTAAATGTTTGATATATTCTTTTGAAGTCACCTCTTTTTGAAAACCAACAATTAAGTTCGCTTTTTCATCTGCTTGCATTACATACCACATTTCTGTTTTTCCAAAAGAATTATGACGTTTTTTTGCCAAATCATCATGAGGGTGTAATTGAATACTTAATGCTTCTTTTGCATCTATAAACTTAATTAACAGTGGAAATTTCTCTCCAAAATGAGTATAAATTTTCTCTCCTACTAAGTCTGCTTTAAATTCAATAATTAACTGTTTTAAATTTTGTCCTTTGAGTTCTCCATTCACAACAATTGATGTATCTCCCTCAACATCAGAAATTTCCCAACTTTCACCAATATCTTTTCTTGTAGAATGCTTGTTTAATAAAGTTGCTAATTTTTCACCTCCCCAAATTTTATCTTTTAGGATAGGTTCAAATTTAATAAGTTGATTCAGTTTCATAATCGTTATTTGTATTCACAAATTTAATGTTTCTAATTAAAAGTAATTTCAATTTAAAAAAAAATAATTTTAACGTTATAATTATCTTTAAAAAAGACGATTAAATTCTATATAAATAAAAGTATATAACCAAAATAAATACTTATTAGTCCATTTTAATTACTTTTAAAAACTATTATATACTATAATCGCAGAAGAGAGAGAAGAGAAAATACGTGTCTTATAAATAAAAGTTACGAACCAGAAAAACTTACAAAGTTTCTAGGAGTTTCATACAACGTAATCTTTAAATCTAAATGAGTTGAAATATGTTTTCTTAATTTATCATAAATAACCACTGATATGTTTTCAGCTGTTGGATTCAAATCTTGAAACTCTTTAACTTCAATATTTAAATTTTTGTGATCAAAACATTCTTCAATTTCAGATTTAATTAAGTCCTTTAAAATACCTAAATCAAAAACATAACCAGTTTCTTTATTAATTTCTCCTGTTAAAGAAACAATCAATTCGTAATTGTGTCCATGAAAATTAGGATTGCTACACTTGTTAAATACCTCGAAATTTTTAGCATCAGACCAATCTTTACGATACAACCTGTGCGCTGCATTAAAATGTGCTTTTCTATGAACAGTAACTTTAGGCATATTTTTTATTTAAAATTAAAACCAGTATTTTAAAGATTAGAACTCGAAATTTTCGAGTAGGATTCTTTAAAAATTATTTTAAACCATTCTGTATAAATCGAAGGGTTTTTATCTATATCATACTTTACATCCTCTAACAACATCCATTTATAATCTTCCACCTCTTCTTTATTGATGTTTGGATTGTCATCGAAATAACCAACTAACACATGATCTAATTCATGTTCTGTTAAACCATTATCAAAAGGTGCCTTATAGATAAATGAAAAAATTTCTTTTAACTCAGCAGTAAAACCCATTTCTTCTTGTAATCTTCTTTTGCCAGCTTCTAAATTAGTTTCACCATTTCTTTGATGTGAACAACAAGTATTAGTCCATAATAAAGGCGAATGATATTTATGTGCTGCTCTTTGCTGCAACATTAATTCCCCTTTTTTATTAAAAGTAAATACTGAAAAAGCTCTATGCAAAACTCCTTTTTCATGTGCTTCCATTTTTGGCATTAAGCCGACTTGATTGTCGTTTTTGTCAACTAAAATCACTTGTTCTTCCATATTTACAAATATACTGCAATCAGATAATATTAAAACTTAAAAATGTAATAAAACAATCAGATTTATCTATTGTTTTATTTCGATGATTTATATTTGATGTTCCTAAAAATCAAACCTTAAAAGTGAAAATTTTCTTTAAACTAGTATGTTTCTTAATTATTCTTTCCTTTTTTCAATGTAATTCAGAAAAAAAGAAAAAAGAAAAATTCGTTAAAAAAGAAAAATTTAAAGATCATAAAGAACAGCAAGAAAAGTTAATTGTAAAACCTTGGGACAGTCTAAATCGATTTAATACGGAAGACTTCTTACTAGCATATGGAAAGAAAAACCCGGAAACAAACGTTATTATTAAAACAAAATTCGGAAATATAAAATTGCTTTTATATAAGGATGTTCCTGTACATAGAGCCAATTTTATTTTTTTAACAAAAATTAAATATTTTAACACAACGGTTATTTACAGAGTGGCAAAAAACTTTGTGATTCAAGGTGGGAATTCAGACAATATGTATACTCAAAAACAACGCAGAAAATATGGTAATTATTTAATGCAACCAGAGTTTCGAAAACATAGAAAGCATAAATATGGCGCATTAGCCTCTGCAAGACAATGGGAAAAGAATCCGAATAAGTTGTCAAGCCCTTTTGAATTTTATCTGGTTCATCAAAGAAATGGTGCGCATCATTTAGATAATGAACATACTGTTTTTGGTGAAGTAATTTCTGGTTTTGATACGATGGATAAAATCTCTAAAGTAAAAGTCGGAGTTGATGAATGGCCTATTCATGATATAAATATGACCATAGAAATTATTGAGTAGAATAAATTAGTGGCTAATAGAATCTAAAATAATTACTAGAAAAAAGCTTTAAACACTAATAAACATACTTTATCACAAGTTAATTCCATCCAAATTAAATTTTACTGATTTTAACTGATTTTTTTTATCAATAGAAATCGTCCAAACTAAATACGCTTCATTGTTTAAAATTTCTAATTGAGGAACACCTGTACTTCTTCCTGAATTAATTTCAGAAACCGTAATTGCTTTAGATACCTTGCCGTTTGTATTTACTTTTTTACAACGCAAATACGTGCCATTCGCATCAGACTCCATATAACTCACTAGAACTTCATCAGAGCTTATAAAAGCGATATCTACTCTTCCTGAAGCTTCTACATCATTTAAAATAATTGGTTCTAAAAAAGAACCCGTATCTGAAAGAAAAGAAACTTTTACTGTTGGTTGTTCATTGGCTGCAGTAAACCAAGAAACAGCAGTATTTGTTGCATTAGAAACAATTTTTGGTCCGTTTACAGGACACCCGTGAATTTCCCAATTATCATTATAAACAGCAGCTGGCTTTGTCCATTTATTATTGATTCTTCGAGAAAAATAAATATCTCTGATTTCATGTCTACTTCGATCCCTAAAAACAATGATTGGTCCGTTTTTAGTCATACTAATTGATGTTTGACAACAATCACAAGTTCTACCGTCTAATTGTGTTTCATTAAAAATGGTTCCGTCACTAGAAACTTCTGCAACTCTTATCGTCATCGCTTTATGATGACTATCTTTCATTTCTTTCACCGTATTTCTACCATCTAACCAAGTGATTAAAAAACCATCTTTTTCATTCGGAATTACACTCACAAATCCATGCTCTGCTTTCATTCCATCTGTATTTAATAAAAAGTTTTCTTTGATGATTTCTCCGTTCAGTTTACGAAGATTTAGAACGACATCATAGGTATATGTTCCTGAAGCTGATTTTTGTAAGTGACTTGTTAATAAAATACCGCCATTAGTAGCATTTGCTGGAAAATCAGCCCAATTTACAAACCAATCAGAGCCTGATGTTATAGTCGTTGGTTTTTTCCAAATATCATTTTCTAATTGACTGTATAGCAAAGTTGCTTTTTCTCCTCTAATAGAATTCACCCAAGAAAGGGATAATTTTCCATCTTGTGCAACTAAATTTGGCTCCGCATTATTAATTCCAAGTTCAAAAGGAATTTCAGTAATTACCAATTCTTTCTTTGAACAGCTAAACATTGCTAATACAATACAAACTACTACACTTATTTTTTTCATCAATTAAATTTTAGTTGTCTTTAAATGTTTTTTAGTTTGGCAATTATTTTTTCTGAATCCCATTTTACATACCCTATAATTTTATCTACTTTTTGTCCTTTCTCATTATAAATATAGGTTGTTGGCAAAGCATAAATACCAAGTGAAGCGGTCGATTTTGTCGCTTTTAAAAATGTAAAATCGTAATTTATTTTCTTTTTAAATTCCGAAATTTGTGCTTGAGACTCATCAGAAACCAATAAAAAAACATAATTCTCTTTGATTAATATTTTTTGAGCCTCTAGTAAATCTGGCATCTCTTTTATACAAGGACCGCACCAAGTCGCCCAAAAATTGAGCAATACTTTTTTTCCTTTAAGTTTTGATGTATCATAAGAATTACCATCCAAATCAACCAAATAAGAAATGTTTTCAATAGAATTATTACTTATATTATTTGACTTCTTAGAGTCTCTACATCCAAAGAAGAAGGTTATGGCAATAAAAAAAAACATTTTACTCATGTTTCAAATCTAAACAAAAAAAAAGAAATCAACCTAAATCAGCCCTATTATATCCATTTAGTTTCGAAAAAAATTATAGAATAAAACCTATCTTTGCACCTCAAATTTTGTAGATGAGTTTTTTAAAAGAAATAGCACGTAGAAGAACATTTGGTATCATCTCGCATCCAGATGCAGGGAAAACTACTTTAACAGAAAAATTATTGTTATTTGGTGGTGCAATTCAGGAAGCTGGAGCTGTAAAAAATAACAAAATAAAAAAAGGCGCAACTTCTGATTTTATGGAAATTGAACGTCAACGTGGAATATCTGTAGCTACTTCTGTCTTGGCATTTATCTATCAAGATAAAAAAATAAACATTCTAGACACTCCTGGTCACAAAGATTTTGCGGAAGACACTTTTAGAACTTTAACTGCTGTAGATAGTGTTATTGTTGTAATTGATGTTGCAAAAGGTGTAGAGCCTCAAACTGAAAAGTTAGTGGAAGTTTGTAGAATGAGAAGCATTCCGATGTTAGTTTTCATCAATAAATTGGATAGAGAAGGAAAAGATGCTTTTGATTTATTAGACGAAGTTGAGCAAAAGTTAGGCTTACGAGTTACGCCAATGAGTTTCCCTATTGGAATGGGGTATGACTTTAAAGGAATTTACAATATTTGGGAAAAGAAATTAACTCTTTTTTCTGGCGATAATAAAACAACAATTTCTGAAGGGTTACAATTTGATGATCTATCAAATCCTGAATTAGATACAATTATTGGAGAAAAGGCTGCTGCTACTTTACGTGAGGAAATAGAATTGATTGATGAAGTGTATCCATCATTTAATCAACAAGAATATTTAGACGGCAAATTACAACCTGTATTTTTTGGTTCAGCTTTAAATAACTTCGGAGTTAAAGAATTATTAGATGCATTTATTGAGATTGCTCCTTCTCCACAACCTAAAAAGGCAGAAGAGCGTTTAGTAGATTCTAAAGAGACAAAAATGACTGGTTTTGTGTTTAAAATTCATGCAAATATGGACCCTAAACACAGAGATAGATTAGCTTTTATAAAGATTGTGTCTGGTACTTTTAAAAGAAACGCACCTTATTTACATGTTAGAAATGGTAAAAAAGTAAAATTCTCTAGTCCAAATGCTTTTTTCGCCGAGAAAAAAGAAATTGTAGAAGAATCTTTTCCTGGTGATATTGTTGGTATTCATGACACAGGAAACTTCAAAATTGGTGATACATTAACTGAAGGTGAACAATTAAATTTCAAAGGAATTCCAAGTTTTTCTCCAGAACATTTTAGATATGTAAACAACGCAGATCCAATGAAATCTAAACAACTTTATAAAGGTTTAGATCAGTTAATGGATGAAGGTGTTGCGCAATTATTTACTTTAGAAATGAACGGACGTAGAGTAATTGGTACTGTTGGAGCTTTACAATATGAAGTAATTCAGTATCGACTAGAACATGAATATGGTGCTAAATGTACGTATGAAAACTTAAGTGTTCATAAAGCCTGTTGGGTAGAACCAGAAAATATAAAAAGTGAAGAGTTTAAAGAATTTAAACGTGTAAAACAGCGTTATTTAGCAAAAGATAAACAAGGCCAATTAGTGTTTTTAGCAGACTCTTCATTTACAATACAAATGACACAAAACAAATATCCTTCCGTAAAATTGCACTTTACCAGTGAGTTTAAAAACTAAAAATTATGAAAAATTTATTGCTGTTATTTTTTACACTATTAAGTTTACCCTATTTTTCTCAAACGTTTAGTTTAGATGAACTTGAAGGAAAAGAATTGCATAACAGCATACGTTTAAATTATATTCTTGTGCATCAGCCTGTTGATGAAGTCAGTTATAATCTGCAACCAACAATGGGTTTTGTAGGTTTAAATTATAATATACCTTTATACGATTGGCTATATACTGGTGTAGGTTTTCATACAGCAATTACAGGAGATCAAGGAGGATTATTTACTCTGGGTGTAAATTTAGGCGTGAATACAAAAATTTACAAAAACATCTATTTTGATGCAAATGTTCACTTTGGTGGAGGTGGTGGTTATAGATCATTAGTAAATGGTGGTGGAATTTTATACCCAAATGCAGGTCTACAATTCAAGAAAAATGGGTATTCTTTTGGTGTTCAATACGGTTCTGTAAACTTTTTTACAGGAATTCAGAAAAATGATAATGTTTCCTTTTTTGTTGAAATTCCAAGTTTATTAAGAACAAGTTCGTATACAAATGCACAAAAAACATTTACAGTTACAAATACCTCTAAAGACGATTTCTGGCAAAAACCATCTGTAAAAAGTGTACAACAAATTACGTTTGATTACTTTTTTCCTGTTGGAGATTCTAGAACAGACGCAAGTACAACACCAAGCTACAAACCGATAAACCAAACTTTATCTATTTTAGGTTTCGAATACCAACGCTACTTAACAAACAATACTTTTATCTATGCACACGTAGACGCTATGTATAGTGGTTTAACTGCTGGGTTTATGGATCTGTTTTTTGGAGTCGGAAAAAATTTCATAGAAACCAAACATGTAAACTTTTTTGCTAAAATAGGAATTGGTGCTGCTGGTGGTCGAATATTTCCAGAAAATGGATTAACATTTTACCCAAGTACAGGGTTTGACGTAAAACTTACAGATAAATTTGGTGTAAGTGCACATGGTGGTTATCATAGATCTATAGGTGGTACTTTTGAAGCTTATACAGCTGGTTTTAGTTTAAAATATTATGGTTTAAGTGGAAGTACAACGCATCCATTTAATGGAAAAAAAACAGCACAAATTAAAACGCAAGGAATACAAATAGGAGTACAAAATCAAACATATTTTGATGTTGCTAAATTTGGAATTCCAAATAGTAACTTGCAATTAATTTCCACGAAAGTAATGTATGACATTAGTAAAAAGATTTATTTAACCGCTGAAGCTTCTTTTGCCTATGAAGGAGAATCTGGAGGCTATGCGCATGGTATCTTTGGTTTGGGTATTAAATCTAATAAGTTTGCAAACAATAAATTATCTTTGTTTGCTGAAGCTGCCGTAGGTGTAGCTGGTGGAGGAAGAGTAGATTCTGGTGAAGGCGTCCTAGTGAGACCAACTGCTGGTATCAGCTTCCATGTAAGTGATGATTTCTCTTTCAATATTGCAGGAGGTCAAATGTGGTCTCCTTTTGGAAATATAAATTCATCAAATATAAACATAGGGTTGTCTTATGGTTTCTCTATTTTAAATTCAAAAAAGTAACTTGTTCTGATTTTTTTCAGAATTTCAAATAAATAAACTCGATTAAATAATAAAGAATGAATAACGGAATCTACGCAAAATTTACCACTCCAAAAGGTGAAATTTTAGTACAATTAGAACACGATAAAGCACCAGGAACAGTAGGTAACTTTGTAGCTTTAGCAGAAGGAAATTTAGAAAACTCAGCAAAAGGACAAGGAACACCTTATTATGATGGATTAAAATTCCATAGAGTAATCCCTGATTTTATGATTCAAGGAGGATGTCCTCAAGGAACAGGAACAGGAAACCCAGGTTATAAATTTGAAGATGAGTTTCATGCAGACTTAAAACATGATACTCCAGGTAAATTAGCAATGGCCAATTCTGGACCGGCTACAAATGGAAGTCAGTTTTACATAACCCACATTCCTACTCCTTGGCTAGATGGTAAACACACTGTTTTTGGAACTGTTATAGACAGTCAAAATATTGTAGATGCTGTTGCGCAAGGTGATGACATGAAAGTTGAAATCATAAGAGTTGGAGCAGATGCAGAAAAATTTAATGCCATTGAAGCATTTAGAACTTTTGAAGGTTCAAGAGGGAAAAGAGAAGCTGACGAAAAAGCAAAACAAAAAGCATTATTAGATACAGTTGCTGCTGGTTATGATGAAACTACAAGCGGTTTGCGTTACCAAATTTTACAAAAAGGTGACGGAAAAAAGGCAACAAAAGGTGCTGGAGTTTCTGTACATTATAAAGGTCAATTATTAGATGGTACTGTTTTCGATTCTTCATACAAAAGAAAAGAACCAATCGATTTTAATGTTGGCTTAGGTCAGGTTATTGCTGGTTGGGATGAAGGAATTCTATTATTACAAGTGGGTGACAAAGCTCGTTTTGTAATTCCTTCTGATTTAGCATATGGTTCTGCTGGGGCAGGAGGAGTAATCCCTCCAGATGCAACCTTAATTTTTGATGTAGAATTAATGGCTGTAAAATAATCTTTTTACAACTTAAAATAATGTGCTAAATTTCGGTGAAATACGAAGTATTAACATATAACATCAATGTTAATAAATATAAAACTAAAAAAGCGCTCGAAATCGAGCGCTTTTTTAATATAACTTTAATTTAAATTCTTAGATGTTTTCTGCTAACCAGTCACCGACTTCTTTCGTTCCGTAGGCTTTTCCACCATCCGCTAAATCTTCTGTTACAAAACCTGCATCTAATGCTTTATTTACAGCGTTTCTAATTGTTTTTCCTTCTTCGTGTAAACCAAAGTTTTCAAACATCATTGCTGCAGATAAAACGGTTGCCATTGGGTTTGCAATATTTAATCCTGTTGCTTGTGGATACGAACCATGAATTGGCTCAAACAAAGCATTCTCTGTCCCAACAGAAGCCGAAGGCATTAATCCCATCGAACCAGAAATTACAGAAGCTTCATCCGTTAAAATATCTCCAAATAAGTTTTCAGTAATTAATACATCATAACTATTTGGCCATTGTACCAAACGCATTGCAACGGCATCTACAAACTCATAAGAAACCTCAACTTCCGGATAATCTTTTTCCATTGCTTGTACCGTTTCTCTCCATAATCTTGAAGTTTCTAAAACATTCGCTTTATCAACACAACACAACTTCTTAGAACGCGTCATTGCCAATTCAAAACCTTTTACCGCTAATCTTTGTACTTCAGCTCTTGTGTATACACAATTATCAAATGCCGTTTCTCCACCATCTCTTCTACCTTTTTCACCAAAGTAGATTCCTCCAGTTAATTCACGTAAAAAAACCAAATCAGTTCCTTCTATTCTTTCTCTTTTTAAAGGAGATTTATCCAATAAAGAAGGAAATGTAAAAGTTGGTCTTACATTTGCAAATAAGCCTAATTTTTTACGCATTTTTAACAATCCTTGTTCCGGACGCACTTTTGCCAACGGATCATTATCATATCTTGGATGCCCAATTGCACCAAATAAAACAGCATCTGAAGCCACACAAATATCATGTGTTGCATCTGGATAAGGTTCACCAACGGCATCAATTGCAGCAGCACCAGTTAAAGCTGGTTTCCATGTAATTTGATGATTGAATTTCTTTGCAATTGCATCAGATACTTTTACGGCTTGATCTATTACTTCTGGACCAATTCCGTCTCCTGCTAATACTGCGATATTTAATTTCATTTGTTTAAGCTTTTGGCTGTTGTTAATTTAAATAATATTCAACATTTTTTCTGTGGCTTTAATTGCAGATACTGTTTGATCCAGATCTAAACCTCGTGTTAAAAATTCTTTTTCTTCTAGTTTCCAAGTAATAATCGTTTCACACAATGCATCTGAATTACTTCCTGGGGGTATTCTTACTGCATAATCTATTAAAGAAGGTAACTCTTTTTTACTATGTCTTTTATAAAGCTTACGTAATGCATTCATAAATGCATCAAACTGTCCATCTCCTTGGGCATGTGCTTCATATTGCACACCTTCAACTTTTAATCTCAAAGTAGTAGACGGTTTCATTCCTTTTGCATGTCCTAAAACATAATTCTCTACAACCACACGTTTTTCAATGGTATCGCTGTCTAAAACATCAGAAATAATATAAGGTAAATCTTCTTGAGAAACGACTTCTTTTTTATCTCCTAATTCAATAATTCTTTGGGTAACTTTCTTTAGTTCTTCATCATTTAAACTGATTCCTAAATCTTGTAAGTTCTTTTGAATATTCGCTTTTCCAGATGTTTTTCCTAATGCATATTTCCGCTTTCTACCAAAACGTTCTGGCATTAAATCATTAAAATAGAGATTGTTTTTATTGTCTCCATCTGCATGAATCCCGGCAGTTTGCGTAAAAACATTTGCACCTACCACAGGTTTATTAACAGGAATACGAAAGCCTGAAAATGTTTCTACAAGCTTACTTACTTTATTTAAGGCTTTCTCATTTACAGTAATTTTCACTTCGGTTAGGAAGTCGTTAATTACTGCAATGACACTTGCCATTGGTGCATTTCCTGCACGTTCTCCCATACCATTAATAGTCAAATGTAAACCATTCGCACCTGCTTTTATAGCTTCCATTACAT
>TARA_B110000046_G_scaffold49330_1_pt1 | contig 12116 bp, 11 predicted proteins | sample TARA_B110000046 | Tara Oceans TARA_B110000046 (sample SAMEA4397157) | marine metagenome | biome: Polar Biome; feature: [DCM] deep chlorophyll maximum layer (ENVO:01000326); material: water (ENVO:00002006), including particulate matter (ENVO:01000060) such as... | depth 40 m
GTTTCTGATTTCAGACCTCCCTCTGAAGATTATCTGAAAACTTTTTCAACTAATTATCAGTTAAGCAGTGAGGAAATGCAACAATCAAAAACCAATTTTTCAAAAATCCAGGTTGATGAAATGAAGCGTATTAAAAAATCAAATCCTGAGCTAATAAAAGAGCAGCAATATGCTTCAATTGGCGATTAAATTACTCTTTTGTAATTAGCCAATTTTCCAATACCAAATAATTCAACCCAGTTCCATAAAAAGTTTTAATTGCATCAACCGGTGAGTAAACCATCGGTTCATTCCTACTATTAAAGCTTGTGTTTATTAAAATCGGCAAATCATCACTCAAAAGTAAATCCCCATTCTCAACAGTTTGTACACGGCAAGTTCCATCATGATGCATTACTTCTTTTAGGCTTTCTTTTTTATCAGCTTTTACCATGTAAACCATATTCATAAACGGTGATTCATTTTTAGCATGCTCAAAATAAATACTTAAATCCATTTTTCTAATAATTACTCCGAACGGTCTAAATCCTTCTCTGTCTTTTATAGTTTGGTTTAGCTCTTCTTGAATGTTCTCTTTAAAAGGATTTGCGTATATTGTTCTGTTCCCCAATGCACGTGGCCCAAACTCAGCCTTGCCCTTAAAAACAGCTACGGTTTCATTCTTTTTTAGCTTGTTTGCAACAAATAGTTCAGGTTGTTCAACATAAGTTGCCTTTATTTTCAATGAGCTTATTATGGCTTTTATTTCATCATTTGAGTACTCTCGTCCAGCAAATGGAGTATATCCATTTATGGTTTTATTTTCGAAATCTAATGACCCCAAAATTGCCGCTCCAAGTGCCACGCCTGCATCACTCGATACCGAGTTTGTATAAAACTCTTTTACTGAGTTTAAACTGCTAATTTTTGAGTTAGCTACACAATTCAATGCAACTCCACCTGCTAAGCAAATGTTGTGTTCATTTATCTGCTTCAGGCTATTTTCAACTAAATTGACTAATATCTTTTCAAGCAATAATTGAGCTGAACTTGCTAAATTATAATGTGCTTCTAAGGGGTTGCTGGGATAGGCTTTTTCGAATCCTAGTCTTTCAGAAAATTTCCGATTAAAAAGCATTTTTTGACGTGTAGGACTTGGCGTTTTAGCAGGTATGTCAACTAGGTAATTTTCATTAATTTGATATCCATTTTTTGATTCAGTCAATAAAAAATCGAGATCAACAACTGGTTTTCCCAAAGCGGCCATTGCCATCACTTTGTATTCATCCCAATCCTTACTAAATCCACAGTATTGGGTAATTAACGAATAAAACAAACCAAGACTTTGCGGCCGTTCAAACTTTCGTAAAAGAGTTAATCCTGTTTTTTTATCTCCTTTGTAAATGTGCGTTGAGTCGCCATCACCTGAATTATCCACAGTTAGTACCAAACTGCTTTTAAATGGTGATGTATAAAACACTGCAGCAGCATGACATAAGTGATGGTGGAAAAGCTTGAATTTTGGAGTAATACTAAAATGATTAATAAAATATTGTCTTAAATCTTCCTCAATAAATTTTCCCCAAGTAGCTCCATGAAAACAAACTAAATCAATATCAGTTGCTTCAAATTTTGCTAACTCAAGTACTTCGATTATCGCTAAATATGGTATTTGCCCTTGAGCATGCTTGACTCTATTTAAGCGCTCTTCTTCTACTGCTGAAATAATTTTACCGTTTTGTATTAACACAGCTGCTGTATCTTGATGGCCTCCACCAAAACCTCCATTAAATCCAAGTATTACCATCAGGCTCCTGTTTTGAAATATTTATCGTATACTATTTCAGGGAAAAACCCAGCCTTTCCCATCAACCGAATAAACGGCTTGGCCAATTTCATTTTTGAATACCCAGTTTTATAGTTTCTAAATGTTTTTGGAGATAAAGCCAGCCATTTTTCAAATTCTTCTTTTGTTATTTGAAGTCTACGCAAGCAAAGTTCAATTACTTTTTCGTCTTCAATAACATACTTTTCAGAAATTAATTTAAGTGCTTCCTCCCTACTTATTTGGTTATCTCTAACCAAAGCAGAATAGGAGTTTAGTCTAAAATCAATGTTAAATTTAATACGATGTACATAGGTTATCAAGCTCCAATATAAATCATCAAAATAATGCGCTCCTGGATATACCCAATTATACTCCTTTTTAATTATTACTTCAGCCTTTTTACGGTTGTAATCTTCGTAATACAACGGTGAGTGGGCTTTTATACCATTTATAAACGAATAGTAGAATAAATGAAATGGAGTTAAGTTAAAGCCTGGGTTATTTGCATCCCACGGTTTGAGGGTTTTAGCGCCAAACTTTTTGTGAACAGATTTAAGGTATTCTCCTTCCATATAAGCCCATGACAAAGGTTTAATTCCCTCTGTTCTGAAGGACTGCCCGTAAACTATATGTTCGATGTTCTCAGAATGCGCAACTCCATAACAAGAGGCTGCTATTCCAACGTCGGTACCTTGGTTTAAGTCAGGCGTTGATGCTTTTAAAAAAGCGATTTTTAAATCTCTTGAAATATTGTAATCCGACGTAATGGTTCGTAAATCAACTTTAAGTTTTTTAACCGTGTTTAGCATGTTTTCGCCTGCTACTGGATTATCAAAACCGTCATTAAAATGAACTGCCAATGGTCTTAACTTGTATTTTTTTACCAACAAATAAAGTAAATATGTGCTGTCTCTGCCACCGCTTATACCAACAACGCAATCGTATTTTTTATTTTTACCTGCCTTTTTTAATGTTGTAATAAATTTATCTAGATGTTTTTGTCCTTTTGAATCATTTGGATAAATCATAGACCATTTATCGTGTAAATCACAAAAGTTGCAGATTCCTTGGTTGTCGAATTTTATTCCAGGACAAGTGGAATCTGAAATACATCTGATACACCTTTGATATCTGATGTTTTTTTTAATACCATTTACTATAACTTTATCAGGATTATTCATTGGTCTTTTCTAAATTATTTCCGCTTTCCTCGACTTTTAATTTATTTGAAGGTAGAATTAAATCAACTAAAAGTAGATGTGAAGAAAACTCGTTAAAAACTCCTTGATCAATAATTCCATTCGGGCCAAGAACCAATGATTTGCCAATCATTTTTTTCCCAACATACGGCCCGCCAACAAGGTAGCCTACACTTGTAGTAGATGCTAAAATCAAATTAAAATTGCTAGCCAAATATGAATATGGCTTAATCCATTTATCATCATACGGATCAATAGTTTCATTTACCGAATGGTCTACCGTCCAAGACGAGGGTGATAGAATTAAATTAGCTCCCATGGCCGCTAACGATTCACCGAGGTATTTTGAGTCCCAATAATTATCGGCACAAATATTTAATCCAATTATGCCAAATTCGGTATTTACCACCTCTATTTTATTCCCGATTTGATAAAAGGGAAGCTCTACTTCGAGTAAATTTATTTTACGGTGCTTTAAAACAATTTCACCTTTTCGATTTATAAGAATTGCAGAATTAAAATTTAGATCATTCCCTTTTTCGGTGAGACCAACACAAATCCATATGTGGTTCTTTTTTGCAAGATCACAAAACACTTGTGAAGATTCTCCCGGTATTGGTTTAGATTTTAGCAACGATTCAGGGTGGGTCCAACCAAAGTCAATGGTTTCTGGTAACAGCACTAAATCAACCTGGTTCTTAACTGCATCTTCAATATATCTCGAAGCTCTTTCAAGATTTCTAACAGGTTCAGCACCTTCAACCAATAATTGAATTATTCCTAATTTCAAGATCTTATTATGTTTCCTTTAAGGATTTGTTATAGTGTATTGAGTTTCGTATTTGTTCTAATAGAGACACTTTTTTTAAATTTTGTTCAATTTCTTGTAATGATATTCTATTAAATATGTCGGGGTTAAGTTGATCCAGTAATGTCAATTTAGTTGGAATTTTATCAAAATTTTGTTCCAATAAATCTTCAATTGAATCCAAACTGTACTTATTTATTAATGTGTTGCACGAATTCATATAATGATAATAAAAAGGCTCATTTGTAGGTAGCATAAACAAAGAAACCGCCAACCTTAGCTCTTTTGTGTAGTTACTATACGAAAAATGAAGCATCCTGGTATCATAAACAACTGCATGACCTGGCTTTACATTTATCGGTTTGGCATATTTTGTCTGTAAAAGACTCAAATGTTGATAATAACTACGAGGTAAGTTTACACCTCGCAAAAACTTAACAATTTTATGTGATTTTGGTATAATCCACAATCCACCATTTTTGATTTTACTTTCGACTAAAGGAATCCAAACATTAAAAGCTCTGCTTTCTTGCTCATTAACGTAGCTCCAATCAGCATGTAACATAAGTGGAGGGCATTTTTTTTCTTTTGCCATGAAGTTCCCAAAAAAAGGTTTGTAATTGTTTGTCACCTTGGTTTTCAACAAGGGGTATAAAACAGTTTTGATCTTTTGATGAACCTTTATTTTATATTCCTTGCTAGCAGATAAGAACGTTGCCAAATTAGCTTTATCCATTTGCCTGGTTTCTTGGTTATAAAAAAAAAGTAATTCATCAATTTCCCTTTCATTTAAAACCTGAATTTCCGCATAGCCAAACTTATTCAGACTTTCTTCAATATTAGAATCTAAAAAAAATTGTGATTTATGCATCTTTCAAAAAAATAATTAAACAAAAGTAGTTATTGATTACCTTCAAGTATGGAGAATTAACTTGTATTTTGTGCAATTAAAATACAGTTCATTCTTACAATAATTGCTAGAATTAAAAATGGTCTTATTCAAATCAAATAAGCTTAATAAAAAGTTTAAAGAGAGTGGTTTCGTTAAACTTCAACTAATTTCATCTCCAGCTGCCGATAAATTAAAAGAGCTCTATTTTAATTATAAAAAAAACCATCTTGAATATAACGAATCTTTTCATAGCACAAGTGACACAAGTAATCACGATCTAATTCGCTCAGTTAATTCAAAAATTAAAAATATTTTACTTTGTGAATACGATAAACTATTTATAAACCTTGATTACTTTATTGCAAATTTTTTAGTTAAAGAACCTAAGGCTGATTCTGCAGTTAGCGCACATCAAGATTGGACTTTTGTTGATGAAAAAAAATTTCAATCTGTTAACATCTGGGTTGGTCTAGATCAAATAAATCATAATAATGGATGTATGTGGTTTATACCAAAAAGTCACCAAAAGTTCAAAACATTACGTCTTTCGCCTCATTTTCCAGCATTTTATGCCGATTATCGACACAAATTGCATCGGTTTGGAAAACATCTACTTACTCAAAAAGGTGAAGGATTTGTTTTTGACCATGGAATTATTCATGGTTCAACCGAAAACAAATCGAATGAGGAAAGAATTGCGGCTGTTGTTGGCGCCTACTCAAAAGGAGCTGAATTACTTCACTATTATATGCCAGATTTAAATCAAAAAAAAATTGAAAAATATACTATGACTATTGAAGATTTTATTCAACTTAAAAAAGATGAAAGACCAACTAAGAGCCCAGTTGAAATCAATCTTAAACATCAATATTCAGCAGTTGAATTCAAAGACTTTAAAAAAGCGCATTATAGCTTCATGGTCGACCTTGAAAACAGGTTGTTAAGGGGTTTTTAACTTTTGATAAAAAATGTATCCTTGACTATTATCCTCACCAAATTTCATTTTCTGAAATGGCAAATTGTATTGGTAAATGGTACTTAAATATTGTTTAACCAATCCAAGTCTGCTTTCGGTTGAAATGTAAATAAATTGATTGTTTTTTGATTCAATAAATTTAAATAGCTCTAAGGCGCTTGAAATATCGCATTTGCACTTAGATTTTAAAAACTTTTGATATTGTGGAATAATGGTCATCTGCCCCATATCCACTGTATAAAATTCATTTTCATCAGTTCTTATTTCCTTAAAGGGCCCGATGTTTAATATATTTGACGTTGCCGCATCAACTAAGATAGTTTTGCCAGGGTGATTTTCAGCAATTTGTTTTAAAATTGTTTGATTTTCAATTTCAATGTTTTTTTGATTCTGAGCAAGATCAAAAACGAAAAGTATAGATAATACAGCAATAATTATAATCAAATAATTGTTCAATTTTCCGAGTCGATTTAACCGAAAATAAAAGGATAGCAATGAAACAAACATTATGGGAAAAAGAATTCGTCCTTCCATTTTTATAAACACGGTCACTAAGTAAAGTCCAATTAAAATCAGTAGGTGTGATAGAAAAATAGATTTTTTGTCTTTGCCTCTTAGTATTACAATAACCAACATTGCTATCCAGAACAAAACCAATGCATAGTTCAAAGAAATACTCTTTGCAAATTGATGAATTACTTTATCAAACTTTAATACGATATATTTTATTAAACCAAAGTTTAACGGTGTTATTGAAATCTTTTTTAAATAGTCATACTGTATATTCTTACTATCAAACAGCAGGTACCGTTCAATAGCTTTAATTTTAATACTGTCTTCTGCTGTTTGATTAATATTTTGAACTCGTAAATCTCCATCTGAAATAAAATAAAATAGCGGTTCGCCTTTAATGTAAAGTGCCTCACTATTGATGTTGATTATAAAAACCGCCGTTAGTATTGCAAATAAAAGTGATAAATAAGTAATGCTTTTTATTACAATTGTTCGGATATTTATTTTAAACATCCAATACAAAACCGGAACTATAAAGGCCAAAACTATCAGCACGGCGTCATGTCTTAACAGAATACAAAGTGATCCTAGCACTGTTAAGAGTATTACCGCCTTTTTTGTGTTTTTTATTAAAACTAAATTAAGAACACATAAAACAAAACCTATACAAGCAGCTATAGTAAAATCTAACAAAAAATGAAGTGGCAATAAAAAGCACAGCTGAATAAAAATCTTAGACAACCATGATGGTAATCCGAAAATATTATTTTCTAAATTTAAAGTTGGCAATAACCTAAGTAATAAAAAACTATGAGTTATATAAAAACACAAAATGGTTAAAGAATACCAATCAATACTAGGTACTGTGGAAAACAGCCAGCCCCATAAATAATTGTAACCAATGCAACACAAAAAATAGGTATCGGTAAAAGGCTCGTCAGTTAATACTCCTGCAAACAATGCCTTCATGGTTGGATTATAGGCATTAAAATGGAACCCAAAGACCAAAAAAATAACACCAAAATAAATAGTTATTGGTATAAGGTATTCTGTTATTTTGGATTTTGGTAACTTAGCAAAGTTCAATTTGAATATATCTTATATGTTAAATAAATTCTTCAAAGCTAAGCATCGGTTTCCGATCTGGAACCATAATTGGCAACCAGTTAAATACAATTTTGTTAAGGATAACTTAAGTGTATCAGACTTATCAGAAACTGGATTTAAAATAATTAAATCAGACAAAATTGATTTCGATTTATTAACTAAAATATTTACAAATAACCACAACATGCTAAACCATGATGGAGGAATGTTCTATTCTGTTTATTCTGATAATTTAGAGTATCGTGCTAGAGTCCATGAAAAACTAGGTGAGTGTTTAAGTCCATTGTTTGAAAATTTATTTAAAGATTATAAGGTCGTTCTAAATTCATTTGTAATTAAAAATAAAGGTGAAGGAAGCGAGTTTAAAATTCATCAAGACTCCACAGGTTTAAATGAATGGGAATATAGTCCTCTAAATGTTTGGATTCCATTAAGCGATGTTGATGAAACCAATGGTTGCCTTCACTTAATCCCATCTAGCCATAAGTGGGCAAGCCCTTATCGAGGTATTTCCATTTTACCAAATTATCAAAATGTAGTAACCGATTTACTCCCCTATTTTAAACCAATCAGATTAAAAAAAGGTGAGATATTACTTTTTGATAACAGAATTATTCATACTTCCAGTGCCAACAATTCTGATTTTGATAGGGTAGTTTCGATGAGCGGAGTTTTTCCGACACAAGCTAAGTTATACTCTTGCCATAAAGAAGAGGACAAAGCCAAGATTGAAATATACCTTCAGGATGATGATTTTTTAATTAAAAATAAGCAGTTCTATAACAATTGTCACACAAGACCATCTCTTGGAAAAATGGTTAAAAAAATAAATCAACCTTCTTTCAATATTAACCACAGTCAAATACAAAAGCTAACTGCCGAATTAAAAAAGTACCCTAATTCAATCACTGATAACCATACAAATTTTATAACAGAACCGTTTTAAAATGTTATGAATTACTCCACTTTAATTTTGGCCTAATGGGTTGATTAAACTCATCTTTTGTCCAAGCTTTGTTTTTTTCCCATTCGTTATATTCTATATAAAAACTGGCAACATTTTCTATCAGCAAACTTTGAGTTGAGTTGTATCCAAACCAAAAATTAATAAAAAATAAACCTTTGTTTAAGAAATTTTCTGGTAATTCACAAACAATGGAATTTTCACCTTTCGATAGCATATAGCTATTGGTATTTGTGTGAAAAATATTACTTGCAGCAACAATTGCATTTTGAGAGTTAAATAAATTTAAAACGACATCAAGATTAAGACTAGTAGTTGCCACATCTAAAGTCAGTTTAATTAAGATTTTGTCTTCAGTAGAGAAATTGTTGGTCGCTTGGCTTAACTCAGAATTAGGATATAAAACAACTGATTTTAGTTTAAAAATATCATTCTCCCATTTTCGTTTTCTGATTTGTAATTTTTCCTCTCCCAAAACATATAATTCCTGAATTTTGAAAATATCATCAAATACAAAATCATTCCCTTTAAAATAAACAGCTTTTTCTACATAAATAGAAAGGTCATGCAAATTGTGACTTGCCATTATTAAAGAAACTCCATTCTGTTTAAGTTCTAGCAACTTTTGATTGCATTTTTTTATAAATGAACTATCACCAACATGTAAAACTTCATCTAAAATTAAAATATCCATTGGCAAATGAGTTATAATCGAAAACCCAAGTCTCAGCAACATTCCACTAGAATAAGTGTTTACTTTTCGTCTTAAAACCTCTTCGCTTAATTCACTAAAACCAACAATTTCGTCAATGTGTTTGTTTACTTCTTTTTTCGAGAAGCCTAACATTACAGATTTAAAACCAATGTTTTCATATCCAGTAAGATCTGGATGGAAACCATCACTTAACTCTAAGATAGAAACCAATTTTCCTTTAATCGTAGCATTTCCAGTTGTTGGTTTCAAGACTGATGACAATATTTTTAATAATGTTGATTTTCCAGTACCATTCTTACCTATTAACCCAACACACTCACCTTTATTAATTTTAATAGTAATTGGTGTCAAAGCTTCAACCGACACTTTGCCTGTGTATGTTTTTGATAAGTTGTTGGTTTTTATAACCCAATCAGAGCTCATTAGCCTTGCTTCCTTTTACTTGTAAATAATACAAATTCTGTAAAAAATATTTATTTAATCCATCACTTAAATCATGAATGGGTTTAGTGATTTTAATTTCAAAAAAATCAACTGGAAAAATATATTCTTCCCAATTGTCAATTTTAGCAATGCCTGTTAATTCCTGAAACTCATTCGAAATTGCTAAATTTTCAAAATCGTTAATATCTAAGTCAATAGTTTTTACGAAATTCAGTATAAAGCCTTTTTTGCGAATCATTTTCAAAACTTCATACAAATCTGCAATGTAATAATGGTAAGCTTGGTTAATTCTTTCTACTTCATAATTAATTTTGGCCTCATGTTCCGGAATTATCGCTTCTTTTAAAAACAAATCTTTAATGTAACAAATGCCTCCTGGCTTAAGAACCTCCCAAACTTCATTTATCAGTCTTTCTTTGTTTGGTGAATGTCCAAAACTTTCTAAAAAGTAAACACCATTGTACTCGTATTTTCTGAAAATCGAAGATAACTTATGGTAATCCCCCAATACTGGGTTCACTTTATCATTCAATCCGTTTTCTGCAACTTCTTTTTTTGATTGCTCAATTTGCTTTTCAGAAATAGAAATAGCATCAATTGATACATCATTTGTTTTTGCAAAGTGAATTGCAGGACCACAAATTCCACAACCTGCATCTAACAATTTATCACCTTTTTGAAAACCTGCAGCATTAAACTGATAATCAAGAAGGCTACTTAAATTATTTGTTCTAAAGGCTTGAATTACCTTACCATAAACTTTAATAAATGTGCCGTGATTTTTATCGTAAAAGGTTTTAACTTTTTCCGAATGTTCCTTATATTCTATCGGTTTGGGCTTTTTCTTGAAATTAAACTTGATCATTTAAATGTGTTTAAAAATTCATCTCTTGAATCAAATTTCGGGATATTTATATCAATTTTATAATCTTCTTTTTCTTCAAAGTACTCTTTAAATTTCCTTTGAGTATAAAAACTTAAATCCACATCATAAACCAATATTTGTTCTTCCTTCTTTTTATAATATTTGTAATCTGCATTTAAAGGCAGGATACCAAAATGCAAGTTACCTCTTGTACGTTTTGTTCTGTTTGGTACTGAACCATGTACCGTGCGATCACAATAAATAATTAAATCACCTTTCTTTATTTTAAAGTGCTCTGATAATTTTTCTACTTCCTTATAGTAATCTATATATGGCCATTTTTCATTGAAAGCCAAAATATGATTCAACTTAATATGACTTGCTCTTAAAGCATAAAGAGGTCCTATTTTATCGTCAATATCAATTAATGGACACCAAGCGTTCCAGTATTGATTTGTCTCTTCATTCAAAATCGAAAAGTCTCTGTGTGGATAACACGCTGTATGTTCACCTGGTAGTTTTACCATTATTGAAACCTGAGGGACTTCATAATCCTTTAATCTTTCATCTAGATTTCCTTTCATTAAGCCTAGTAAGTCATCGCTGCTTCGTTCAAATTCTATTTCTGGTACATTCCATAGCGAATTCCAAAACACTGGATCTAACGTCGTATGCTTTAGCATCAAATTTTCTTTAATGGAATCAGCGCTTTTTAATTGTTTTTCTGATAAAAAGTCATGTATTACAATAAAGCCGTTTTCTTGTAAAAATTTGTCGTCATTGTGGTTTTTTAGCTTGGGCCTTTTCATGTTTAACTGCTTAACCATTTCCAAAAAGAAGCTTTTCTTATCGGCTTTAAACCTGTTGGTCCTTCGTGTGGGTTATTTTTCATAAAAAAATCTGAACTACAATGATAAGCTACTTCTTTGTTGTTTTCGAGATAGTATATTCTCATTTCTGCAGATTCTGGTATAATTCCAAAGACCACAACCAGCCTATTTTGGTCTGTATTATTTTCCGTTGATGAATGAATTAATCTATGATCGTAAACCAATACATCGCCTGCCTTCAAATCAAGAGTTTTCATTTTACTCCACATCTCATCTGTTGAGTCAGCAAAAGGGCCATGAAGATTCGGGCCTCGAACACCCTTTTTCCATTTATGACTGCCATCAATTACCTGTATTGATCCATTATTATGATTTACATCTGTCAAAGGAATCCAAAGATTATAAGAGGCATATTTTTTCTCATCAACCAAGGTCCAATCTTGATGTGGAGGTAAAACACCTCTTTCTCCTCTAGTTTTTGACATAAAAGTACCGCCGAGCATTTTTATATTCACGAATTTATCGTTGATTTTAACTCCCACTGTTTCGTGAATAAAGTCGCTCATTTTAGCTCTAAAAGCAAAATCAGGGTTGTGGGCCGTTGCACTTAAACCGGAAGGTAATTTTGGGTTAAACTGATTGTAGAAATTGGTTAAACTCAATACCTCCTCAGGCTGTAACAAATTAATTATTTTATAACCTTTCTCGTATAATTGTTCTTGCGAGCTTCCGTCTCTCAGAATTTGATTTTTAACCATTGCTAAACAATGCTTTTAGTTTGCCAATAAAGTTGTTCCGGTTTTGCGGTGTTAGACCTGCTCTAGCCTTAAAAAAGTCTACTTTAGTTTTTAGTTGCTCTGCATTCATATAGTCTACTTCATGCTCAATTTGTTCTTTTAAAAATCCTTTTGGTTTCTTAAAAATGTCGTTCATAAAATCTTCAAACCCTAAAAGAAAATCTTCGGGCATGGAGTATTTTTCCAATGCTTTGGTTTC
>TARA_B110000046_G_scaffold13315_1_pt1 | contig 12106 bp, 14 predicted proteins | sample TARA_B110000046 | Tara Oceans TARA_B110000046 (sample SAMEA4397157) | marine metagenome | biome: Polar Biome; feature: [DCM] deep chlorophyll maximum layer (ENVO:01000326); material: water (ENVO:00002006), including particulate matter (ENVO:01000060) such as... | depth 40 m
CACACACACACACACCACCAGTGCGTACCGTGGGTATCGTGCATGGTCTAATGTACATAGATACATGTATAAATTACTCTAAATATGTAAGTCTTAAGGTATATCGATACTTTACTAAATAAAGCTTGACAATCCAACCAACAAACTTATTGCGAATTTGACATACCTAACCTGCAAACTCGACAAACCTATTGCGAGTTTGACATACTTGACAAACCTAGTCAATTTATTTGCGTACTACCGGTCCACACTCTCACATGTCAGCTCGATTCCGCGTAAGTGGCCAATCTCTTTTTTAGCGTTGATGTCGTGTAGCGCAAATACCGCTCTCGCTCAAAACGTGAGTGCGCCGTCGACGGCGATCCCCGTGCTCACCGACTCCCGACTCACGCGCCACACCCCCATCCAGGTGTGAGTCAGCACGCACTTTTTTTTTCTAGGTCCCATGGTCAACAAAACCCACAAACCCACAAACCCACACGCATGAAGTCACGACTTCTGAAGATCATTTTGCTCTTGGCGCAACAGCATGCGTCCGGTCTGGTGCGCTTGACAGGCGATGATCTTAAGCAGTCGTATTCAGACGGCGGATGCTGTGGCGACGATGCTGCCACCGCCGCATGTGCACCGTCGCTAACGGTGGAGCAGGTCACAGGGCACAACACGCCAGGCGCCCTACCCACCACACACCAGCTGACGTCGCATCTCGCTCACGCTGGCGCTATGATCGATTTCACGCACAACGCACTGACCGGTCCGGGGGACGGCTCTCAGCGCATTCCGTACGTTTACGAGAACGATGTCTTCACCGCGGCGCACGGTCCGCTCACATACACCGAGAACCCCGACATCCTCTCCCTGTATCAAATCCCGATGGGCGAGGCGGCGACGCTGCCGCCCGTCGCGCAGAGGATGTGCGACGAGCCGTTGGTAGTCTCGCCCGCCCAATCGATCGGTCACTACGGCAGTGAGAAGCACCACACGAGCAAGGCGTGGTACTCTGGCACATGGGAGTCGTTCCTCGCGCCCACCGCCCACAATTTCTTCACGCTGTCGCTCGACTCGCAGCAGAGCTACGTGGACTTCATGCTCAAGGGACACGCCTTCAACGCCGACTTCACGCAGGTAAGCTGGACCTTACGCAAAGGCATGCGGTGGTCCAACGGCGACTTATTGGACGCCGCCGATGTGTGCTACTGGCGAGACCTCAACGTCAATTCGCAGCTCACACGGAAGTCGGGTGCGGTTATCGACATGCTGGACGACGTTACCGAGTGCGCTACGAGCGTGGACGCCACTGGCCACGAGGTGGCGACGTACACCTTCAACAAGCCGTACCCAAACCTCCTAGGCATGTCGACGTACAGCAACTTCCATCTGGCGGCGCCGAAAAAGTTCTTTGCGCCCTTCTACGCGTCGGACAGCGCCTTGGCCAAGTCGCTCGGTTTCTCAGACGGTGACGCCGTCGTTCGCTTCTATCGGTCGCTGGACGACAAGTACGAGCGCATGAATCCGTATCTGGCGTGTGCCATCTCCGACGCCATGGCAGAGTCGTGGTCGATTGGTGGGTGGTTTGCCGACCTGCCACAATTCCACCTGGGGGCGGATCGCTGCACGCTTTACAACAACTTAGTCAACAACGGGCATCCAAAGTTCCGACCGACGCTCGGTCCCTTCATGATTGGAGATACCGCGACGTGCCTCAAGACAGGAGCGGAGTGCACACAGGGCTCCACGCGCACGCTCGTGCCAAATCCGTACTACTGCGCCGTGGACACGACCGGCCAGCAGCTGCCCTACTACTCGAAGATCGTGGACACATACACCAACGACGACCTCGATTACGCGTACGACCGCGTCTTTGCCGGTCAAGTGGACGTCATGCACCAGCTGATTCCGGGCTCCGACGCGGCTCTCATGAAGGCGTTTGAGACAACGGGCGATTACATCGCACACATGTTCGAAGCGCTCGGCTCTGAGGCTATCTCGTTTAACTTCAACTATGGCAACATCACCAACGCCAAGGATCGCAAGATCGCCACGCTCTTCCAGAACCAACAGTTCCGCAAAGCGATGTCCATTGCCATGGACCGTCGAAAGTACAATAAGGCGTTGTACCTGGGTCAGGCCAGCGAGGTGGTCTTCTGCTCGTTCAGCAACGTTGGCGGCGCAGACGACATCATCTCCGATGAGACGCGGTACTCGTTTGGTGCCGGAACACACAATACCTCACTGGCTAAATCGATGGTGGACGCGGCCTTTGCCGCCGTGGATCTGACTTTATCAGAGTTCACCCTGGACTTTATCCACCCGACATCGGGCCTCGACCCCGTGCTGATGCAGCTCATCGCCGACGACTGGCGCGCACTCGGGATGACGGTCGTCGTGACGCCCATGGAAACCGAAGCGTATAAGACCTTGCTGGAGTCTGGGACGGAGCTCATGATTCACACGGGCGCCTGCGGTGGCAAGTCGTACACGGAGGCGTTTGCGGAGATGGGCAGCACGCTCAAGCTGCCCCTCGGCACCCGCAATCAGGTGCGTAACGGCGTCAAGTGGGCCGAGTACCTCGCGGGGACCACGACCGAGCCGTTTTATGAGCCGCCCGCATGGGTCACCCAGATGCACGCGATGATCGACGAGGTGTCGGTGTACTCGAGCACGGATCCAGCGGCGTTTCCGTTGGTGAAGGCGCTCTGCGACTTCATCAGCGAGCACATGGTCTACATCGGTACGCTCTACAAGCCGCGCATCCAGATCATCAACAACCGCATCAAGAACGCCATCGTCAAGCACACGACGCCCGAGATCGGAGCGTACCAGAACCAACTGACGATTCAGGAGTACGCTTAAAAAGAGTCCAAAGGTAATAGATGAAGGCGGGCGGTGAGGGCGAGACAAGGTGTGTGCGGACTTACACAACAATCTGTACATGAAGACATGTAGTACACTCGATTGTGTGAGCACAGATAGATGGCAAGTGGACAGACTACTTTGTACAATGACACGTGTGACGCCCAATGCCAATGCATCAAGCCGGTCGCGGTGGGCGGGCCGACGGTGGAGGTCGCGGCGGTACCTGTGTGAGACGCGCGTGCACGCGTCACGCGCCGGCATCAGAGTCGACAAGCGCGCGCGCGCGCTCCCACACACACCAACGCGCGCGCGCTTGTGGTTTATTGCGCGCGTAGACGTAGTAACGAAAAAAGAGGGATGCGCCCGCAGTCGTGCAAGGCAAAGGGGCGGCGGCACCAGCAGTACGTCGTCAAGACGATCCTGGAGGCCTTCCCGCACCTGCAGCCGGACGACGTCGTGAGCACGAGCATGGGCGCGCAGGGCGAGGACTGCCGCCTGTCGCCCGCGGCGCGCGCGGTGCTGCCGCTCTCGATCGAGGCGAAGAACACCGAGCGCCTCAACGTGTGGACGTGCCTCGAGCAGTGCGTGAGCAACACGCCGCAGGGCGCGACGCCGTGCCTCATCTTCACGCGCAACCGCGCCAAGACCTACGCGGTCGTTCCGTGGGACGTGCTGCTCTCGCTCTACCGGCGCGTGGACCAGAGTGCCGCGACGGCGGAGATGCCTCCGCGCCTGGCCCAGCTGCTGCGCGAGCTCTCCGAGTTTGCCCCTCCTCCGCCTTCTCCCGTCAGATCGGAACCGCCCCCATCGCCTCCATGACGGCGCGCTCGACGCGGCGCGTGCACGCCGCGACGACACCGTAGCACACGGCGGCGGCGGCGGCGACGACCGCGCCCACGGCCCACGTCACGTGCATTCCTCCCGCGCGCGCGCGTTGTGATGGAGTACCAAAGCAAAACCGCACCATGCACAGCGAGCGCACCTACGCATGCGCGCGCGCCCTCCTCGGCCACCGCGACCCCGACGTCGATCGGGTCCTGGTCGCCCTTTTTTTCATCCTGTGCGCCTGGGCGGTCCACGGCAGCTGCGGTGGTGGACGCCTGCGAGGTCGCACGCCTCGGGCGTGAGCTCGACCGCGTCGCGCGCGCGCTCCGGCGCGTACCGCCTCTCACGTAATTTTTTGGTGGTGGGTAGAGAGCAAGAAGAAAAAAAACGAATTTCGGATGATGCTCCGTAGTCTCCTCCTCTTCTCTTGTGCCACCGCAGTCCTCGCGGACGGCGCGCCGTCTCCCTCCTCGGGGCACATCGAGGCGTGCTCCGGATGACGGCTCAACCGGCTGCCGGCGCTCAAGGCCTTCTTGAAGGAGGAGGGCGGCGTGCAGCGCTACGCCAACCTGCGCGTCAAGTTCCTCCAGGGAGCCGAGCCGGTGCTCCACGTCGCGGGGGGGCGCGCCGTCCCGCTGCGCGGCTACGGGACGTCCGAGGAGCTGCACGCGCTCGTGCGCGCCGAGGGCTTCGCGCTCGCGCGCGCCACGGACACGCGCGTGGACTGCGTGGACTGGAGCTACAAGGGGCAGTGCTACGTCAACCCGACCTTCATGCGCGCCGCGTGCGCCAAGTCGTGCGCGGACGTCGAGGCGGACGCGCACCGCGACTGCGCGCACTGGGCGGCGACCGGCCAGTGCGTCTCCAACGCCGCCTACATGGCGGAGACGTGCTCGACGACGTGCGCCAAGGAGCTCGGCGACACGCGTGAGCTGTAGGCTTGCGTGTGTCCCACGTATCCGTGCGCTCTCTTTCTTTCTCTCTCTCTAAACGTGTGGAATCGATCCCTCAACACACTCCCCTACGCGCGTGACAACAGGGGGGGTGTGCACGACGTGCGTGCACGTGTGCCTTCTTCCCACTCGCATATGACGGCACGCGTTTCTATTCAAGTCCCAATGCGCGTTGCCCGAGACACGTGTGGACGTACGTGTACGCCACTAGACGCTCCCCACGTTTGTCGCGCTCAGAGAAGGGACGCGCGGCGCTGCCTCGCGGCACACAGTGCTTTCTGGAGGACGGCTCCTTTGGACGCCCCCGGTTCCATGCCCAGCTCGGCGGCGAGCTCGGAGAATAGTGCGCCGAGGCGCACGATGCGGGCGCGCTCGGTGTAATTGTGGCGCTGCTTTTTTTGCGCCACGTTGTCCGCCACGTCCAGCACGGAATCGAACACGTCGCTGACGCGCGGACGCGCCTTGGAGTCTCCTTTTGGGGTCTTCTTCCGCGCGCCCGCCACGCGTGGCGCGGGCCCTGCCACGTCCTCGTGCCGCGTGGAAGCGGCAACGGACGGCGTCACGCGTTGCGCTAGCACGGGAACGGAGGAGGGCGGCACATCCCACGCAAAGGAAGAAACGCACGCGTCCAAGAGAGACGGCACAGAGGACGTGCGGAGGAAGGGGGATTGGCTTTGCTGCCCTTCTTGCATTGCGTGTCCGTCCGTCCACCACCTGCACCCTGTGCGCTTTGGTATTTGCGTGTGCCCCCCACACATACTAAATACCAAACGTCCTCCCGAACGCTCCACGCGCTCCACGCTCTCCACTAAATACCAAACGTTCCTTCGCACCACACCCTTACCGCACGCCACGATGTGCGACAACACGATCATCGGCTACGGTGCGTCGGGCAAGGTGGAGCTGAAGCGCAAATTCGACATCCTCGTGGCGGAGAAGCGCATGGTCACCGACGGCTCGAGCGATACGACGCGCGCGTCGGCCATCTCCGAGTCGATGCTCCTCATGAACCTGCACCACCCCAACATCGTGCGCGTCTACGCCTTTCACGTCTTCCCCTGCGAGGTGGTGCTCGAGATGGAGTACGGCGGGACAGAGCTGTTTCGGCTCGTGGAGACGCTGCCTGATCCTCTGAGCGTGTTCCGACAAGTTTGCGAGGCCGTGGCTTACCTGCACGACATGTGCATCGCGCACCGCGATATCAAGCTCGAGAATGCCGTGGTGGACGAGAAGACGTGGCACGTGCGCTTGATCGACTTTGGGTTCGCGCGCCACTTTGTGCACTCGCACACGTCCACCGAACGCATCGGGTCTGTGGCGTATTGCTCTCCCGATCTGTGGACGCGGGCCTACGACGTCTTCTGCACGGACGTGTGGGCGCTGGGCGTCCTCCTGTTTGCACTGGCGCACCGCCACTACTTTCCCTTCCAGAAGGCGTGTGACGACGACGCGCACTTTCAAAGGTTTGCACAGGCCCAGGCCTCCGAGGGCAAGACGCCCTCGGAGGCGCTGTGCGCGGCGCATCCAAACCTCACGTTCGTGGAGTGGTCGCGTCTCGGCCTGGACAAGACGCTGGCGCTCTCTCCGTGCGCACGGGCGCCGACGGCGCGTGCGCTGCTTCTGGACGTGGCGTGAGACCGAGGCGCGCGCTCAAGCTCGCCACGTCCAAGTCGGTCTCCGCGCCGTCCGCGTCGGTGCCGACGAAGAGCACGGGGCCACGCACTGGAAGGACGTGGAAGCGCGCGGGGTCGGTGCACGCGCCGTTGACGGCGAGGAGGCGCGTCGCCTCCTCCTCCTGGCGCAAGGCGACCGCGAAGGCGCGCTCCTCGTCGACGGCGCCGACGAGGGCGACGGCGCCTCCGAGGCACGTGTGTGCGTCCCGTTGCCACAGGCGCCTGGGCGTGACGCGGCCGTCGGCGTGCACGAGGACGCATTGCATCGGAAGGGAGGTAGGTGTGTGTGTGACGGTGTGTTGACCAGTAATGCCACAAAAGCACCGCGGTAGCGCGCGGTATGCAGCGAACGCACCCACGCAATATTTTCTCACGGACGGGGCCAGCGCGCGCGGTGGTAACACGCAAAGCACAGGCGCTCGTCGCGCACGAAGCACATGGCGACGCGCCGGTGGCTCTGGACGACACTGTCGCAGCGCTGGCACAGGTCGGTGGCGTACGCGCGGTGGAGCAGGTGCCGCAGGTCGGCGCACAGCGCAAAGGGAGGCGGTGCACGCGCCGTGCACCAGTGCAGCACGAGGCGGAGGCGAGGGGAGCCCATTGGCCCCGTGCGTCGCGTGTGGGTAAAACACGCCGTGACGCGGTCGCAAAGGGCGGCTTGTACTAGGGTCCCCTTTACCGTGGAACGTGACGCTACGGAGGTACTTTTGTGCCCAATGGGAAGCATAAAAATCGTAATGGCGGCATCATGCCTTCGGTTCCAGGGCGCGCACGCGGTAGGACGTACGGTGGTGGGGGCTGCACCCGTGCGCGCGGAGGCCTTCCACGTGGCGCGCGCTCAAATAGCCCTTGTTGGCGCGGATGGCGTAGCGCGCGTCGAGGGTCGGGTCGGCGTCGCACCACGCGAGCACCTGCGCGTCGCGCGTCGTCTTGGCCAGCACGGACGCCGCGGACGCCTCGGGCACGGTGGCATCGGCGCGTGGCACGCACTCGTGCGGCACGCCGCGCCAGGACCCGAAGAGCGTGCCATCGACGATGAGGCGCGTGGGCATGGGCGCGTGCGGAAAGCGCACGCGCAGATCGTCGAGCGCACGCTCGAAGACGCGGCGGCGTGCGTGCCCCAGCCCCTGTGCGTCGATCTCCTGCGCCGTCACCTCGCCCAGTCCGTAGTAGACGCCCTTGTCTTCGAGGGCGGCACGGAGCGCCTCGCGCCGCGCGGGCGTGAGGCGCTTGGAGTCGGTGAGCCCCGCCGGCCATCCGACGTGCGGTTCCCGCTGGGCGACGGCGGCCGCCCACAGGCTGCCAAACGCTGGGCCGACGCCTGCTTCGTCGAGTCCCACGAGCATGGTGGTGGAGGAATGCGTGTGTGGGTTGTGGGTTTGTGGGTTGTGGTGTGGGTTGTGGGTTTGTGGGTTGTGGGTTTGTGGGTTTGTGGGTTTGTGGGTTGTGGGTTGTGTGAGTGGTGTGGGTTTGTGGGTTTGTGGGTTTGTGTGAGTGGTGTGGGTTGTGGCAAGTGGGCACGCACGTCGTCTCGCTTGCCTCTTGTGTCACATCACACACTGATCGGTACACCGCCGGCGAGGCACGCGACGGGGTCGCAAACGAGCACCTCGGCCAACGTGGGGGAGGACCATGCGTGAACCCACCCGTCCAGCCCCGCGACCCACGCGCCGTCCTGCGCGCGCCGGCGGCAGAGTGCGGCCGCGACGCCGCCGTCGACCTCGGACGTGCCAAAGCCCGTCCACTCACCGCGCGGCGCCTTGCCCTTGCGCACTGCCCACAACGCGTCGCGCTTGCGCATCAGTCGTAGGGGGCGCGTGGTCTTGAATTGCAGCACTCGCTCCTCCGCGCCGCGGGCATACATGAGCGCGAGGTGGCGGTGTGGTGTGAGGTAGAGCGGAACGTGCGCGGGGCGCGCGGCGGTGCCGACGCCGGCGTACAGCAGCGTGCCGCGGCGGAGTATGGTGATGTGTGCGAGGATGGGGTCATCCAGGCGCGTGACACGTGACGTCTTGGACGTCTTGGACGTCTTGGACGCTTTGGACGCGGTCCGCGACTGCCTGCGCACCTTGGGCATGTGTGTGTGTATAGGTTAGCGGTGTCACCGTACCAAAGGAAGACGGCAGAAAAAAAACCAATGTTCGTCCTCGCCTTTTTTCCCATTGCCGTCACCGTCGCCTTCCTGTGGCGTCTTACGGCGTACCATGACGAGAAAGAGCACCGTGACGCGGCCGTGCACACACTACTGGACGTGCGGAGCGCCGAGGACGCCGTGGCCCTCGTGCGCACGCTAGACCGGGGCGACGGCACGGATGCCCTCGCCACCCGCCTGGCGCGCGTCTACGACGCCTTCCCACCCGACGAGCCCGCGATGCGCCGCCTTTCGTTGCTGCAACAACGGCACGCAAGGGAGGGAGGGTTGCGCGACTACTGCGCCACGCTCCTCTACGCCGTCGCGACCGAGGCGTGCGCGCACCGCCGTGCCGCCTGCGACCGTGCCGTGACCGGCCGCTCCGTTTCGTGGTGAAGGGAGTCCAACGCGCGTACCAAAGAGAGAGAGAGAACCGCAACGTAGAGAGAGATGCAGCAGGCGTGTTGGGTGCGCAACAAGAACGTGAACTTCCGGTGGGACGCGGCGGAGGACGACCTCCTGCTCGTGGGAATGGCATTGGCGGCGCAGTGGGACGCGTTGGGGAGCGTGTCCCCCCGGTGGAAGACGATTTCGCTCCATTGGTGCGATCTGGCAGACGCGATGGACGTGTCCACGGTCCCGCGTGGCGAGAACGCACTGCGCCAGCGCTGGGCGCGCCGCTTGCAGGAGCAAGTCCCATACGGCGTACACAAGCCCTACGTGTGCGCACACTGCGGCCAGGCCAAACGCGGGCACGTGTGCCGAGCGTAAGCGCGCGGCCCTGTGTGCGTGTGTGGGTGTGTGTGTGCGTGCGCACACGAGGGGGGAGAGTATGATGACACGCGCATGAGAGCGAGTGTGTGTGTGTTCGTTCTGCAAGGGTCTGCAAGGGGTGCAGAAGAACCAACAAGAATGTCAAATGCGTAAAAGGTTTACTACACAAAGAGGAAGAAGTGAGAATCGCGCGTTCATTACCCCGCCACCCACCACCGACCTGCGTCGGGCTGCAGTAGCATCTGCTGCTGCTCCTGCTCCCACTCGTGGTGGAAGCGCGTGCGCGTGCCGCGACCCGTGAGGACGCGCTTGAGGCGGTACTGCCACACGACGCGGCCGTCGGTGTCGAAGATGAGGCGCAGCATCTCGTCTTCGCCGACGCGCCAAAGCCACATGGTGGACGCAAAGAGGCGCAGTGGGCCGAAGCACCACGCGTCGGTGCGAATCCAGCGGCCTCCCTCGAGCACGGTGAGCTGCGTCGTGCTGATCCACGCCCCCACGTGGTGCACCCACCCGCCGAGCGTGGCCTGTGTGGCGAAGATGCGCCGGTTCCAGAGTGTGGCGGCGCCGCCGGTGTCCTCCCAGAGGCCGCGGTGCACGCACAGGAGCGGCGTGGGGAGCGCCGTGCCCTGTGCCCACCACACCCCGCGAAACGCGGCGGGGCACGCGGGGTCCGCGTCCTGTGCGTGGAGGAGGGCGCGCGCGGCGTCGGCGGCGCTCCTCGCTTGCCCGCCCGGGAGCGGGCAGGTGAGGAGGGCGAAGGTGCGCGCGGCACGGCCGTTCTCTTGTGGCGTGGCGCTGTGCGCGTCCTGCGGCGGCGCGTGCGCGGGCGGCGACGGGGCGTAGACGGCGGGGGCGATCAGGGACGTGAGCGCGAGCACGACAAAGTAGCCGCCCACTAGGAGGAGGGCGTCGACGAAGAGGGTCACGCGCAGCAACGAGCCCGTGACGAGGGCGGCGTAGAGCGTCGCGGGGCCGACCCACCTGGCGCCCGCGAGGGGCCGCACGGCGAGCGCGACCGTGACGCTCCCGTAGGTCGCGCACGCGAAGGCGGCCCAGCCTCCGAAGCGCGCCCGCAGCACGGTGCCCAGCGCGGCCCCCAAGCCCGCAGCGACGCCCACCGTGCCGAGCGCGTGCTTTGGCCGCAGCGTGGGCGGCGCGGTGGGCCGCGTGGTGGCCTGGCACAGAAAGGAGGCGACGAGCGGAAGGATCTGGAACGCGAGGGGTGGGCTGCGCGCCTCGAGGAGCGTGAGGTGCGCGACGGCGACGACGAGCCCGGCGTGGGCCAAGAAGTAGAACCCTTGGGTGCTGTGCGTCGTCGTCTGGCTGGTGGCGAATCCGTTGAAGGCGACAAAGTGCAGCGTGGCCCACGCGACGACGATGGGCACGTAGTAGATGAGGGAGCGCGAGAACTGGAAGGCCTCGTCGGGCACGGCGTAGTGAAAGGTGGCGATGGCCACGAGGGTCAAGGGAAGCACGGCCACGTCGCCTTGGTGCGTGTGGAGCGGCGCGCCGCGGTTCTCGAGGACGTGGCTCGCGCAAAACCACCAGAGCGTGGCGGTGCCTATGATCAGATAGGCCACGAGGGGCCGCGCCCACTCCGCGCCGTCGACGAGCGCTGGGCCCACGACGTCCCAGCGCACGCTCGTGGCCGCGCTGACGGTGAAGGCGAGCGCGTAGATCGCGTGGCGCCCGACGTGCTCCCGGCGCTCGTCCGCGACCCACCGGGGCAGGCGTATCGACGGCACGACGACGAGGAGCGGCACGAGCGAGAGGAGGACGCGCCACGCGGGGGGGAATGGCTGCGTCGTCAAGGCCACGCGCCCTAGGACGGGGGTGGCGTAGAGCAGGACCTCGGCGAGCATGCTGCGTGTGTGTGTAGGTGACACGTGTGTTTCCCTTTACCACTGCTAATTTTCCTCAGGATTACATTAGAGTTCGACTATGAGGTCTATGGGATCAATAATTCGTATGTTTTTATCCTCTTGTACAAATGGGAATTCGCTCATAGAAGCAGGCGGCTTTGGAATGAATGTCTTAATGTAGTGAAATGTGCTTGCACTAGTGTTGCTTTTTGTACACGTCAACACGTGACAGTGTGTGTTGACCAACAAGTCAAACAAAGGTCCGTCTTCCTTAGCATATTTTTCTACGTTTTGGGCGAGTTTCCTATCCCTTGTGATTAACTCCTTGTCTAGGTGGTATGCAATGTAAGCACATAGCATATCGTCTGTGGCATTATGATGATGCTCTGGATTCGTATCGCTTAATCCTAGGTGTCGTCGTTGTGTGTAAACGCGAGCTTTGGATTCTGAAGTTGTTGATGTTTTGGGTTCGAACGTGTGCGCCACCTCCCAGTCCCACCACTTTTTTTGTTGTAGTTGACCGTTTTCAAATACCGTCACAAAAGCTGGAAGTGAGGGCCCGCCTTCGGTAGGTTGTGTCATTAGGAGAGGGGGAGACAAGATCAAAAGCACGCCATTCATGTTGCATTTCACTTGTTTATCAAGGTGTCTCCATGTCGTGTCTTTTATGACGTAGAGCCACTTATGTTATGGTTGGCGCGGTGGTAGTGAGGTATTACCGTCGGCATAGGGAGATAGATCGACGACGCAGGAAAAAGTTTCTTTCCCAAAATGTGTTTGTACAAAGTCATAGGTTTCGTTCAAAAGCACCGATTGTTTCTTTTTCAGAGGCTCATTTCGCGGTGGCTGGAGCCCGACCCTCACGATCTTGCTTCTTCTGATTGGACTTGCTAAGGGATTAGGCACGTGCCTGGGCCACCACCTATTAGGCGCGTAATTGCGCCACATCCCAACTGCAACTTTGAAACTATAGGATCAATTAAAAAAAAATCGACGGTACACTCATCCACCAGACTGGACGCACGCGTC
>TARA_B110000046_G_scaffold185964_1_pt1 | contig 12045 bp, 8 predicted proteins | sample TARA_B110000046 | Tara Oceans TARA_B110000046 (sample SAMEA4397157) | marine metagenome | biome: Polar Biome; feature: [DCM] deep chlorophyll maximum layer (ENVO:01000326); material: water (ENVO:00002006), including particulate matter (ENVO:01000060) such as... | depth 40 m
GCCATGAAAACCCAGTGCTGCTCCATTTATTTTGCAGATTACAGCCAGGACAATTTTGTACTTATGGCAACCGAAGGGCTAAACCCCGATGCGGTAGGTAAGTTTAGAATTGGTTTTACCGAAGGTTTAGTTGGCCTAGTAGCGCAACGCGAAGAACCTATTAATATTGCATTTGCTAAATCGCATCCTCGTTTTAAGCTCTCCCCCGAAGTAAACGAAGAAGGCTACAACGCTTTTTTATCTGTACCCGTTGTTCATCAAAAAAAAGTACTGGGTGTTATTGTTGTTCAACAAAAAATGGCACGTGTATTTAGCCAAGACGAAGAGTCGTTTTTAATAACGCTTTCTGCCCAGCTTGCTTCACAGTTAGCGCATGCTGAAATTAAAGAAATACTCCGCCAAGATGAGTCATCTCATCAAACGTCTGTTTTAAAAGGCGTATCGAGCGCGCCTGGAATAGGTATAGGGCAAGCATTTGTTATATTACCAAAACTCGATTTTAAATCTATTGAGCTTTTAAAAGACAGTGACGTTACTGAGCAGCGCCGTTTGTTTACACAAGCTGTAGCTGCAACGCGCAAAGAATTTAATACCCTATCTATGACGCTAAGCGATTCTATTCCGCACGAAGCTCTTGCGGTATTTGATGTGTATCAACAACTGCTTGACGCTAAAAGTTTAGGGCATAATGTTGAAATGCAATTACAAGAAGGCTGGTGTGCTAAAAGCGCCCTAAAAATTGTAATAGAGCGTTTAATATCTCAATTTAATGCCATGCAAGACCCTTATATAAAAGAGCGTGCTGTTGACGTTAAAGACATTGGTCTTCGCGTATTACACCATCTTGTAAATACCGAGCACGCTGTTAAAAATTATCCGGCCAACACTATCTTAATTGCTAATACCTTAACACCCGCCATGCTAGCTGAGGTGCCAAAAGGTCACTTAACAGGCGTTGTAAGCGTAAATGGCTCTGCAAATAGCCATGCTTCTATATTAACGCGTGCGATGGGGATCCCTGCCATTTGGGGTATAGAAGATTTACCTCTACTGCAGTTTAATGGCAAACCGATGATTTTAGATGCATTTGCTGGGCGTTTATATATATCGCCTTCGCAAATGTTGATGGATGAATACACAGCGTTACAGCATCAAGATAACCTACTTAATAACCGCTTTTTAGCAGAGCAAGACTCAGAATCAATTACGCTTGACGGTGAGCATGTTAGCTTATTATTAAACGCAGGCCTTGAGCTTAATACCGAGCAAAGTAGCGCGCATATTTGTGACGGTGTGGGGCTTTATCGAACCGAAGCCTGGTTTATGCAAAAGGGTCAGTTTCCTTCGCAATCAGAGCAAGAAAACTGGTACCGAGAAGTACTAACTAGCTATCATCCTAATCCTGTGGTTATGCGTACATTGGATATTGGGGGCGATAAGGTACTTGATTACTTTAATATTACCGAAGAAAATCCATTTTTAGGTTGGCGTGGTATTCGTATTAGCCTTGATCATCCCGAGTTATTTTTAGATCAACTAAAAGCGATGCTTAAAGCAAATATTGGTTTAGGTAATTTAAAAATAATGCTCCCTATGATCAGTGGCACTGAAGAAGTTGATGAGTCACTTGCGTTATTTGAACAGGCTTATTTTGAGTTAAGTGAAAAATACCCAGAGCAAACCATAGAAAGACCCGACATAGGGATAATGCTAGAGGTACCTTCAAGTGTATTTATGCTTCCAGAGTGGTCGAAAAAAGTCGATTTTTGCTCAGTAGGTAGTAACGATTTAACACAGTATTTATTAGCAGTAGATAGGGCTAATGCACGAGTTGCCGAACTTTTTAACCCTTATCACCCGGGCGTACTCAGGGTACTAAATAAAGTAGCGCGTGAATGTGAGCAATATGAACTGCCGTTTAGTTTGTGTGGTGAACTAGGCGGCGATCCTGAAGGGGCTATTTTGCTTATTGCCATGGGTTACAGGCGCCTTAGTATGAATTTATCATCGCTTAATAAAGTTAAATGGGTACTTAGGCGTTTAAATGTCAGTGACATGGAACAACTATTAAGTGAATGCTTAGCGCAATCCACAGCCAAACAAGTACTACGTTTAACGCGAAGCTTTATGCTAGAGCATAAATTAGGTGATTTGTTTTACACTCCCAAATAAGCTTATACGCCTAATTAATTGCAATACACAGATGCTATTAGTTTTATAATCCTTTAATATATAAACCTTAAAAGGGTATTTGAGATTACTATGTATGACTTAGGTTTGTTAGTCGCAAGCTGCGCACTACTAGGCTGTATTGTTGGGTTTTTAGCTGGGTTACTAGGCATTGGTGGCGGTTTAATTATCGTTCCAGTTCTAAGCACTCTGCTACTCTCATTTAATGTAACGTCGGCTGATCATGTATTAGTAATTGCTATTGCAACCTCACTCGCTTCTATTTTATTTACTTCAACGTCTTCAGCGCTGGCTCATCATAAAAATGATAACGTGCCTTGGGATATTGCCCCATGGGTTATGTCGGGTGTGGCTTTAGGTGCACTTATTAGTGGCTTTGCAGCAAGTTTAATCCCTGAACAAATATTGCGTACAGTGTTTGCTATAAGTGTTGTATTTATTGCAGCAAGAATGGTGCTATCCGCGCGTAATAAACCGATGTCAGATAAACCGTTACCTGCAGGTCCTATTTTAGGTGGATTTTCTGCGATAATGGGCGGATTATCAGGTTTAATTGGTATTGGTGGTGGTGCTTTAATAGTACCTATGCTTAATTATTTTTCGGTTGATATAAAAAAAGCAATTGGCTGCGCAGCCGCGTGCGGAATTGTTATAGCATTATTTGGCTCTATTGGTTACATCAGCGCAGGCTGGCATGTTACCGATTTAGAGCATGGTTTTGCTGGGTTTGTTTATTTACCTGCATTATTTGGAATTGTTATTACCTCGTGGTTTGTTGCGCCTATTGGCGCCAAAGCAACTCACTATTTACCTGTTAATACAATTAAGAAAGTTTTCGCGGTGCTGCTTGTAGTTATCGCAATTAAAATGGTTTTTAGCTAAAGGTTTATTTTTTATGGCACTTGAGTTTCCTCAAATTGATCCAATTATTTTTTCTGTTGGACCGCTAAGCGTACGTTGGTATGGCTTGATGTATTTAATAGGTTTTGCATTTGCGATGTGGTTTGCAAATCGTCAAGCATCAAAGCCAAATTCGGGTTGGACTAAAGAGCAAGTAAGCGATTTACTGTTTTACGGCATGTTAGGGGTAATACTAGGTGGGCGTATTGGCTACGTATTGTTTTACCAGTTTAGTTACTTTATAGAAAACCCACTGTATTTATTTAGAATAGACCAGGGCGGTATGTCGTTTCATGGTGGAACACTTGGCGTTATAACTGCCGTCGCAATTTTTTCGTGGACGCGTAAAAAGTCGCTTCTTCAAGTGGGCGACTTTGTTGCACCGCTGGTTCCTGTAGGGCTTTTAGCTGGACGTATTGGTAACTTTATAAACGGTGAATTATGGGGGCGTGTTACCGACGTGCCATGGGCAATGGTATTTCCAACGGGCGGTCCGCTTGCGCGTCACCCATCGCAATTATACGAAGCATTTTTTGAAGGCTTAGTGCTGTTTTTAATCCTGCAATGGTTTATTAAAAAACCACGTCCAGCAGGCAGCGTAGCCGGTGTATTTTTATTAGGTTATGGCGTGTTTAGATTCTGTATTGAATATTTCCGCCAACCCGATGCACAATTAGGTTTATTTGCCGACTTTATATCAATGGGACAAATACTTTCGTTACCTATGATTGTAGGTGGTTTAGGCTTATTAATTTGGGCATATAAACAACCTAAACAAATAACCACAGCTAAAGCATAATAAGAAGTAACGCATGAAACAATATTTAGAATTATGTCAGCGTATTGTTGACGAAGGGCAGTGGGTCGAAAATAAACGTACAGGTACGCGTTGTTTAACCGTTATCAATGCTGATTTAGAATACGATGTGGCTAATAATCAGTTTCCGATGATCACTACACGCAAAAGTTACTACAAAGCAGCGATTGCTGAATTGCTAGGCTATTTACGTGGGTACGACAGCGCTGCGCAATTTCGTGAAATTGGCTGTAAAACGTGGGATGCTAACGCAAACGATAACAATGCATGGCTTAATAATCCTAACCGTAAAGGTGAGGATGACATGGGGCGTGTTTACGGCGTACAAGGTCGTGGTTGGCAACGACCAGATGGCTCAACGCTTGATCAGCTTTCCAAAGTTATTAATAACTTAAAAAATGGCATTGATGACCGTGGTGAAATAATCACGTTTTATAATCCAGGTGAGTTTGAGCTTGGTTGCCTGCGCCCGTGTATGCATACACACACTTTCTCCTTACTTGGTGATACGCTATATTTAACGTCATACCAGCGAAGCTGTGATGTGCCACTTTTATTACCCTATAATAGAAATGCACAGTATGAGAATGAGGAATTGAAAGATTCCTTTTTTTTATACTATAGTAAACGGAATTCGATACATTAGTTATTCGCATATTACGCTATGGATATTGTGATTTAGGGTGAAATAAGTATTAAATGAGATTTAAAATAGTAGAAGGAGAGCAAATTGATTTAAAGGAATCAGAAGCAGTAATGTCGCTTCCTAAGCATGACCGTCCAAATGAAGAAGTAACAGTAACTGGAGTTGCTGTATTTAACTCAAAACATCAAGTTCTTCCACATGTCTCTAATTGGTTGTCAGAAGCATTACGACATGGAAAAACGCCATTAACAACAATATCAACTTACGCAAAAAACCTTTCGTATTTATTTGATTACTTGAACGAGCAAAGTACATTTAAGTATCAGGAGCTCGACAATGCAATACTAGATATTCAAGAGTATAATTTTAATGAATATTTTGCTTATTTAAGTCAAATAAAACGTCTCGCTTCAACGACTATCAGTAACAGAGACGCTACTTTCCAATCCTTCTTTAATGACTATCTTTGTAAGGCTCGTAATAACGGTAAAGCACTTCGTGATGATAATCCATATGATGATGGTTTAATTTATGGGTCTTCAAAGTCTAAGTTAGTTGAAATGTGTAGTTTAGATGAATTAGCTGCACTGATGATGTGTACAAATCACGAGCGAGAAAAAGTTTTACTGCAATTCATGTATGACACTGGTCTTAGGCGTTCCGAAATCCCTAGAGTTAAGAAAGAACACATTGATACTGCGTTATCTACTGACAAGCAAATGTATATATTAGATGCTCAAACTATTGTAATTCCTTCTGAGTACAAACAAGTATTTGTTGCGGGTTCAAAAGGAAAAAAGCGTCAAATTAATGAAAGATATACACTAACAAGCATTCATACTTTAGCTAGATTGCGACGATATTTTTCAACACCTGAATATAGGATCAGAGCTAAAAAGTTTGGCTTAGATGCACCCGCATTTCTAAATTCTCATGGTGCACCATACAATTCGGGATCGGTAAGTAAATTTTTAAGCCGTGTATCTGAACGTGCGTTAAAAAATGGGCTGATAAAGAGAGCGATTCATCCACATATGTTGAGACACGGCTTCGCTGGTTCTGTATTAAGATCTCCGGATTTAGGCGATCATGCTGTTGATAAACTAGTATTGCTTCAGATATGTCTTGGACACGCATATTTGAAAACAACTCAAATCTATACTCAATTACCTTATGAAACCTACGGTAAAATTGCTGGCAATAACGGTGAAATATTAACTCGTTCTCATTTGATGGAGCAATTGAATGCCCAGACGAAGACTAAAAGGAAGTAGTTATTAATTATGCAAGATCCAAAAGTTAAAATTTTAGAGAATTTCGTAAACGAAATAGATAAAAACCGCGATAAAGTTTGGGGTGTTCCAGTATCTCATATTTCAAAAAAAAATGGATATCTAGCATCCGCATCTTATGCTGAGTTAAGTCGAAATCTTGGTTTATCCCAACAGGGGATCAATTTTGATTTATATAAAGTTAGCGGATACAGTCCTCACCTCGAGAAATTGAATAATATTCTTAAAGAAGAAGGTGTAATCTTAAAAGGTCATATAGCGTCAGCACTGGAAGTCCGCAGAACAACGAAACATTGGTGGAATAACCTAACTACAGATGAAAAGCTTAACGTTAAAACTTTCGGAAATGCAATTCGCTTTAAGGCGTATATTAAGAATTGGCGCGGAGGTAAAGGATACGAAATTGTTAAAGATTGTGGTAAAGAGTTGAACGCTGAACTTTTACAGTTAGGTGGGCTTGATAGCAATTACTTTGCTGTAAAAGACAGAGGTACTCTTCGTGACCAAGAATATAGAAACAAACAACATCAGGCCGTTCAACGCTGGGACGATCTAGCCAAAAAATCACTCAATTCATATAAAGAATTCGTTAATGTTGATAGTTCTGATGAACCATTCGTACAATTAAAACAGTTAGCTGCACTAGTAAGAAAAGGAGCAGCGTCAGTTTCTAGTAAAAAGAAACCAAAAGAAGCATTTATTCATTTATGTAGATTTTTAGAACAAAATAATATTGATCCTAAATCTACCCTACAAGATATTTTAAGTGAGTTTTTGTTAGTTAGATTCTATCAAGACTATGTTATCCCTAAAATGCATAACGGAAGTATTGCTCCTAGCTATGCCCCTACAATCATTAGTTCGGTTCGGAAGATATTGAAACGAGCAACTAAACTAAAAGAGATCAATTTTCACAGTTTTTATGACGTGGAAGTAAAAACTTTAGGCCGTGTTACAGACACTTATAAGCCTTATTTAAAAAGCGAGCGTCAGGCTGTTACACGCGCTATTCAAACCTCTATTGATGACACAATAGCTTTATTTGAACCATACCAAAAGTCAGGAGTTGGTGAGTACCCTTTAGGCGACAATGGTTTCATTAAACCGGGTTTTTCTAATATTGAAAATGCAAGATACTTGTTTGAAAATCATTTAAATTGCATACCAACTTCTTTTAATGGTGCTCAAACTCTAGAAGAAAAGGGGTTCTTAAAAATAATAGAGAAGCTAGACATGGGGTTGCACGAAGTGTATAGAAGTTGGGGTGTACCTTCCGCTATAGATGCAGACACTATTGCTCCTTTCGTCTATAGACTTGCGCAAATTACAGGAATGAATGCAGACCCATTGTTTGATATTTATGTTGATGATTTTGTGATTTCACACGAAACAACGCAAAAGCCATGTTTGAGATATTGGAAAGAAAGAAGCTCTGGAGGTAAACAACTCCATCTTGATCTTTTTGAAGCTAAGCTTCAGTGGTTATCAAAAAAGCAAAGCGAAGAAGTAAAGGAAGTATTCGAGAACGTCATTAGAATTACTGAGAGCATCCGCAAAGATGCTCCGGAACATGTTAAAGATAAGTTGTTTATGTATAAGAGTACAGGTCAAACAACTCACGGTGAAATTAAATCTTTTTCCGATTTAAAAGGAAAAACCACCTCTATTTATTCTAACTTCGTAGCAAAACATGATTTAAAGTCTGAAAGTGGTGAGCCACTGGTATTCACTATTAGTCGATTTAGACCAACATTCGTTAGTGAATTATTGGAAGCAGGTGTCAGTATTAGAGAAATCCAATTAATGCTGGGCCATTCAAGCATTGAAACAACTATGAATTATTTGGACAAGTTAGACTTTAATCGCATAGCTAGAGAAAAGTTAACTGATGCAATTAGCAAAATTCATAATCGTATTTTTGTTAAAGCTGATGATGAAGCTTCTAATAAATTTTTAGACAATCCGGATAAAGTAATTTTCACAACCCCACTTGGGGGCTGCTCAAATATATTCTCGCCACCAGATTTTGTTAAGAAAGTGTCAGGATTTAAGAAGGGAAGCCCTTGCTCTCAATACAATAAATGCCTGTCATGTGAAAATGTAATGATAACTGTCGATAAGCTACCTATGCTTTTTGCAATGAAGAGAGATTACATGCTCTTGATGCAAAGAAATCGAATTATGGATACTCCTCATGGTTATGTAATTGAAGAAAACTTATGTCTGTTAGATGAGATTCTTAATCCTAAGAAGTCTGACTTTGATGCAGAAGTTCTGTTTAGAGCGGAGAAACTCGCACAATTTGAAGAAACAGCAGTCATTGATGGAGTAACAGTATAATGGAAAATTACAACATCGACGCAAGCGTGTCATTAGTTAAAAGCTTCGCTCAAAATAAAACTGTTTTGATTCCAATTATTGAACAATTCAATGAACTTAAAAATGATATGGAATTGCCAGCAACCGTCAGTTGGTTGCCTAGTTTGTTAAATTTACAAGTCACAAAGAAAAGTCAGTTTCATGAGAATGTCTGGGACTATAACGAGGACTACCTTAATCCTCCTAAATCAGTTCAGGGGGCTAAGCTTCGAATTAACTTTAATGATTATCCCTGCATTCCTAATTTTGTTATGACAGAGATCAAGTGCCTTCTTCACATGTGCGTCTTAACTCCTATGGCCTTTAAGAAAACGAAGGTCAAGAAACAAGACCGAATTTCAACTAGACCAAATACAGTGATAGCTCATTTCGAGGCTGGCTTAAGGTATATCGATAAAGTCTTTCAAGACTTAAGCTCTTTAGGCCAAGAATTCATAAATGAGCGTTTTCAAAGTCTGACTGATGTTTTGGATAACGACTTTAGAACAACTGCAAAATGTTTCGAGTATGTTGCAGGCAATGAATTGAGAAAGTTTCTCTATTATTTGACTCATCCATATACTAAAAATATATTAGGTTCCTGCATTGAAGTTGATTTTGAGTCAATGGAATGGCCTGAACATAAACAAAAAAAGAGAGAAGCTAAGCGATATTTTGCAAACGAAGACTTTGAAAAATTGGCTCTTCATTCCACTTTTACAGTGATTGATTTTTTAACTCGATTATCTAAGGATGTTGAAGATAAAACCGCGTTAAAACATTTTAATGCTTTCAATAAGAGGCGCGATTTAAACTTTAATTTTAATGAAAGCACTCTTAATGATTATATTTTATTAAGATTATGGTCTAAAGGTTACTCTCAAGGCTTCATTGCTTCTAAATGTCATGTCCCTAGAGAATTTTGTGATCCCTTTGGTAAATTATATCCGCACAGAGAAGTCCGAAATATTATGAATGGTAAGCATAATATTCGGCACTTCGATCATGTTAGGAACTATATTAACCAAGTCTATTACTCTTCGGCAATTATAACTGCTCTGTTGACTGGTATGAGACCTGAAGAGTTGAGTGAAATCAGAATTAGTAGTTGTTTGGTTGTGCATGAGGGCTATGACGTTTTAGTTTCAAATGTTAAAAAAAATGATTTTGAGAACTTAAAATTATTTGATGATAAATGGGTTGCGATAGCGATCATTAAAGATGCTATCAAAGCAGCTTCAATGATTTCACCCTTAAAAAATAACGACTTCCTATTTAGTAACGTGGATACAGTTTCACCAACAAAAGCTGCAACCAACATGAGTTCATCGGGAATTAAGCACTTTATTGATAACTACTTAAATGTTGTTTTAGGAAAAGAACGAACTAAGTCAATTAAATTCAATTCTTATATGTTTCGACATTCTTTAGCATATCAACTACACCGAATAGAGCTTGGGTTGCCGTTTATTTCTTTTCAATTGAAACATGTAGTTGATAGGGTTGGCAAGTACACAAGTTTTGGAAGTTCAAGTGGCACGACATTGGGCTATGGTGAAATAGCTGAAAATATAATTGCTAATAAGTCGATGAATAAATCAATTAGACGTGATGCTGAAGTTGAGCGAATTAAAACGGTTATGGACCCCGATGGGGTTTATGTTGGCCCCAACGCTAAAGAACACAAAGTCAGATTAAATAAGGTTTTTCAAGGTTATATGGAAGTAGGGTATACCAAGGATGAAATTTTTGACGCTATGGCCGATCAAGGAATGGCAGTTATTAATGTTGGAACCGGATTTTGTTTTGGTGGAATGGAAGACTATGACGAAAGTATCCCTTGTATTGGCTCCCTTAGGTGCAACCCAATAAGATGTAAAAATGCCATAGTGGGAAAAGCAAATATCCCTAAATGGAAAGAGGTTTACGCGTCTAATACCGCCTTACTTGGTAAAGATGGATACGAAGATAGAAAGAGCCAGCTTCTCGAAGCTATAGAAGAAGCTAAACAGGTTTTAATTTATCTCGGAGAGGCTGTAGATTGATGAGCACACAAGCCTATGATGAGAAAAATCAGCTCGATTATGATGAGTACACTCGTAGATTAAATAATGCCCTCGATGAAATAAGTAAAAACACTAAATTGAAGGCTACGATCAGTGAAGTTGCTCGACTGTCGGGGGGAGGTAGAAATACAGTTGCTGATAGAGAGTTTCCAAAAGAAAGACTTAAGGAAATAAAAGATCAAAGGAAACGAAAGACCCTCGACGATAAAAAACAAAAACGAACTGAACTGGAAATTATTACAGAAGAACGTGATAAACTAGCAACAGAAGTTGTTCTTTGGTTTTCTAAATACTCAAAAGCTAAAAGGGACAGTGATTCCTATGAAATACAGTTAAAACGAGCATTAGAGTCAGGCGAATTTTATAAGCGAGAATTCGATAGACAGAAAAATCTAATAAATGCTCTAGAAGCTAAAAATGAACAACTTAATGAATTAATAAGAGACTTAAATAAATGAAATCATACTTAGATTTACTTAAAGATGTACTGGAAAGTGGCACGCAAAAAGGTGACAGAACTGGTACTGGAACAACTTCTGTTTTTGGCCGCCAAATTAGACATGATCTTTCAAAAGGTTTTCCGCTACTAACTACCAAGAAACTCCACTTTAAAAGTATAGCTAATGAACTAATTTGGTTTTTGAATGGTGACACAAACAATAATTGGTTAAATGAAAATGGCGTGAAAATTTGGGATGAGTGGGCTTTAGAAGATGGTTCATTAGGACCAATCTATGGTGCACAGTGGACAGCTTGGCCTACAAAAGAAGGTGGTACAATAAATCAAATTGACTACGTAATTGATACGCTTAAAAACAATCCAAATAGTCGAAGAATACTATTTCACGGGTGGAATGTTGAATATTTACCAGATGAGACTGTCAGCCCACACGAAAATGTACAGAACGGAAAGATGGCGCTTCCACCTTGCCATTTATTATATCAATTCTATGTAGCTAACGGAAAGCTCTCAGGTCAGCTTTATATCAGAAGTTCAGACATATTTTTAGGTCTTCCATATAATATTGCTAGTCTATCATTGCTCGTACATATGCTCTGCCAACAATGTGATCTTGAGCCAGGTGAAGTGATTGTAAGCTTTGGTGACTTACATGCTTATTCTAATCACATGGAGCAAATTCAAGAGCAAATGTCTCGTGAGGCTAAACCTCTACCCGAACTTAAGATAATTAGAAAACCTGACTCTATTTATGATTATAAGTTTGAAGACTTTGAAATCGTCGGTTATGACGCACATCCAAATATTAAAGCGCCTGTGGCTATTTAATTTCTTAATTTTGGTAAATCATCATGGACAAAATTTTGAGTTTACTTTTGTCCATGAACATAAGTCTAATATCAGCCTTATCTTCAGCTCTTAAGCAAGGTGAACAAATATTAATACTGATGCCTTCTTACCTAACAATGACGGTGGTCAATTAAAAGTCTTGCTAAACAAGGCTTAGATAAGATTACGTTTTTTTTCTGGACAACATAAAGGCAATTATTACACTTGTTAAACCCCTTTGTTTTTCTAAGTGGCATGGAGCTCCTTACTTTCCCACAAAATAATGTGATGTTTTCGATATATAGCGATAGTTGTCAAAGCTAGTAATTTTAATTGGTGGTGACGAATTAGGTAGCTGCGCTTTCTCCATGCTTGGGTCCCCAAGTTATTGACCACTACACAAGGGCTTATTTAATTTCTCAAGTTATCTTTGTTAGTAGCTTTGAATCGCCCCGAGTTCATCGGAGACCAGTTTGTTTAAGTCAGGC
>TARA_B110000046_G_scaffold128053_1_pt1 | contig 12037 bp, 7 predicted proteins | sample TARA_B110000046 | Tara Oceans TARA_B110000046 (sample SAMEA4397157) | marine metagenome | biome: Polar Biome; feature: [DCM] deep chlorophyll maximum layer (ENVO:01000326); material: water (ENVO:00002006), including particulate matter (ENVO:01000060) such as... | depth 40 m
TCTTCTACTAATGAAGTGTCAACCTCTTCTACTAATGAAGTGTCAACTGCTTTTTTTGTAATAGATGTGAAATTATAATTGATGCACATTACGTTAATAAATTGATTAAAGGAGTATTGGTCAGAGTGTAACTCTACTCGCGTGTTGTAGTTGATGTGAGTTGATCTACAAATACTTACAATGTCACGACTTTTTTTAAATCACACGTAATGTTTAGGTTTAATAGAGATGTTTATTAGTTCAATAGTTGAGTAGTTATAGATGTTTTGTGTTGTATTGTATACTGGTGTTACTTGTAGTAAGTTCACGTAAAATATTCTAGACTATTTGTTTAAACACTGATTTAAACTTTGATCGCTTAACCTCGCTTGGGATTGGCCCGTATAAGTATTTAGATTTTAAATTCTGTTTCTTCTTTATTAGTACGGTACTATTACTACAAAAACGAGCAGATGATCCGTCAAGACGGTGTAAAGGTGTGGCTACTCTCGTAATAATTCCTCGACAGATGTCTCCTTTTTTATTAAATTTAAATTTAAACCCTTTGTATTCTATTCTAGGGGGTTCAACAACACGAGCAGACCCTTTAACAAAAAAACCTAGATAAGTTTGGCGTCGGTGAAAACCTTTATACAAGTGGAAAACTTGTAACCATCGTACATTTGTATTATCTGATAAACTAAGTCAGGTTTTTTTAAAAATCATTACAGGTTATTATGTTTTTTTTTTAATCAAACCCTTGAAACCCCTGACGTCGATTGTTGTTTTAAAAAATTTTGACTTCTTATAAAAAAAAGGGCACTCGTTTGTGTTAATAGATTGTAATTAATTATCTGTGAAAAGTTTAAAAAGCTAAAGATTCGTTTAATAAGAAAACACATTAAGATTGAGGATATAATTCCGTAAAAAAGAAGAAAATTTATAAGAAAAAACTCAAAACTGTTGTTGAAGAAGTAGATTTCTCGTAATAAATTTAAATCAGTAACTGTTCGTGCAAAAAAAAAATTATAATAATCGTATCAACTTACTAACAAGAATCAGGTCTTGTTAAACCCTGAGTTAAAGTACCAATCTGTTGGCCCACTCACCATAAAAAACATAAGACCTACTGAGGATACTAATGTTAGTAACATTGTAAACTCTCTACTTGATTTATCTATAGTAGTTTTTTGGTACGTAAATGTAGAGTAATGTAAAATGAAAATGAAAAAAACTAAACCAACTCCTAAGTCAATTACTCACAAGAATCCGATAAAAATATCACCGTCATCTAGTAACATTCATAAACCTAAAGCTGTTAAGTAAACTCCACCTAAGTACCATAGAGTTAAGATATTAAACGTACTTATAAAAAAAAAAAGTACACTAATTGTTAATGTTTGTAAAAGAAAGACCTCATTTAACATATAATAATATACAAATAGTTTAATTACTGTTTTTTATTTTCGGTTGTGAACACATAAGAATATTGAACAGTCTCAAGGTACTCATGGTTTAAAAAGTTTACAGGAGTATTTGAGTATTTAGATTCTTTAAACTTATAGCCTAGTTGTTTAGAACGGATAAAGCGAGAATGCTGCCACCCTTTACGTTCGATTCTAAAGGTTCTAGCTACTTCGTATAAGTAAAAGTTGAACCGTGTATTAAATCTAGAGATTCCGAAATTTGTACGGGTTGCAGCTTTACCCCGACGTAGGCTGTCGAACATCATGATGAAGAAGGCAATTAGTCCAGCGACACTTAACATGTGTCCAGCAGAAACTAGACCATGTCATCCACCTAGAGCTGAAGGGTAATCAAGTACACGACGAGGCATTCCTGAAAAACCTAATCAAAACATAGGAATAACAGTAATAAGTTGACCTAAGGTATAATAAACTAAGTGTATATATCCTCAAATTCTACTAAACTTAACTCCGAAGATTGCAGGGAAATAAAAATAAAATGCTCCAAAGGATCCAAACATTGCAGCTCCGGCAAACATAACATGGAAATGTCCAATGACGTAGAATGTATCGTGGAATAAAATATCCATACCTGTGTGGGCGACGGCCATACCACTGATACCACCAGAAATAAACATTGCCATAAACAAGAGAACAAACAGGAATGGTAGTTCAACAATAAACGAACTGTTAGCTATTGTAACACATCAATGCATTAGTTTTGTGGCAGCAGGGATTGAAATCATAACAGTTAACGTACTGAATAACATTCTAGTTGTGTGAGCTAAACCTACCATGTACATGTGGTGACCTCACACAAAAAAACCTAAGAAAGCAATAGTGTACATTGAATACATTAGACTAGCTCTTGCTGAAACTCTTTTACGTAAATAATATGAAAGTAACGTATTGGTAAAACCAAAGACTGGGATCATGATGACATAAACTTCCGGATGACCAAAGAATCAGAACATATGTTGGAAAAGGACTGTATCACCTCCTCCAGAGTAATCAAAGAACGAGGTTCGTCAGTGACGGTCACACAATAGCATAATAATACCAATTGCTAGCATAGGGTTTGCTGTAATCATCATTCAAGAAGCAACCATAACTCCTTCAGCAAAGAATGAACGAGCATCTCTCATTTTACGATTGTTTAAAGATGACAGGTAACGATAAGTTACGAGGAAATTAGCAGAACTTACAATAGAAGAGTTTAATACTAGGAAAACTCCCATTAACCCAATATCAACTTTACCGATAAGAGTGTACTTAGTACGGGAAGAGAAAGGGGTTACCATGGCTCACCCAGGTAATAAGTCTTTTGCGTTTCTTTCAACAATTCAGAGTAGCTTAGACTCGTTTTCGTAACGACGGTATAATGATTTTTGGTGGCGGGCAGCAAGAAGTTTACACCGTCAGGCCTCTCTTGTAAATTTTAATTGACGTCAATTTCCGTAAACTTGTTGTTGCATAGAAGCACTTGTAAACATTTTGTAGTACTTCTGATCAATAGCGTTTACCGATACTCAACGGCGATTCATGAATCCAGTGTCACTAGAAAGGGTAAAAAAGAAGTTAAAGAACCCGTAAGGTGAATGAATAAGGTGAACTAACTTAGGTGACTCCATTCATCTAGGAGCTTTAGATAGGTTTAAACATGTATTCCAGTGGTAATCAGTAAATACTTTGGAAAGTGTGTGGAAAAGTTCATTAAAGTCAGGTGAAAACAGTCAAAGTGCTCTACGCATCCCTGTTGTGATTTCAATTTTACTTGAAATTTGTTGTAAATTTAGCTCATGTTGGTCTTTTTTAAAGTAATTTCCGACTTTGTAATTAATTTTAAAAACAGGGTTAGTAAATCGCTGGAAGCGCTGCTCCATATTATGTTCAGAAAAACCTAACTCGTTTTGAGTTGAAAGACTATGGTTCGCTCATGTTGTTGAGTTGTATAAAGTGGTATCGGTATTTGTAGTCTCTGTTACCGTTGATGAGATACTATTAATAGGGGTGATCTTTACTGAAACAAAATTTACTAAGTGTTGAGTATTAAAAGTTAAATCCTTGACTCAGTAGGGGGACATTCCAGTTAAAGTATTTTTAATTGAACCTATTAGCTGTACTAAAGTTGTAAGTGAGTGGTTATAAGCACTGACGTGACTAACTACCTCGTCTCGGTAACCAGTCGTATTAAACAACGTTACTAGGTTATGTTTAAGAGAGTTAATGGTTGTAAAACTGTATGTAGAGTTACTAGAACTGAAGGACTGTTGGTTTACAAAAGCATTGGTGTTTAATCCGTACTGGTACGATAATAACATGTTAGGGTTGATTGTGTTTAAATTATTTGTTTTAAATCGTAACCCTACCATTGTTTTATCCAAAAAATTGTGATGGGCTGTATCGTTTACAAGGTCTGTAAAAAAACGACCACGTAGTAATACCTGCAATTCTCTAATATTAAAACAGTTCATTCTTTGATATCGTCTATCTAAACAAACTAACTGACATAACATAATCAAACCTGCAGGTAAAAATCAAAACGCTGCACTGTTTAATCTAGGGAAGGCTACATCATGAACTCCGAGTTGTGTTGGTAATAAAAAGTTACCAAAAGCTCCAAATAGTAAAGGCATAATCATAAAAAAAACCATTATAACTCCGTGTGCAGTGACAATACTTAAGTATTGTAAACTGTCACCTGCTAAAATACCTACTCCAGGATAAGCCATTTCAGCTCGAATAATTGTAGCTAATACCATTCCACAGATACCAGAAATGATAACAAAGAAAAAATAATTAACGGCAATCCTCTTATGATTAGTTGTATAAATTCAGTTATTAGCATAGTAAACGACACGCATTTTAGCTTGTGTTGCAAAGCGGTAAAGTAGCCAAACTAGGTTAATACGACGGTAAGTTGAAAAACTAAAGTAGTGGTTTGTTTTAAACAAAAAAACGATGTTATAGAAAGTTTTTTTAAAGAAGCTTGAGTCCATAGGTGTTTGACTAGAAGTAAACTGAGATTCAGTGTAATAAGTTTTATACTTTGAGACAGTTAACGTGTTGGTTGAATGTGTGACTAAACAAGCGGGGAATGTACTTAATATGTATAAACGTAATGTTGTTCATTTAATAGCACGGTTGAACACTAGTATATTCTCAGATAATTAAAATTTTCAATTTAATCGATTAATATTTACATTATTAGTTAGTCTGGTTGAGAATTTAACTGCGTTCATATCGTTATCAGATAAACTTACTGAACGTGTTAAAGTGTGTTGTAATAGCATAATAACTAACCCTACAGCGAATTCAACAGCTGAAAGGATCAAAAAAAAAAATGTTAGAGACAGTAAGTTAAGACTGTCGTAAACAAAACCGACGAATAAGGTTATGATGTATAAAGTAATTCACAATAATTCAGCTGTTAGTAGTAGATGTAGAACTGAATTAGTACTTATCATTAAACTTGATAGAACTAAAAGGAAAAAGATTACGTAAAGATTTAAATCTCCTAAAAACAAAAAATAATTAAATAAAATTATAGGCTTTGACGTGTGGATACACTTGTGTAGGTGGATCGTTTAGTATTGATATAATTGTCTTCTGTATATGAACGGTTTACGGCATGTACTTCAAAAATAATTAAAAAAATGATATAAGAAGCTAAAATAACTCTTACAACTTCATCCACAGCAAATAATAAAAATAAAGCGAATTTAGATCAAGCGATATAATAAAACGAGTAAAGGTCTAAGGATAAATCAAGTGTATTTTCTAAGAAAATTGATCTATCATCTTTAACATCGATATCAAAAAAACTAAAACCAAGTCGTGAGAAGAGTGTTTCTGCGTAATATTCATCATCCCCAAAATCTTCGAAGAAGATATAATATGAATCGTGAATATCGTCCATGGTATCATAGATATTTAACCGTAACACAAGTGTGAGAAAACGTGATACTAGTGTAATAATATTAAACATATCTTTACCGAATTGTTTAAAAACAACCATGGAACTTTTACCTTCTCTAATTGAAGCTTCTAAGAACGAAAATAGGTGAATAGAGTGGCTTCACACAAGAATTGCTAAAGTAAATAAGAACATGTAGAAAAAAGTTTTATTGAAGCATTCAGTCATCTCCTCATCACTGTCGTCAAACATGGAAATCATCATAGAAACATACATGATAGCGAAAAAAAAGACCATGATAGCTACTTCGAACTGAACTCTAAATTCTTTGTGGACAGCGTATAAGTAGTTTTGAAAACGAACCATAGGGGCGTCTAAAGGGTGTGTGATTTTTAAAGTACTGAATTGATAAATAAAAATTACAAGACCTCAAGTTGCGATATAAGCAGTAACGAAACTATCGACAAATTCACTTAAAGTGTTGTGGAGGGTATCGTTAAACATGTCGAAAACTACGTGAGGTTTTGAGTTAATATTAGCGTCATTTAAATCGAGGTCGATAAAGTCTAGAACAGCGATAATAAGTTCAGGTGAGTGGTGTAAAAACATAACAAACTGATCTTGGTAATCTGAATAATAAATGCTTTTAAAAAAGATGTTTGAAACGTCTAGTAGCATAACTAGGTCAAGTACAAACTGTTTTCAAATAAATTCAGAACGCAACTCAGCATGGTCTTTACCTGTGGGTTTAAACAAATTCATTGCTGCGTCAATAGAAAAATTCGAAACATGTAAGTTTAGATGAATAACATCTAAAATTGTTTGTTTAACTTGTCAATCATACACATGATAACATTGAACAAAAAAGGAACTAGTAAAGAAGGTGTATAAGTTTAGAGAGGAGAAAAGTAAACCAGTAGCGTAGTCTCAGGATAATGTATCGTCGACTCATAAGGCATCATTATCTAAATAAGATTCTAATCAATTAAAATCAGTTGTAATATTCACAAAAAATAAGTAAGGTTTAAAAGAACATCCACACACGGAATCCCATAACTCCGGTAAAGCTACCAATACAACTAAAATCATAAGAAATTTTATTGTCAAATTTTGAGTAACTAGTAGTTCCTATCCGATAAAGTAGTGTACGCTTTCTTGCGTTTCCAGCGACACTAATTTTACCTTTTAAGCATATTTTAAGACCTTTAAATTGGAAATAATCAAACGAGGTTCAAAAAACATAACGCATCATATATTTTAAAAATCTGAAAAAAACTCGGATTTTTCAAAAACTCAATCTTTTTAGCATACCCCTAATTCAATTTGAAAAGAACGTAGCGTCTTTAACTTTTAAAGCTAAGGTAACTGCCTTCAGTACCTCATCTAAAAAAAATTTAGGACCTAGGAGTTTCTGAAAACCAGCTACACGTGTCAATCACATCGAACATTTAGCGAGGTCAGTAAAAGTCAGAGAATTTTCGATAAAAGGGTTTAACTTTAATAAGACTTTTTTACCTGAACAGTGTTCCATGAAACGAACTAATGTATTTAAATACCAAGGGCTAACTTTAGCAGACCATCGTGAAGACTCAAAGCTTTTAACTAACCTACGTTGTAACTCATGGACGAATGCTGATGAAGAAGATATGTTATTAACGTAGTTACTTGGAGTTGAGTAAGGATGAAATAGTTGATTAACCTCTAACAATGATGTTTGAGCCAACGCTTTACGTTGAAATAAGGATTTAGTGGTAACATACTTAAAAAAAAAATTATAAGTCAATGCAGTTTTCATTAAAAGAGGGTTGAAATTAACTAGGTTGGTGAAGTTATTGTGTGTTTTTCTAGAGAGGCTTTTAGATGGAGTGTTTATTCACGTCATAGGCTTAGCATCTAACGATAAATAGTGATGGCCTAATAGTGTGGTAGCGCTTAAACTTTTTGTGAGTAAAGATACAACACTGAGAAGCTTGTGACGGGCGTTGGCTTGAGCGTATGGGGTTTGAGAAAATATACGGTAAGGTGAGCGTGTAAACGCTTTACGCTTATGTATGTTACGTAGTTGTGGAAACTTAATGGATGGTTTAACAAACTCGCTCTGTTTTAGCTTTACTCCCGTTGAGGTTGTTTGGTAAAGAGATTGTATTAATGAGGTAAGGTACTGGTTTAAAGAAGAGCTACTTCTTCAATTAGTTAACCCTTCTGCCGTCCCATACTGGTTAACTGCAGCCTCTGCAGTAATTTGAGTGTAGGAAGAGGAAAAAACAGATTCCGCTAACAAGTCATTATATAAATACCGTTGAAAGTAAAATACGTTTAAAGCGGCTGTAGGTTTAGACACTACAGGACCTGTAGTGTTGTGGTTATAACGTAAAGCTCCGTAGTAAGATTGATGATAACCAGGTTTAAAAGCATTTCAACCTGTTCCTTTGAAAATTCTTACAAATCGAAACTTATAACGGTAAAATTCATAAGCGCTTGCTTGGGATTTAAAACGGAATGTGTTTGATTTGAAACGAGTTAGCATGTGTAAGCTATATGTGAATATTGAGGGGTTAACTTGCTTGAAGCGGTAAAACTTTTTAAACTTATAACTTGGTTGGCGAGCGAAAGTAACCCCTTGTTGGGTTGTTTTAGTTATAAACTTATTGAACTGGCATAAAGAGAAAATTGACTGTTTTAACCTTAATAAAGTCGAAGTTCTATTCAAACTGTAACCGAGAGGGTCAGTACTGTTTAATTTATTAACAGTGTGGTTATTCGAAACTAATAAGGAACTACTCACGTTATTAAACGCGGGGAAATTCGAGTTTTTATTGTCGGCCGTATGTACATTAAAAAATTTTGAAATTAACGTACTTGTGTTTTGTGTAGTAAAATTTAACAACGCTCCCCCGTAAAGAGTGTTAACTTTAGCATAGTTTAATAAAGTGACTAAGTTTGGTTGATTGTAAGTTAAGTTTAAAGTATACTGTTGTCTGAAGAATAACGCGATTTTATGAAACATTGGGTATACGTTAGAATAAGTTAAATCTGAAACTGTATGTGCGTTTTTTTGTGTAGTGCGGTGGGTAAGGAAACTAACCCCATTATCCCAAACGTTTAAAATAGGTGTGAAAGCCTTAGTTGATGATGAGGGTAATAAGTGTACGTTCAGGAAACGTTGCTTAAAACATCGTGTTCGGTTATTAAGAGGTGATTGGCTTTTCTTGTATTTAGTAGATGTTAATTTTATTTGCGAATTCAGTGTTTTAAGAACAACTATTTTCAAGAATAGCAGGAATCGAACCCACACACACAGTTTTGAAGACTGTAGTTCTACCATTAAACTATATTCCTGTATATATTTTTTGTACTAAAGTGTACCTAGTTTACAGGACTATTACCTTGTGTTGTTACCTGTTCCAATGAAACATAAGTAGAGTATTAACTAAGACTCACCTAGAAGGTTAGTTTGGGCTAAAGTAAAGTTCGCTCACCGCTACTATTTAACTCTCAGTTGATTTTTTAAACATTAGTTACTAAGATGTTTCCCTTCACTAAGTTAATTTTTTTGTTTTTATTAGTCAATATATCGCCGATACTCGTAATAAATATAGGCTCTTCGTACCTTATCTTCGTTTAGTATCAAGGCATCCCCTTAATGCGACGTATCTTAACATTCGTTTTAATGTATTTATCAATTTATGTATATGTATAATTAAAATATGTTTAATCCAACAACAGGTTCCCCTACCATTACCTTGTGTCAACTTCGCCCAAATTACCATACCGTCCATTACTCACTAACAAACTCCGCATTAGTACAAAACTAATATGCACGAATAATATCGTGCAGCGAAGATTATAATCAAGTTTCCAGCCGACACAACTCTTCGGGCGTGATGGGCGGTGTGTGCAAAGTTTGATAGGTCATTCACCGTAACGTACTAATTTACGATTACTAACGATTCCGACTTCATGTAAACGAGTTTCAGTCTACAATCCGAACTGAGGTAATTTTTATAGATTTGCTTTAGCTTGCACTATTGCACCTAATTGTGTTTACCCTTGTAGCGCATGTGTAGCCCAGCATATTTAGACCATAATGACTTGACTTCTCCTTCACTTCCGTAAAGCAAACTTTTCTACTCTTAAAGTATTACAATTTATAGAGACGCCCAAGAGTGCTGTTAAAAACTAACACTCAACAATAAAAAACTTCTTTTCACTAAATTAAACCGGTACACAGTGATTAGTAACCAAAGTCTAACGTTTTAATTCAGCGAACCTAGACGGTTTAATAATTACTTAGGCTATTCTAAGCACCTCATAAGCACCTAGGTAAGTGTAGTATTGGATCACATAAATCTTAAGTAAAGACCTTTAAGAGTAAAAAGATATACGTTCGCTTTACAACAAACTTACGAACTCTAACTTGTCTCGTTGAGCATTTAAATAAATCTAAACGGATCTTCAACAAGAATTAAGAAATATACTCGTAATAAAGGTTGCGTTCGTTGAATAACTTAATATTACATTCTACAACACGAACTGACGACAGCCATGCAGTACCAGTAAAAACTCTTACGTCAGACTAGGTAAAAGTTTTCAATTAAAAGTTTTCAGTACACTGGTAAGATTACTCGCGGATTATCGGATTAAACCACACGCTCCACCGTTCAAACAAACTCCCGCCAATCTCTTTAAGTTTTACCTTTGCAGCCTTACTCCCCAGGCGAGGCATTTACGCGTAAGCTGATACTCAAGTTCTAAGTACTCAAGTATAATGCCCATTGATTCAGGGTATGAACTATTAGGGTCTCCAATCCATATTCGATATTCATACTTTAATGGTTCGACGTCAGAAATATAGTAGCTAGTTGCCGAGGCTTTTGAGAACCCTCATTCCCTGTCAGCATTTTATCTCTAGGAAATGCGTATTACTAACTTCCTACATTCTCTAGTATTAAGGTTTTACAAAAATCTCCGCTGAACCTTGGATTTAGTTTGTAACTACTTAAACAATCTAGCCATACTTTACACCTAGTAACGGCCAGTAACGCTCCCCCGTCAACGTCTTACCGCAGCTGCTGGCACGTTGTTAGCCCGGGATTCTCTTCAAGTACGACATCATTATTCGGACCTGCGCACAGACTTTACAACTTCCTTAGCCTTCACGATCAATTTGATCTTTCATCTCCACAAAACCATGGTTCAAACTTTCGTTCATTGACCAATATTCTCCACTGCTGCCAACGGTGGGGTGTTTTTCAGCCCCCATGTGACTGGACAATCTTACAACCCAGCTAAGAGTACTCGGCTTACTAACTTAGTAGTAATAACCTACTCTAGTGTGATACTACCTTAAAGCATTCAATTTTTCCTTAATATTTATTTAAATAATATGAATTGTTATCATCTGAGAATTTGACAGTGAATTCAATAAATACTTTAATAAACTTAATAATCACTATTAAAGCGAACTTTAAGAAAAGTTTTAACACACATTACTCACCCTTACACTATAAAAATAATAAAAGGATATTTTCATAAAATTCGCATGTGTCAAGAGGTTCCGCACGCGTTCACTCCGAGCCATAGTCAAACTCATGATTTGAAATATAAGTATAATCCAACAAAAAAAAAACGGATGAAAAAATAATTAGGTTTGTTTGGTAATTTAATCGATAACGTTATTTAATTTAACAAGTTTACGTCTGATTTTTCGTTTAACTCTTCCACGTTTTTTCGATTTTAAATAAGTGTAGCTTTTATTTTTTGTAAAATATATAAAAGGGGTTAATAATAATGGTTTAGTTAATCTTGTTGTTTTATATTCGTGTGAAGTCTCATCAATTAAAACATTACTTAATGGGTCGGTGAATTGGTGTATTATAGGTTTATTTAACGTTGTTAAGAGTTTTGTTAACATGACTGGAACACCTCGTACACGTAAATACAGGTTTTTAAATGTTAGAGAAATAAAAAGCTTACGTAGGAATCGCATCGTTAATAGTTTTAATGTTTTATTCTTTTTGAATGCTTTTTTTTTATTGAAAAACTTTAGAAACAAACCTAAACTTAGTGATAAGTAGTTTTTATTTACGTTGTTATAAATGTTTATAAAAAATAAACTACGTTTAAATTTAAAATTTAAGAAGTAGAAAGAGTTTACCATATGTTTTTCAGCGTTACGTTTTAGGAAGAAGAATTCTACCACAGGTTTAGCGAAGAATACTTTATATGTGTTTATAAGGGACATAAGTAAAACATTTAAGACTTTATAGGTTTGTGGATTGGTTGACTTGAAAATAGGCTTGTGATTCAAGCGGAATAATGGGTCTTTAAGTTGTGAATATGCTTTGATAAAATTACCGTCTCTCCTGTTTCAATACTCGTTAAAAAAAAGGTTAGGGGTTTGTGGCTCTGTTAGACCTGTTATAGTGGGTTGTCAAACCTTACGTAACAATGATTTGTGGGTACTTTTATTTTTTTTTGTTAATTTTAGTACCATTAAGTGAGAAAAGTTGGATTCGAACCAACGTGAGTGTATACTAACAGATTTACAGTCTGTCGCCATCGACCACTCGGCCATTTCCCCTAGGTTTTTTGGTGTTTTGAAGCTAATTTAGGTTATAAATTAACTTATTTTGCTCTTTTCCTTTGCATATAACTTTCTCATAAATAGCGCTAT
>TARA_B110000046_G_scaffold79210_1_pt1 | contig 12010 bp, 4 predicted proteins | sample TARA_B110000046 | Tara Oceans TARA_B110000046 (sample SAMEA4397157) | marine metagenome | biome: Polar Biome; feature: [DCM] deep chlorophyll maximum layer (ENVO:01000326); material: water (ENVO:00002006), including particulate matter (ENVO:01000060) such as... | depth 40 m
TCTTAAATGAAACTTCTGTCCTAAGTTATAGTGCGCAAAACAACACTTTTAAAAAAACGCCCTACAAAAACGGTAAAATAGATTTAACACTAGCCCATAGAGCAATTTATAATACAAATGATAATCAAATTTATATTTACGCTGCAGATAAAGGGCTTTATTCTTACTTAAATTTAGAAACAGGAAAATGGAATAATCTAAAAACTTTTTCAAAAAAACCGAGTAAATTAATTTTTCAAAAACACAATAATATATTTAACCCTGCAGACAATTCAATCTATATGTTGGGAGGTTATGGACAATACAAATACAACAATATTGTAAGAAAATTAAACCTAACAGACAGTACTTGGACTAATTTACCTACCAACGATAGTGTTTTTAAACCAAGATACTTAGCAGGAAGTGCTATATTTAAAGACTCCATTTATATTTTGGGAGGTTATGGTAGTGCATCAGGTAGTCAGTTAACAAACCCCCAGAGTTATTCAAATTTAATTGCGTATTCCATTAAAAGTAAAATATTTAAATATAAATTTAATATTATTAATCCTGTTAGTAATGATATGATTGTTGCCAACAAGATGTGGATTAATCCTAAGAATAGAGATTATTTTGCACTTGTTTCAGATAAAATTAAATATGAAGGCTATTTAAAGCTTTTAAAAGGAAATTTAGACAATAATAGCGTAACAATATTGGGCGATTCTATTCCTTTTAAATTTTTAGACGTCAAATCTGTGGCTAATTTGTATTATTTGCCTAATCAAAAAAAACTAATAGCTTATAATTCCTTTTTAAATAAAGAGAATAAAAACGAGTTTAGTATAAATACAATAGATTTTCCTGCAATTAAAACACCAGTTAAAACCATTAAAAGTAATAGTTATTGGTACTGGATACTTTGGGGATTAGTCATTACAGGGATTTTTGTTCTATATACTGGAAAGCGTAAAAAGAGAATACAGCCGGTACCGAAAATTAAAGACAAAAAAGTTGATTTTCCTGATTTAGAAAAAAAAGAGATAGAAAAAAATGAGGTTGAGGAAAAAGACCTTGATTTTAAACCAATTGAAAGAGAATTCAAGTATCAAATCATATTTTTTGGTGGATTTCAGGTAATTAACAAAAATCAAGAAGATATTACAGGTAAATTTTCACCTTTATTAAAAGAATTATTTTTATTAATATGGATGTATACTTTTAAGAATAACAAAGGGATATCATCATCAAAATTAATAGAAATTCTATGGTATGACAAGCCTACAAGAAGTGCCCAAAACAATAGGTCTGTAAACATTACCAAACTTAAGAATTTAATAAAAGACGTTGGAGATTGTACTATAGATAAAGAAACTGGGTATTGGAAAATAAATCATAATTACAAAGCGTTAAAAACAGATTATTACGAAGTTATTCAGATAACCAAAAACAAAAAAAACATAAACAGAGATCGAATAGATCATTTGATTAAAATCACTCAAAAAGGACCCTTTTTATCGAATTTAAATTACGAATGGCTAGACTCCTTTAAACAAGATGTTGCCGATTCCATAATTGAAACCTTAATTAATTTTGCTGAAAGCTTCGACTTCAAAAGCGATCCAGATTTTATACTTCATTTATGCGATTGTATCTTTAATTTCGATTCTATTAACGAAGAAGCTGTTATTTTTAAATGTAAAGCATATAACTACAAAGGCAATCATAGTTTGGCAGAAAGCACTTTTAAAAAGTTTCAAAAAGAATACAAACTGCTGTATGCGCAAGATTTTAAATATTCGTTTCAAGAAATTCTAGAGAATAAAAATAAGTAAGCCATCTTTTTTAATTTTTAAGAATACTTAATTTTTACACCCTATTTATTGCGATTAATGTTTTATTAATCCAAAATTAAGCACCTAAAAATACATTGCTTGCATAACTATTTTTATGAAAGCATTCTATATCTCTTTTTTAATGGTTGTTTTTACAACAACTCCTCTTTTTTCTCAATCTAAACATGCTAAAACTAGTAATTATTTAAGCTATAAAGGTTTAGTAATGGCAGGTTACCAAGGTTGGTTTAGAGCACTAAATGATAGCTCTAAAAGAGGTTGGGGTCATTATGGTAGAAGTAATAAATTCGATTTTGAAAACAATACAATAGACTTTTGGCCAGATGTTTCAGAATATAAAAAAACCTACAAAACCATTTTTAAATATGAGGATGGCACGAATGCAGAAGTATTTAGTTCTGTAGATAAAAGCACCACAGATCTTCATTTTAAATGGATGAAAGAGTATGGTGTAGATGGTGTATTTATGCAACGCTTTTTCGGTGTTACAAGAAACCATACAAACACCAATAAGCCCCAAGACATAATATTAAAAAATGCGTTAAGTGCAGCTAAAGTAAATAACAGAGCCATCGCTGTTATGTATGATTTATCTGGCTTAAAAGGTACTGGGGAAGATTGTTCATCAATAATAGAAGACTGGAAAATGTTGGTTGATGAATTGAAGGTAACCAACCAAGGAGAAAACCAGAATTACTTATACCATAATGGTAAACCATTAGTCGCTATTTGGGGCGTTGGTTTTCCAGACAGACCCTATGATACCAGAAAAATCGGCATCAATCGTTTAATAGATTTCTTAAAAAACGACCCTATTTATGGAGGCTGTTCAATTATGTTAGGGGTGCCAACTTATTTTAGAGATTTAGATAAAGATTGTTTGCCAGACCCTTATTTACACACAATTATAGCGTCTGCAGATATTGTTTTACCCTGGATGGTGCAACGTTTTACGCCTTTAGTTCATAAAGTTGGCGACCATTTAAGAGATCATATTATTGCAGATCTAAAATGGACCAAAGAAAGAAACATAGATTATGTGCCCGTAATTACACCTGGTTTTAGTTGGCGAAATCTTTCTTTAAGCAAACCCAATTTGGCAAGATATACCGCTTATGGAGCCATACCAAGATTAGGAGGCAGGTTTTATTGGGATCAAATGTCAAACGCAATTTTAGCAGGTGTAGAAATGATTTATGTGGCCATGTTCGATGAAATTGATGAAGGCACTGCAATTATGAAAGTATCAGACACCCCACCAAATAGCGATAAAGCACATTTTGTAAACAATGATGGTATGCCCTCAGACCATTATTTATGGTTAACAGGTTTAGGCGCAAAAATGTTACGAGGAGAAATGCCTTTGCAACTAGAGTTACCAAAAAGAAAAGTAAATAAACGAAAATAACTATGGTAGTATTAAAAACTAAGATAAATGCAAAAAAAATTACTTTTTTTTAGTAATAACACTTTTAATTAAGCATTAATTAATTAAAAATTAATAGGTGTTTCGCTTATTTGTAAAATAAATTAAAAATACTAATTAACTAAATTTTATATATGATGAAAAAAATTACATTTTTAACAATTTGCCTTTCTTTATTTTTAGTAGGTGGTTTGTTTTCTCAACAAACAGTCTATGTTTCTGCAACAGGTGCAGGGTCTAATGATGGTACAAGTGAAGAAAACGCTTATGGAAATTTTGCTACTGCATTAGTTGATATAAACGCTACGGGAGATAAACTTATAGTTATAGGTACTGTTACGGTAGGAGCAACAACTATATGGAACAAAAATTTTGCCTTTACAATAGAAGGTAAAGACGCTACCTCAACTATAACTGGAAATGGTGGTACTTCTAGACTCTTTACTCTAAATCAGCCTACTACCATAGATGTAACTTTTAAAGATCTTACATTTTCAAATTATAATACAACCCTTGCGGGTGGTGGAATTCTTTTGAGTAACAATGCTGGAGCTGCCGTTACTTTTGATAATTGTATTATTACTGGTAACTCTGTAACAAATAATCAAGGTGGTGGTGCGATATTTTTTGCCAACGGAACTTTAAATATCATAGATTCTTCATTTGAAAATAATACTTCTTCAACTAAGGGAGGTGCTATTTTTGCGAATTCAGGTACAATTACAATCACAAATACACTTTTTAAAACGAATTCTGCAGCTACAAAAGGAGGAGCTATCTATACCGTTAATGCAGATTTCACGATCACAGGTTCTACTTTTTATGATAATGAAACAACTGGTGCAGGTGGAGGTAGTGCTTTCTATGTTGAAGGTTCTGGTAGTTCTAATAGTATTACAAATTGTACGTTTTTTCAAAATACAACTGCTAACACTAACCTAGATTATGGAACCATACGAACAGATAACGGTAATACTACGGTTACCAATAGTCTATTTTATGATAATAAAACCAATAATGATGCAGGTGCAATGTCAGATTGGGGTGCAGGTCCTAATGGAACACAAACATTCAATACCTCTATAGCACAATGGATTAGTACGAATATAGACAATCAAGATGAAGGTACTGGTTCTATAACAGGAATCAAAGGAGGCACAGGTACTCCAGCAGACCTTACAGCTTCTAACTTAGCATTTAATACAACTTCTGGGTATGTGGAATACCATACAGTTGAAGAAGGAACAGACAGTCCAGTTGATTTTGGTTCTGATGGTAATGATGTAGGTGCATGGAACTCTGGATTAACACTGTTAATACAAGACACTACTGCTCCTGTTATTACTATAACTGGAGATAATCCTGCTACTGTTGAATTAGGGGCTACTTATACAGACGCTGGAGCTACCGCTGATGGTGGAGAAACAGTTACTTCTACTGGAACTGTTGATACCTCAACCGTTGGAGCGTATACCATTACCTACTCGGCTACTGATGCTGCTAATAATACAGGAACTACTACTAGAACAGTGAATGTGGTTGATACGACTTTATCTACTTTAAATCCAAAAAATGAAATGAGAGATATTGTGATTTATCCTAACCCAACATTAACTACATTGACCATTAATGGAAATAAAAATTACGATTTAAAAATATTTAATACCTTAGGACAAGTTCTTTTGCAAATAAATGATACAAATACAATAGATGTACGTTCATTATCTGACGGTGTTTATCTTATAAACATTACAGATGGTATTAAATCATTAACAAAAAGATTTATTAAACAACAAATGTAAAACTACTATTAACAATAATTAAAATTAAAATAACATGAAAAAAATTACATTTTTAACAATCTGCCTTTCTTTATTTTTAGTAGGTGGTTTGTTTTCTCAACAAACAGTCTATGTTTCTGCAACAGGTGCAGGGTCTAAGGATGGTACAAGTGAAGCCAATGCTTATGGAAATTTTAGTTTTGCACTAGTTGATATAAACTCTGCGGAAGATAAACTTATAGTTATAGGTACTGTTACGGTAGGAGCAGCAACTATATGGAACAAAAATTTTGCATTTACCATAGAAGGTAAAGACGCTACCTCAACTATAACTGGAAATGGTGGTGCTTCTAGACTCTTTACTCTAAATCAGTCTACTACCATAGATGTAACTTTTAAAGATCTTACATTTTCAAATTATAATTCAAACCTTGCGGGTGGTGCAGTTCTTTTGAGCAACAATGCTGGAGCTACCGTAACTTTTGATAATTGTATTTTTACTGATAACTCTATATCAAATGGAGCTGGTGGTGGCGCCATTCTTTTTGCAAACGGTAACTTAACCATTACAGGTACCACTTTTAAAAGTAATACTTCTACAGACGAAGGAGGGGCTATTATGGGTCTTTCAGGGACCATTACAATAACAAATTCAGTTTTTGAAAGTAATTCAGCAGCTACAAAAGGAGGAGCTATATATTCAAGTAGTGCAAATTTTACGATCACAGGTTCTACTTTTTATGACAATGCAACCACTGGTATTGGTAATTCTGACGGTGGTGCTGCGTTTAATGTTGCAGGTGCTGGCAGTACTAATAGTATCACAAATTGTACATTTTACCAAAATACAACCGCTAGAGCTAACCAAGATTATGGAACCATAAGAACAGATAACGGTAATACTACTGTTTCTAATAGCTTATTTTATGGCAATAAAATGGATAATGATACAGCTGGACCATCTGATTGGGGTTCAGGTCCTAATGGAACACAAACTTTTGAGACTTCGATCGCACAATGGATTAGTATTAATATAGATAATCAAGATGAAGGTACTGGTTCTATAACAGGAATCAAAGGAGGTGCAGGTACTCCAGCAAATCTTACATCTTCTAACTTGACATTTAATCTCGCTACTGGGAAAGTTGAATATGTTGCTGTAGATTCTACAGAAGATAGCCCTATTGATTTTGGATCTGATGGTAATGATGTTGGTGCTTGGAATTCTGGTCTAACCTTATCTTTAGAAAAAGAAGATTTTTTAGCCACTAAAATTTCCGTTTATTATAATAGCGCATCTAAAAATTTAGAGGTTTTACATAGTATTTCAGAGCCGATTTCTTTAGAAGTGTATACTATTTTAGGAACTAAAGTATTGTCTTTGAATAATATAAATGCTAGACAATTGATAAATGTAAACCACTTAAATACGGGTATTTATATTTTAGTAGGTAAAACTCCAGAAAAGTTTTTCTCTAAAAAATTCTTGATCAATTAAAAAATACTTTAAACGTGTGTAAGATTAAAACAGGTTTTTAAAAAATCTGTTTTAATCTTTTTTTTATTGAAATATATTTAGCTAATTAAAAAATGAAGTTAAAAAATATAATTATTCTTTTGTTATTTATTGGGAGCTCTTTGGTTGGGCAAACCCAAAAACCAAATATTATTTTTATAATGACTGATGATCAAAGTTCAATTCCTTTGAGAAATAGTGATAATCAAAATCAATCCAGACCATTTGGTTTTAACGGAGATTCTAAAGTGCATACACCTATCATTGATGGTTTAGCTAGTAATGGTATGGTTTTTAACAATGCTTTTGTTTCATCTTCTATTTGTAGTCCTAGCAGATATAGTATTTTAACAGGAAAATATGCGGGAAGATCTGAAGGCACAAGCTTTATAAATAATTTTCCGTTTGGTAATTTGAGTAGAATTGCTAATAATATTGAATTAGAAGAAAACAAAACAAACGTACCCAAACAGCTGCAAAATGCAGGTTATAAAACGGCATTTATTGGTAAGTCTCATATCATAGATCATAATGTCTTAGAGAGTTATACCGGTGGCAATAATGGTTTTATGGCTTATTCAAAAACAGCAGACCCTTACACGTCTTCAGTTACTGATGCTATGAAATTTAATCATGATAAATGGGCAAATCGCATGAAAGAATTTGGCTTTGATGTGGTAGATGCTTTTTATGCTGCAAATTTAAGAGAACTTAAAAACGATGCTTTAAATATTCATAATATTGAGTTTAAAAACAAAGCAGTACTAGATTTTATAGACACTTCTGGAGATGACCCTTTCTTTGTGTATTACAGTGAAACCATTCCGCATGGGCCTTCACCTTATTGGAGAAGAAATGGCGAATATTATGCAGGATTAGATGGAGATGTACATATTACTTCTAAAGGTGTTTTAACCCAAGATTATTCCTATTTGCCAACTAGAGATGAAATTAAAAACGAAATTAATGGAATTGCTGGTAAAGATCCAAGGCATGCTTGGTTGCGTTGGTTTGATTATGCAGTAGGCGCAGTTGTAGATAAATTAAGAGAAAAAGGAAAATTAGATAACACGCTAATCATTATCACCTCAGATCATGGAGATTTTAACAAAGGTAAATCTACAAATTATGAAGGAGGAATTAAAGTTCCGTTAATGATGTATTGGAAAAATGGCATTTCTACAACTGGAACTTATGATGAGTTGGTTCAAAATATAGATTTTGCTGCCACTTTCTTAGATTTAGCTGGCGTAGATACTTCTAATTCTGAAATAGATGGTAAAAGCTTAAAAGAAGTAATTACGAATAATTCAAAAATACCAGTACATGACCATCTCTTTTTTGAGCTGGGATATTCAAGAGCTATTCGAACAAAAGATTGGAAATACGTTACAGTGCGCTACCCTGAGGGAGTCAATGCTAAAATTGCAAATGGAGAAACTTTTAATGGTATAAATGGTACTCAAGTCCCTCTACCCTACTATATTTCTAATGTTTCTTTAGGTGGTTTAGCAGCTGCTCAATATCCTTTATACAATATAAAGGACCAATTATTTGATTTAAATAATGACCCTTATGAAGAAGTCAATCTTTTTGATACAGAACCAGCAAAAGCAACAGAATTAAGAAATACATTAAGAACAGCATTACTTACTTTTCCCAACAGACCCTATCAAGAATTTACAGATACCAATATAGATCTAACAATTACCTCAGAAGACACTTCAATTTTAGGGAAGGTTCTAGCAGGTTATCAAGGCTGGTTCAATACACCAACGGATGGTGAAGATTTAAATTGGAAACATTACCAAACCAGTATAAATGGAGTTAAAAGATTTGTACCTGGCTTTGCCACTTTAGATTATTGGCCCGACATGAGTGAGGCAGATGAAGACGAAAAATACATCACCACTTTTACACATAAAGATGAAACTGAAGCGCATGTTTTTTCGTCTGTGAATACAAAAACAGTCAATCGTCATTTTAAATGGATGAATGATTATGGAATCGATGGAGTATTCTTTCAACAATTTGCATCGAATCTCAAATCAAATGCAGCTAAAATAAAAGCCAATGATAATTTAGTTTTTGATAATATCATAGCAGCTGCGCAAGAAAACAACAACAGACTTGTGAGTATTATGTACGATTTATCCGGATCTAACGCCACTTCAACAATGGTTGAAGACGTGAAAATGCACTGGGAATCCCTTGTTTCTAGCCATGGAGTGAACGATACCTCAAACAATCATTTATTAACCTACAACCAAAAGCCAGTAGTTGCACTTTGGGGCGTCGGTTTTAATCGTACAGATAATTACGATTTAGATGATGTGCAAGCATTGATTAACTATTTTAAGGACGATGCAACGTATGGTGGTTGTTCCGTTTTATTAGGTGTGCCAAGAAGTTGGAGAACATTGAACAGTGATGCCGTTAATGATACTCAATTACACACCGTTATAAGATCTGCTGACATTGTTCATCCTTGGACGATTGGGAGATATAGTAATATCAGTGGTATCGATAGCCACAAAAATATTATAATTGCGGATAAAGCATGGTGTGATGCAGAAAACTTATTATATATGCCAGTCATTTTTCCCGGTTTTAGCTGGCAAAATCTAAAGAAAAGCCAAGGCACATTTTCCAGCCTTAACAGTATTCCAAGGTTAAAAGGAGATTTTTTATGGAGACAATTATACAATGCAGTGGATGCCGGCGCACAAACTCTTTATGTTGCAATGTTTGATGAGATGGACGAAGGGACTTGTATTTTTAAAGTTGATAATAACCCACCATCAAGTGCATTAACTCAATTTACAAACTACGAAGGTTTGCCTAGTGATTATTATTTATGGTTAACAGGAAAAGGAGGTGAAGCTTTGAGAGGAGAAATAGCACTGACCGTGAATCAACCAATTTATCAAAATTTACCAGAAATCGCTGATTATTACGCAGATGAATTTGGAGAGGATAGCAATACAGGGACAAGCCCAGGGACTGCGGTTTCGACCGTTCATAAAGCTTACTCATTAGCAAACGATGGAAATACAATTAATATATCGGGCACTGTCATCCATAATTCTAAAATTTCAGTTCAAAAGAGCCTCGATTTTATTGGCACAGAAAATGCCACAATTTTGCCAGATGAGAATAAATTAGGTACAGACCGTTTATTTCATATTAGTAGCCCCAATTTGAATGTTTCTTTTTCAGACATTACTTTTAAAGGAAACAAAGAATCATCCATTAATGGGGGGGCCATAAATATGAATGCCAACTCTAATTTAACGTTTACCAATAGTGTTTTTGATGATAATTCTACAGGAGGTATAAGCAAAGCCGGTGGCGGTTTATTTTTTAGCGAAGGAAATGTAACTATTATAAACTCCATTTTTAAAAATAATTTATCTAGAGGAAACGGAGGTGCCATTAGCGGTTCAGGCGATGGAACGTTAACCATAACAGGGTCTTTATTCATAAATAATACCGCTGCAAATATTAATAAAACGGACGGAAATGGAGATAAAGCCAATGGTGGCGCTATCAATGTTTTTGGAGATGGTAGAAACGTAATAATGTCTAAAAATACATTTTATAATAACGAAGCAACGTTTCAAGGTGGAGGTTTGTATTTTGGAGGTTCAAATGCGACTAGCAGTTTAGAAAACATAACTGTTTTTGGGAACAAAGTTACCTTAACATCTATAGAAACAGGAAGAGCTGGAGGAATTAGAATTGAAGGAAATAGAAATTTCGAGATTAAAAACGCCTTGTTTTATGAAAATCGTTTGGGAGATACCGAAAACCCAAAATCTGATATAAATATTACTTCAGGAGTCCAATTAAGCTTTATAAATTCATTGTCTGGTATTTCTGAAGGTTTCGAATCAGGTGATACGTATGACTCTTCTAAAATAGATGCAGTTTTAGCCTCTTCTAATTTACGTTTTAATGAAACCTCGGGAAAAGTAGAATATGATGAAGCACCAAATGGAGATGACACCCCTATATATTTTGGAAGTGATGGAAATGATGTTGGTGCTTGGAACTCAATGTTTGTCTTATCACTTAACGAAAGTGACGTTTCAGATGAGGAATTTAGCATTTATTACAATAAAACTATTAAAAACATACAGATAATAACATCATTCACTTCATTGATGAAGGTTACAATTTACAATATAAATGGAAGCCAAATAGTACTCAAAAACCAAATGGATTCAAAAGATAAAATTGATATTTCATCTTTTGGAAGTGGAGTTTATATTCTAAAAGCGAGTATCGAAGGAAAATATTTTTTAAGAAAGTTTATTCTTTACTAATAATAAAAAAAGTAGTTATGTTTAAAAAAAGTAGTGTTGTTTATTTATTTTTATTTTTAAGTTTAGTTTTTAATGCACAAGAAACTATAAAAGTAGAAGGTTTAATTGTTGACAAAGACAAATATTCAATACCCTACGCCGCAGTTAGTATTTTATCAAAATCTATTGGAACTGCAAGTAATGATGATGGTGGTTTTGTTTTAAAATTAACTCAAGAAAATCTTAATGACACTATTACAGTTTCTACACTGGGTTTTGCGACGTTTAAGATTAAAGTTCAAGATTTTATAAAACTTGAAGAGAAAATAATTACGCTTGATGAAGATGTTGTTTCCTTAGATGAAATTACCTTGATAAATTATAAATTTTATGTAAAAGATGCGCTAAATAATTTAAAAAATACTACTCAAAGAAAAGGACATCAACTTAATATTTTATACAGAAGGTTTTCGAATGAAAATGGGGTTTCAAGGTTTTTAGTTGAGCATTACTTAAAAGTATATGATAGAGGTCCAACTTCTAATGAATTTGAGGAGATAGAAGTTGTAGAGTCAAGAAAATCGAATGATTATAGATTTGCAAAAAAGAAACAAACGTTTCATGCTGCTGTAATGATTGCAAAACAAAACCCGTTAAGAAAAGGAATTTATAGAAATGATTATAAATGGGAAGTTGTAGATGATACTTCTTATGATGGTGAAGATGTTATTGTTGTTGAAGGTAAAGAAAAAGAAAATCCAAATAAATGGATACAACTATACATTGGTGTTGACACAAAGGGAATCTATAAATTAGAAAATTCCATGCACAATGCCGTTTATATTTACAAAAAGAATAAAGAAGGAAAATTGGTACTGAGTTATCATAATAGAGAATATATTTTTAATGAAAAAATGACTCCATATATGAAAAAACTCTTAAAATTGAATAGTAATAAGATGAAATTATCATACAGACATGAAGCTATAGTATTAGGTGTTGTAACGAATAGAAAAAAAATAAGAGTTCGCGGTAATATTATTAAAAGAAAAGATATTGGTGATTATAACATCAAATATAATTCAGATTTTTGGAAAAATATTAATCTACCACCCGATTCTAAATTTTATAAACGAAGTGCG
>TARA_B110000046_G_scaffold186012_1_pt1 | contig 12008 bp, 9 predicted proteins | sample TARA_B110000046 | Tara Oceans TARA_B110000046 (sample SAMEA4397157) | marine metagenome | biome: Polar Biome; feature: [DCM] deep chlorophyll maximum layer (ENVO:01000326); material: water (ENVO:00002006), including particulate matter (ENVO:01000060) such as... | depth 40 m
GATTAACAGTCAGATGCTCTAACCAACTGAGCTAAGGAGGAGTTTGCTTCACAAAATTTGTGATTAGCGAGTGCAAATATATACCTTTTTAGAGTATTGCCAAATACTTTTTGATAAAAAAGTAAAAAACTTTTTTATCCGTTATTCTGAAGAAAAAAAATACCCTTTTATCGCAAAAATTGTATTTTTGCTAATTAGTACAGCTTATTAAAAAAGCAGAAACTATATTATGGATAAATTTTCGTTTTTAAACGCAGCACACACAGGCTTTATAGCTGATTTATATGATAAGTATTTGGAGAATCCGGATGCAGTTGAACCAAGTTGGAGAAGTTTTTTTCAAGGGTATGATTTAGCAAATGAAGATTATTCTTTAAAAGATGGTGAAGATTCAACAGAAATTCTATCAGAAATCCCATCAGAAGTTCGCAAAGAATTTCTTGTAGTTGATTTAATTAACGGGTACAGAACTCGTGGGCATTTGTTTACCGAAACAAACCCTGTAAGAGAAAGAAGACAATACCAACCAACTTTAGACCTCATAAATTTTGGACTATCTGAAAAGGATTTAGATAAAGAGTTTTCAGCAGGTGAAATTTTAGGACTAAGTAAAACTAAACTTTCTACAATAATTAAACATTTAAAGCGCATCTATTGCGATTCTATTGGTGTAGAATACATGTACATGCGTAATCCAGAGAAACTGAAATGGTGGCAGGATCGCTTTATCAAAAATGACAACCATCCCAGTTATTCTTCAGATGCTAAAAAATATATTTTAGGAAAATTGAACCAAGCGGTAACTTTTGAGAGTTTTTTACAAACAAAATATGTTGGTCAAAAACGATTTTCTTTAGAGGGTGGAGAAACCTTAATTCCAGGTATTAGTGTTCTTCTAAGAGATGCTGCAGAAAAATACGGTGTTAAAGAATGTGTTTTAGGAATGGCGCATAGAGGCCGTTTAAACACCTTGGTAAACATCTTTAAAAAACCAGTTAGAGATTTATTTAGTGAGTTTGAAGGAAAAGATTTCGAAGATGAGGATATCGATGGAGATGTAAAATATCATTTAGGTTTAACTTCTAGTAAAACCTATAGAGATGGTAATAAAATTAAAATGAATTTAGTTCCAAATCCCTCTCATCTAGAAACTGTAGCTTCTGTAGCTGAAGGAATCACTAGAGCTAAAATTGACAGAAAATACAATGGTGATGCAAGTAAAATTTTGCCAATCATTATTCATGGTGATGCCGCAATTGCAGGTCAAGGAATTGTCTATGAGATTACACAAATGGCAAAATTAAATGGCTATAAAACTGGGGGAACAATTCATATCGTTGTAAATAACCAAATAGGATTTACAACCAACTATTTAGATGCCCGATCAAGTACGTATTGTACAGATGTTGCAAAAGTCACCTTATCACCTGTTTTACATGTAAATGCAGATGATACAGAAGCTGTCTGTCATGCAATGGAAATGGCTTTAGAATTTAGAATGCGTTTTGAATCTGACGTTTTTATAGATTTGTTAGGCTATAGAAAATACGGCCATAATGAAGGTGATGAACCTCGTTTTACACAACCAACATTATACAAAGCAATTTCTAAACATCAAAATACAAAAGATATATATGCAGCACAATTAATTGCTGAAGGAACTATCGATAAAGATTATTTAACAGAAATTACAACCGAGTTTAAAGAAATGTTGAATACAGAATTCGACAACTCTAAAAAAGACAAAAACTCTAAAGTAAAGGAGTTTATGAAATCTACTTGGGAAGATTTTGAACGTCAAGATCTTGAGGCAATGTTAGAAGTTACAAACACTAGTTATCCTGAAGGCAATTTAAAAAATATTGCTACGATTGTTTCTACAATTCCTGAAGGGGCAAATTTTGTTAAAAAAGCCGAAAGAATTCTACAAGGTAGGGCTAAAATGGTTTTCGAAACCAATGAATTAGATTGGGGAATGGCAGAAAACCTTGCCTATGGAAGTTTAATGGAAGAAGGATTTAATGTTCGTATTTCTGGACAAGATGTAGAAAGAGGAACCTTTTCTCATAGACACGCTATTCTTCGAGACGAAGTTACAGAAGAACGTATTAACCTATTAAATAACAATCCAAAAAGCGTAGGGCAAATGACAATTTACAACTCGTTATTGTCTGAATATGGTGTTTTAGGGTTTGATTATGGGTACGCAATGGGGAACCCAAATACATTAACCGTTTGGGAAGCTCAATTTGGAGATTTCTCTAATGGCGCTCAAATTATTTTTGACCAATATATTTCTGCCGCAGAAGATAAATGGAAAGTTCAAAACGGAATAGTAGTCTTACTTCCTCATGGTTATGAAGGCCAAGGTTCTGAACATTCATCTGCAAGAATTGAGCGTTATTTACAATTATGTGCAGAAGATAATATGACTGTTGCAAACTGTACAACGCCTGCAAACTTTTATCACTTGTTACGCAGACAAATGAAACGCGATTACAGAAAACCTTTAATTATTTTTACACCTAAAAGTTTATTACGTCATCCTAAAGCTGTAAATACCATTCAAGATTTAGCAACTGGAGAATTCCAAGAGGTAATAGATGACACTTTAAACCCTAATGGGGTAAAGAAATTAGTTTTCTGTATGGGTAAATTCTATTATGATTTATTAGCGGAAAGAGAAGAGTTACAAAGAGAAGATATTGCTTTGGTAAGAATAGAGCAATTATTCCCGTTACATTTAGAAAAAATTCAAAAAGTAATTGACAGATATCCAAATATTGAAGAATATATTTGGGCACAAGAAGAACCAAGAAATATGGGGGCTTGGAGTTTTATGTTGCAACGTTTTGAGTTGGTAAAATTAAATGTTCGCTCTCGTAAATATTATGCTGTACCGGCTGCAGGGTCAAGTACACGTTTTAAGAAACGTCATAGAGCGGTTATAGATAGTATATTTAATAATGAGTAAGTGCGTTAAGGATTGAAACGACATCCTTTTTGTTTTTGTAAAAACAAAAAGATATAGAGGAAAGCCTGTTAAAACGCCCAAATAATAAAAAATAATAAATTAGATGCTGAAACAAGTTTAGCACAAGTAAAAATAAGAACTGATGATTTTAGAAATGAAAGTTCCTTCTCCGGGAGAATCGATTACAGAAGTAGAAATTGCAGCGTGGTTAGTTGAAGATGGAGACTATGTAGAAAAAGATCAACCTATTGCAGAAGTAGATTCTGACAAAGCAACTTTAGAATTGCCTGCTGAAGAAAGTGGAATTATTACTTTAAAAGCTGAAGAAGGGGATGCTGTTAATGTTGGTGAAGTCGTTTGCTTAATTGATACAAGCGCTGCAAAACCAGAAGGGGATGCTCCAAAAACGGAAGCTCCAAAGGAAGAAAAGAAAGCTGAAGTAAAGGAAGCTCCAAAAGCGGCTACATACGCTACTGGAACGGCTTCGCCTGCTGCTAAAAAAGTATTAGCTGAAAAGGGAATTGAGACATCAGCCATAAAAGGAACAGGAAAAGACGGAAGAATAACTAAAGAAGATGCAGTAAAAGCAGTACCTTCTATGGGAACTCAGCCAACGAACGGATCTAGAGGAACTGAACGTAAGAAAATGTCTATGTTGCGCAGAAAAGTTGCGGAACGTTTGGTTGCTGTAAAAAGTGAAACCGCGATGTTAACTACGTTTAATGAAGTAAACATGCAACCTATATTTGATCTTCGTACACAATTTAAAGAAGACTTTAAGGCAAAACATGGGGTTGGATTAGGCTTTATGTCTTTCTTTACCTTAGCCGTGGTAAGAGCTTTAAACCTATACCCTGATGTGAATTCTATGATTGATGGAGATTTCCAAATCAAGAATGATTTTCAAGATATTTCTATTGCAGTTTCTGGTCCTAAAGGATTAATGGTACCTGTGATTAGAAATGCTGAAAACTTATCTTTTAGAGGGGTAGAATCTGAAGTAAAACGTTTAGCAATTAGAGCTAGAGATGGCCAAATAACAATTGATGAAATGACGGGTGGAACTTTTACAATCACCAACGGTGGTGTATTTGGATCTATGTTATCTACGCCAATTTTAAATCCTCCACAAAGTGGAATTTTAGGAATGCACAATATTGTAAACAGACCAATGGCGGTAAATGGTGAAGTTGTAATTCAGCCGATTATGTACGTTGCTTTATCTTACGATCACAGAATTGTTGATGGTAGAGAATCTGTTGGTTTCTTAGTTGCCGTTAAGGAAGCTTTAGAAAACCCAATGGAATTATTGATGGAAAACAACCCAACAAAAGCGTTGGAAATGTAACTCAAAATTTGAGTTTATAAAAAAAAATCCTGATATTTTAACTTGGTTTTTTTTATAAACATTATCTTTCATTAAACTAAAAAAATTACAATTATGAAAAACACCTCTTTAATATATCTATTTCTGTTTTGTTTACTATTCACAAATTGTAATGAAACATGTGATGAAGGATACGAGAAAGTAAGTATGAACGGAGAAGATATTTGTTTACCAGAATATGTCTCTGGGGAGCTCCCAAATCTAAAATTAGGACAAGAGTTTTATCATGAGAAATTTGGCCTTATTGTTCACAAAAATAACAATTGGTACAATTTTAATGGAAAATTACTAAGTCAAAAGGAATTAGATTTAGAGTAAGAACCTATCTTTTTATATTGAAAATCCTAAGCAAAAAGCTCAGGATTTTTTTTGCCTTATAATTAAATAACTATAAACTAAAAGTTTTAACAGATGAGCATTATAGATTTACTTGAATATTTAAAATTAAATCCTTCTTCATATATTCCGCTTTATGATTAACAACCCCCAAAGTGTATAGATAAATCTATAAAAAAACTGTTCATTTTCTAAAATAAAGTCGCAAAAAAGTATTCGTAATAACAAAAAAATTGACGTTCAAAATTCAACGTATTTAGCTATTGCATAATTATAGAAACAGTATCCTTTTCTAAAATAATTACAAAAGTATTTTTACTTTTTTTAAAAAACGATGAGAAGTTTGAAGTAGTTCACAAGAAAAAACAATAAATGAACTTTTAGAACTACTTTTAGAACTCTTCAGGTGAAAAATAAATAGGTTTGCCATTTAATTTTGCAGTAAATTTTTAAATAAATATATCATGAAAAAAATAAGTTTAATATTCATTATCTTAATAGCAGTTACAAGTGCTTCATTTGGTCAAAAAACATTTACTCTATCAAGTAATGATCTAGGTGGCCAAGCAACAAAAACACAAGAATTTAATGGCTTTGGCTGCGAGGGTGATAATAAATCTCCACAACTATCTTGGACAAATGCGCCAGAAGGAACTAAAAGTTTTGCTATAACTATGTACGATCCAGACGCACCAACAGGAAGCGGATGGTGGCATTGGGTGGTTTTTGATATTCCAGCAAACGTAAACGAATTAGTTACAAATTCTGGAAACATAGCATTGAATTTAGCGCCATCAGAAGCAATACAGAGTCTTACAAATTACGGAGCAAAAGGTTTTGGAGGTCCTTGTCCTCCAGAAGGTCATGGTTTTCATAAATATGAAATAACAGTCTATGCCCTAAAAACTGACAAATTAGAATTGGATGAAAACACAAATCCTGCTATTGTTGGGTATTATTTATGGAATAGTGCATTAGCAAAAGCAAGTATTGTAAGTTATTACAAGAGAGAGAAGAAGTAAGATTCTTATTCTTTACTTCTTTGAAATCCCAAGTTTTTACTTGGGATTCATTTATACTGATATATTCCTAAATCAATGTATACCCAATATATTGTTTAATTAATTGTATTTCATTTTCCTTCGCAATAAACCTATAATCTTTTATGAAATAATTTTTAATTATTTACCTTGCAGCAAAAAGCTACAATGCCCAGAAACCCTGAACTAGAACTTGCTTTACAATTCATAGAGAAAACTGATAGAAATCTTTTTATTACGGGAAAAGCAGGTACAGGAAAAACTACTTTTTTACATCAAATTAAAAAAGAATCTTTAAAAAGAATGGTTATTGTTGCGCCTACTGGTGTTGCAGCAATTAATGCAAAAGGAGTAACAATTCACTCATTCTTTCAAATGCCTTTTGGTCCAATTTTACCCAATCAAATTACAAGTACATCGAATGCTCAACGTAAATTTTCAAAGACTAAAATTGATATTATCAAATCTTTAGATTTAGTGATTATTGATGAAATTTCTATGGTGCGTGCAGATTTATTGGATGGGATAGATCAAGTGATGCGTCGTTATAAAAATAGAAATAAAGTTTTTGGGGGTGCACAAATTTTAATGATTGGAGATCTACAACAATTAGCACCCGTTGTTAAACCCAATGAATGGAATTTATTGCAACAACATTATAATACGGTTTACTTTTTTAGTTCCAAAGCGTATCAAGAAGCAAATGTGGTTTCTATAGAGTTAAAACATATTTATCGTCAGAAAAACGAAGATTTCATTAAAATTCTAAATGAAATTAGAACGGATACCTTGTCTGATGCATCTGCTAAAGTTTTAAATAAAAACTATAATCCTTCTTTTTCTCCAACCAAAGAAGAAGGGTATATCACACTAACAACTCATAATAATAGAGCAAATTTAATCAACAATTCTGAACTTAACAAACTCAAGAATAAAAGCTCTTTTTTTGATGCAGAGATCTCAGGGAAATTTAATGAAAATGCTTATCCTAATTCAGAAAAATTAGAATTAAAGATTGGTGCGCAAGTAATGTTTATCAAAAATGATTCGTCGCCCGACAAGAGATATTTTAACGGAAAAATAGGAATTATTACCGCCATTTCTAGAGAATCTGTTACAGTTCAATGCCCAAATGAAATTGATGAAATTGTTACTGAAAAGGAAATGTGGGATAATGTAAATTATTCCATCAACGAAGAAACAAAAGAGATAAAAGAAGATATAATCGGCTCTTTTACTCAAATTCCATTGCGTTTAGCTTGGGCAATTACCATTCATAAAAGTCAAGGGTTAACATTTGAAAGAGCAATTATAGATGCAGAAGCTTCCTTTGCACACGGACAAACCTACGTCGCCCTTAGTAGATGTACTTCTTTAGAGGGTTTGGTTTTAAAAACACCAATTACAAGCAGCGCTATTATTAACGATAAAACAGTAAGTATTTTTAATGAAAGTGTAGAAGAAAATCATCCTGATGAAAGTATTTTAAATCAATCTGAAAAACATTTTCAGTTGAATCTAATTTCCGAATTATTAGATTATCAGCCACTTTTATATCCCATTACACGATTAATTGATATTTTTTATAACAATAGAACAAGTATAAAAGGGGAGGTTATTGATTATTTACAAACCATAAAAGACGATGGAGTTGTTGCTTTAATGAAGGTTTCTCACGGTTTCAAAAACCAACTTTTACAAATATCTGATGATGCAATTTTGCCAGAAAACAGTTCTTCTATACAAGAACGTTTTACGAAAGCCATTGATTATTTTCTAAATAAAACACAGAATAGTATTCAAAAACCTTTGGATGCTATTTCTTTTTCAACGGATAATAAAGCGGTAAAAAAAGACTTTTCTAAACAGTTTGATTCACTTCAAGAAAAATTAGAAGAAAAGTTATTTGCATTAAATAAAATGACGAATGGCTTTAAAGTACAAGCCTATTTACAAGTAAGAGCCAAAGCCGTTTTACAAAAAACAGCACCTGTAAAAAAGAAAACAGTAGCCTCTAAACGCGACCCAATTTTAGCGTTGAAATTACGTGAACTAAGAGACGGAATTGCAAAAGATTTAGGAATTCCACATTTTCAAATTTTTACACAAGAAACATTATATGCAATTTGCGACGATTTACCTAGATCTGAAAAGGAGCTCTTGAAAGTTGTTGGAATGGGGAAAACACGTGTAGCAAAATACGGAGATGAAATCCTAGAAGCTATTGAAGTGTATTGCAAAGAAAACGGAATTAACAAGTTTAATGAGCAAAAGAAAGAAGATAAAAAGCCAACCAAACAAATTACTTTTGAGCTCTTTAAATCGGGGCTTTCAGTAAAAGAAATTGCGAAAGAAAGAAGTTTAACACCCGGTACAATCGAGAATCATTTGGCAAATTATATTTCTTCTGGTGAAATAGATGTTTTAGAATTAATAACACTAAAACGTTATAAAAAAATTAGAAATGACATTGAAGAAGCCGGCGAAGTAAAAGGTTTAACTGCGCTGAAAGAAAAAGTAGATGGAAGTATCACTTATATGGAGTTGAAAATGGTTTTAATGTCTATGGAGCATTAGATTTAATTATGAAAAATATTAATAAAATTCTTGGTGTTATTATAATAATTGTAAACTTATATTTTATTCCTGTTACACTTATTAACGTAAAAGAAAGCGGGGGCCAATGGGTTTTGGTTTACTCTTTTTACCAATTACCTTATTAATTAATTTGTTGCTAATACCTGCATATTTTTCGTTTAAGACTAAATATAAAAACAGTAAATTCTTATTGATAATAAATTCAATAGGTATAATTTTTTCTTTTATATTACTTTGGTTATTTCTTAGTACTCCAGTTTTGGATTGATTTTTTTTACTTCAAATCTTTCAGTAACAATTGCACAGTTTTATGTCCATTCCATTCGTTTTCATCTAAAGCGAAGACAATATCAAAATCATTTTGTACAAAGTCCATTTTATCACCTAAATTAAAACCAATAGCATTATAGGTTTTTTTATTATCACCCTGAAAAACATTTAATTTTAAATGCGTTTTATCGGCGCCAACTTGTTTTCCATAGCCATTATCTCTAACACATGTAGATTTAAAAGTAGGCTTCATATTCAAGGGTCCGAAAGGTGCCATTTGTTGAATAATTCTAAAAAATTTGGGCGTAATTTCTGATAAATCAATTTCTGCATCCACAGAAATTTCTGGAGTCAATAATTTTTTATCAATCGTTCTTTCAACAACTTCTTCAAACTTATTTTTAAAATTGATGTAATTTTCTGGCAACAAAGTTAAACCTGCAGCATATTTATGTCCGCCGAACTGCTCAATAAACTCTGAGCATTCCTGCAATGCTTCATAAACATCAAAACCTTTCACAGAACGAGCAGAAGCTGCCAATTTATCACCACTTTTTGTAAATACTAAAGTAGGTCTGTAATATTTCTCTATCAATCGAGAGGCTACAATACCAATGACACCTTTGTGCCAATCTTCTTGGTAGACAACAGTTGAAAAACGTTGCTCTTCTTCAGTATCAATAATTTGAATGATGGCTTGATCTGTGATTTTTTTATCTAGTTCTTTTCTATCAGCATTAAAAATTTCTATCGCAGCAGCAAATTCTATTGCCGAATCTAAATCCATTTCTGTTAACAATTCTACAGCATAATTTCCATGCTTCATTCTTCCTGCGGCATTTATTCTTGGCGCAATAATAAAAACAACATCTGTTATCGTAAGTTCAGTCTTCTTCGTTTGATGAATGATCGCTTTAATTCCGTTTCTAGGACTTTGGTTAATTACTTGTAAACCATGATATGCCAAAACTCGATTCTCGCCATTCATAGGTACAATATCTGCAGCAATTGCAGTTGCTACTAAATCTAAATAGGGTACAAAGTCTTCAATAGTTTTATTTCTAGAAACACCTAAAGCTTGTATCAACTTAAACCCAACTCCACAACCACAAAGTTCATCAAAAGGGTAGTTACAATCTTCTCTTTTTGGGTTTAAAATAGCCACTGCATTCGGAATTTCTGGCCCTGGTTTATGGTGATCACAAATTATAAAATCAATCTTTCTTTCTGAAGCATACGCTACTTTCTCAATCGCTTTTATGCCACAATCAAGTGCAATAATTAAAGAAAAATCATTGTCATTAGCAAAATCAATTCCTAGATAAGAAACCCCATAACCTTCTGCATATCTATCTGGAATATACGTTGCAATATTCGGCGTTATTGTTTTTAAGTATGAAGAGACTAAAGAAACTGCTGTTGTGCCATCCACATCATAATCACCATAAATTAAAATATTTTCGTTGTTAGAAATTGCAGTTTCAATTCTTGCAACTGCAACATCCATATCCTTCATTAAAAAAGGATCATGAATCCCCTCTAAACTTGGGCGAAAGTAATTTTTAGCATCCTCAAATGTTTGAATATTTCTTTGACAAAGAATGGACGCTATAATTGGATCAACTTGAAGTTCTTTAGCTAATTTATCTACTTTTTCTTTTTCGGGTTGTGGTTTTAACGTCCATCTCATAGCAATTTTTGGGAGTTAGTTAAGTATTAGATTTCATTTAAATGAATTTCTATAGAGATTTCTGCAAATTGTCTAAACATTTCCATTACTCCACAGTATTTTGTTACTGATAAATTTACTGCATTTTGAATTTTTTCAGGCTTTAATTTAGGACCAGAAAAGTGATAATCTACTTTTACTTTATTGTAAAATTTAGGATGTTCATCCGTTAATTCGGCTGTAACTTCAACCCTAAAATCTGCAACTTCTGCACGCATTTTCTTCAATAAAGAAACCACATCTAAACCAGAACAGCCTGCTAAAGAAGATAACATTAAGGCTTTTGGCCCAAAACCAACTGTGTCTTTATTTTCTTTATCAACTGCAGAAAACATTGTTAATTTATGTCCACTTGGATTATCTGATTCAAATTGCTCTTTTTGAGTCCAAACTGTTGTAACTATATTTTTAACCATTATTTATATAAATTTTAAAAATTGAAGTATTAAATTGTGCTTTTAAACAAAAATAAGAAAACAGATAGAAATTAGAACTTAAAATGAATAAATCTCAAAAAAATAACAGATGGCTTTAGTAACTCCATTATCAGCAGAACACGATTTAGAAACAAAAAAATTAGCAGAATTTTTTAATGAAACATTAGGCTTTTGTCCAAACTCAGTTTTAACAATGCAACGTAGACCAGCAATTTCTAAAGCTTTTATCAATTTGAACAAAGCTGTAATGGCAAATGAAGGACGCGTTACATCTGCTTTAAAAAGAATGATTGCTTGGGTTTCTAGTAATGCTACAGGTTGTCGATATTGCCAAGCACACGCAATTAGAGCTGCAGAACGTTATGGAGCGGAACAAGAACAGTTAGATAATATTTGGGAATATAGAACTCATGCTGCATTTTCTGGTGCAGAAAGAGCAGCTTTAGATTTTTCTTTGGCAGCTTCAATGGTTCCGAATGTAGTAGATGCAAAAATTAAAAAGGAATTATATACATATTGGAATGAAGGTGAAATTGTAGAAATGTTAGGCGTAATTTCTCTTTTTGGATATTTAAATAGATGGAATGATTCCATGGGAACAACTTTGGAAGATGACGCTATTGATAGTGGAAATCAGTTTTTAGGAAAACATGGTTTTGAGGTTGGAAAACATGATGGTTCGATATACTAAGGATAAAACTTAACGATTAAACGGCATCATTATTACTGAATTTATTTTAGTAAATGTTGCCGATTTCTATTGCTTATCCTTAAGCTTTTGTATAATTATCGATGAAATTGAATCTATTAATTTTTGAGATTTCTCTATTTCTTGGTTCATTAATTTTTCATCAGAAACGATATCTAAAGTTGTTGCAAAATATTTTTGATACCAAAAATTTGATAGCAATCTTACTAATTAAGGCTAAAAAAATAAGGGCTATAAAACAGCCCTTATACAATTTACAAATCCCCCAACTTATAATTGTTATCAGTCAAAGAAACAATTATTATATATATATATATATATAATTCGTTTATTGGTTTCCTGCGCTCGATGAATAACTGAAAAGTAACGTTAAAATAAACTATAAAAGGTTTAACTTATTAGTCATTCGCTATTTCTTTGTGCTTTTTTAATAAAAAGTTTAAATTAAATAAAATTACTTCTTTTCTAAATTATTATTTTATTATCAAAAGACTCTTTTGAGACGCTACATTCTTTACAACAGTTTAA
>TARA_B110000046_G_scaffold35613_1_pt1 | contig 11988 bp, 13 predicted proteins | sample TARA_B110000046 | Tara Oceans TARA_B110000046 (sample SAMEA4397157) | marine metagenome | biome: Polar Biome; feature: [DCM] deep chlorophyll maximum layer (ENVO:01000326); material: water (ENVO:00002006), including particulate matter (ENVO:01000060) such as... | depth 40 m
ATAGTAGGTAGCACGAAGTCGCAACTTATTGAGTATAGCTGGTATAAGGCTACTAAATAGCATCATCATTTTCCTACGTCTGCTCGTAAATCTAATCATTATATAGTAGCATCAAAATATCCGTCTAAAGCCGTCTTTAAAGCTGCGAAACTTGCGTAAGCAGTACCTGCCAAGTCCGTTAAGTCAGAATATAAGGTTTTATCTAATAAAGGTACTCCCGTTACTGTTTTTAGTATTAAAAAGTCTCCGTATTGTTGTCTCTGTATCTCTGAAAAAGCAGGATACCTAAACTCTATACCGTTATCTATTACTAATTCTTTTGTTACTGCGTCTTGATAAATTTTAAATGCCATTTTATTTTTATTTTATTTTGTTTTAGTTTTTAAAGACAAGCTGTGCTATCAAATAATGTAAATCCAACTACAAGTCCATTTTCGTCTAATTGAATCCAATACCAATTAGGATGATCGCCAGGTTGATGACTATTATTATCCCAGTCACTTGGAGGAGTAGGAATGCCTCCTGAAACAATATTTATTAAAGATGTATAGGAAGTACTTTGTCCCGTATCTGGATTTGTAAAAGGAATCTGTCCAGCCGAATCGATATATACTTGAGTTCCTAATGTTATCCAAGAATCAGATGCAGCTTTATATAATGTCTGACCTTGCCAAGTCATATCTCCATTACTTCCTAAACCTACCGATGCTTCCATACCATAAAGAAACGTACAAGTAGAAAATAACGAGGATTGTCCTCCGTAAACGTATTCTGTTGCTACTTTTGTCGTTAGGTTTACAACAATATTTCCAGTATTATGAAATGTCCCATCAAAACTTGGAGTAAATCCGTTTAAATTAGCTAAATAATACGCCTGATTATCCTCTTTCCCATTCATTGTAATTTTATAACCGTTTAAACTTGCTTTATCCGAGCCAGTTTCTTGCGTTATTTGAGAATCTAAGCCATTATATAAGCCTAAAATCCTAATATTTCCTAATCTATCTATATAAATAGCTCTATAATACTGCTCTACAAGCTTATAAACCTCTTGTCCTGCATACATTTTAGGTATTTCAAACGATAAACTTTGACTCCAAGCAACATCTCCGCCTACTATTTCAGTAGTTTCGTTGAATGTAGGATTTATTCCAACCCAATCAAATACAATAGACGAAGGAAAAGACGTAACCGTCTGATCATTTATCACTATTTGACTACGAGAATACTTAACATAAGGAAATAAATAAACCTTATCTATTCCTCCTTGTAAATCCTTACAAATTCTATTTATATCTTTAGTAATACTATTCATCTAAAGGAGTTTCATATAAAGTAGGTTCTTCTCTTCCGAAATACCATCCAGCCGTTAAGCTTATATCTTTACTTGCGTTTACTTCGTCTTGAGAAGTCTTATATTCCGCTAAAGGGTTCTTACATATCCATTTTTGAAAACGTTGTATATAAGTATCCGCTTTCGAAGAGTAAATAGTAGAAACTAAAGCCTTTTCGTCTTTATCCATTAGTTCGCTATCCTCTGGTAGATGTTTAAAAGCTCCTCCGTTGGTTATCATAAAACCCGATACCGTAACGTATTCCGATAACGCTTGATTCTTTGTAATTGGCTTTACGTACTCGTTAAATAGAGTTTCGTATAAACCAGTTAAAGTATTTGCTAATATATCAGCTACGATCTTGTCATATAAAACCGTTCCTAATAATGGTTCTATAACCGTTATCATAACGTTCTCTATATTCATTTGATACTTGTCTATATCGACATTACCTCCAATTATTGTAGTTTGTGTTAGTTCCGCTGGAGATATAAATAATAAAGTTGCCATTAGCTTCTGTTTTTGTTTGGAGTTAATGAAACGTTAGTATTGTTTGTAGGTACTTTGTAACCTCTTCGCCTTGCTTCGCTTGTACTTACCTTTTTAGCTGAAGGGTCGATTTTTGGAGACAAAACCGCTTTACTTGGACTCTCTTTCTTTAGATATATTTCTCTTTGCCATTTATGTCTACAAGTTCCGTTAGGAAATTTAGCAGATATTTTACCTCCGCCTTTCCATAACCATATAGAATAAGGAGCTGAGCCTCCCTCTCCTTTACCAAAACCAGGATTAGTACTCGACTTTTCCATTCGTAAAATATCTTCCTTACGGTATAATTTGTTTGCGTTTACCATAGCTTTGCAAAATGCCCTTTGCGGAGATTTATTACCTACGTATCGATACCTAATCATAATTTTATCAGAGTCTTGTTCCGATTTAGCGTTAGGGAAAGCCTTACCTGTATTTGTAAAATTAACCAAGCTTAAAACATCGTCATCCGTATCGTAGTCAACATCATTAAACGACATTAAACTCCAATTATTTTCGTTTAAATCCTCTCCTAAAGATATTAATTCATCAGCCATATCTTGACTTGCTCCGTCATCCGATAAACAAACGTGATTAGATAATCTTGTAGGCTCTTCTAAAGGCTCTTCTACTATCTCTGTAAGCGGTTTAAAGAATAAGTCTAAGCTAATACCGTAAGATAATAAAACGTCCTCTAAAGCATCTAAAATGAAGTCTTGTTTAGGCTTGATAACTCGCTTTAATAGTTGTTGCTCTGCCATATCCATTTCCTCAGCTGTATTACTAAATCCGCTCGAAGAAACAATACCAACTAAAGATGGCGAAGTAGCTCTATGGCTTGTAAGTATCTTTTGAGTTGCCTCTTCCGATAGCCATTGCCATTGTTTATGAATATTGTCAGCTACGGGAAAAACCGTTACCGTTATAGGTTCTTGGTCTCTACCTGAGAAATTTAATATAAAAGTTCCCGAATTAGAGCTGCCTGTTAATTTTCTTCTTATATCCTTCTCTATTTTATCCTTTTGTTCTGGAGTTAAGCTCATTCCGTCAGGAATATTTATAACATATCCAGCCGATAAACCGTTTTTAATATAGCTAATATTTCCGTTTGCTATTTCCTCCTCCATCTCCATAAAAGGCATTGCTCCGATGTAGTCAGGATCGCTAAAATATACTTTGCCTACTTTGTAAGGTTTACCGCAGTAAATCTCTATTGCATCTTTTGAAGTTCCAAACGCTGGAAACTCTTGAGGTTTATTTTGTTGCCATTTTGCCCAGTTTCTTGAAAACCAGTAATGCTCTATTTCTCCGTCTTCGTTTTTAATACTCGGTACAATACTTTCTTTTGCTATATGCTCTATTGAAGATAAATCGCCACCTTTGGTTTTAATAACTTGCATAGAAAACTCTCCGAATATTTGAAAGTCAGATATTATTTTTCTTAGCTCTTTAGGTCTTAATATAGTTTGAAGTTTTGCCCAATCCATAACTCCTCTTGATCCGTTAGTAAATCCTAATCCTCTTCCGTAAATTAAATCAATATAAGAGTTGTTTATACTTGCGTTTGTTACCGAACCGTTATGTCTATCTATTATGTACTGGTAAAAAGAATTATTCCTACCATTTAAAACCCAATCCATAGAAGTATTCTCTACTACGTCTGGACGTACATAATTAGATAATTGTATTAATTTAATATCTGCCATTATGAATAAGTATATAAGCCGTTTGTTAATTTAAAATCTTGTGGCTCTTGTGATGTTGTTAATGTTTTACCTCTATAAACTACTTCCGTTCCTTCGGTAACCTTTAACTGATGTCTATCGTTTTCTAAGAAAGTAAAAGTAAAAGTAATATTAACCTTTCCGTTTGTTATTGTATAGGTATTAGAAGGCGATGTCGTAACGTTTGTGGCTTCATTATACAATTCAACTACTATATTAGTAGAAGGATAAAAACGAGGTACTACGTTCAATGTATGTATTGTATTGCTTGGGTCGATTACCATACAATATAAACGTTTAAAGTCGTTTTTTGTTATTATATTTAAAATAAATTAAAAAAAAGTTGTGGGAATGAATAAAAGGTTTATCTTTGTACCATAGGAAATAAACAAATTAAAAAAATAGATGAAAGAATTATTAAAGCAATGGAAATTAGAACTAAAGGAAGATAAGGCATTACTAAGACTAATGAAGTCAGACTTAAAAGCTATGATTGAGACGCCTTCTAATTCATACTTAAGAACTATAGAAAGACTTGAGAATAAAATATCTTTCAATGAGAAATCAATAAATAACAACTAAACAAAAAAATCCCCTCACAATTAAGTAAGGGGATTTTATATTTAAAAGTAATATAACTCTATACTGTAACTGCTTTGAAAGCTGTAACCGTTGCAGAATCTAAAATAGGAGCTAATTCTTTAGTAGTTGCTACACCCGTAATAGTGTATAAATTACCGTCTGATTTTGCTCCACCAGTCGATTGAACTACTGTAAAATCAATACCATCGTCTTGACCAATTGACCAATAGTTACCGTTTCGATCTTCTAATACTCCTTGAACAAATCCTGCTACCATTAAATTAAATTGAGCATTAGTCGCTGCATCTGGTACTTTAAAAACGAAAGTAGCCGTTTGGGTATTAACTCTCGAAAAGGTATCTCTCGAAGCTTCCATCGATTGTTCGAAGGTATTTAAATCTCCTTCTAACTCAAATTTATAGTTAGCAGTTAGTGCTGCATTCATAGCTGTTGCCTCTCCTGCAACTACCGTAAATGGGTCTTCTAACTCATTATATAAATATAGGGTTGAGTTTCCCCCTAAACTGTCCTTACACGGTCTAAGCCTTCCAGCTGAAATATCGCACGCCATATCTGTTTATGTTTTATAAAACATTAGCTATCGATTAATTAAACTAACCGATAGCTTTTGTTTAGATTAGTAATTAAGCTGTTGTTGTAAGTAACCAAACAATCTCGTTAGAGTTGTAATATCCAACTCCAGCATTATAAACGATTTTTCCTCTTACGTTTCCAGTCAATAATCCGATTTCGTCTTCGTCTTCAATAGCAACCGTATTAAAGTCAGCATTTAATCCTGTAGCAAATACAAGATTTTTCTTTTCAGCACAGATAATAGTATCGTCTGGAAGTCCTTGTATTTCTACTAAGTTATAACGTCCAAATTTAGCCGTCTTATCATCAGCAGTTCCATTCCAAGCAATCCCTTTAGAGATTAAGTAAAAAGTATATGCTTGAAATACGTTAGAAGATACTAATACTTGTACTTCTTTCTTTCTCAAAGGTACTGGAATAGCATTTAAAGCTGCTTTTAAATGAGCTTCAACGTTTGCCTCAGTAGTCGCTGCTCCTAATGCAGTAATACCATTGTTAGCTTTTATTACCGCTCCGTCAGCTGCAAATTGTACAGTAAAACCGTCTCCAGTTTCTCCAGCAGTTGCGTTTAATCCTGTCCAGATATCTTCGTCAACTTTAGCTGCTTGACTTGAAAGCATTTCTAATTGTATTGCTTCCATAATATCAGAAGGAGCGTTTACGTTAGAAGCAGAAGCTCCCATAGAATCCTCTGACCAAGTTTGTCTAAAATCTTCCTTACATACTGTAAAGTCATTCTTTACTTTCTTAGGCTCGATTATTTTCTCGCTTAAAGTTATAGTTCCCGCTGGAGCATGTCCACAAGAATAGTTTACAGTTCCATCAGCGTAAGCAATCTTACGAAGATTCATTTTGTAGTTTACATTTTCTGCTACCGTTAAAACTCCTAAAGAAAGAGTCGACCCCTCTTTAAAAGCTGCCCCGATTATTCCACCAGCTACTTTCCCAGAATAATTTGATGATACATTTGTTGTTGTTGCCATTTTTATTTATTGTTTCTAATTGATTGAAGGATTCTACCTTTCTTTGTTAATTCTACTTGTTTAATTTCTGTCTTTACGCTTTTAGCAGCTGGTTGGTTTGATAAAGTTACAACCTCAGCTTTTAAAGTTTCGTTTTCTTTTTTGAATTCTACTAAGTCTTTATTAATAGTTTCAAATTTAGCATCTACATCTTCGCTATACTTAATTAATAAGCTTTTGATCGCTTGAGTAATTTCTTCCGTACTTGGAGCTGATGGTGTAGATAATTCCTCTTCTAAAGGAGCTTCCTCAACGTTTACCGCTGTAACTACTCCTTCAACAACTACCAACATACCCATATCTGTAGGGTAATCTCCGTCTGGTAATGCAATACGTTCTTCGCCTTCCGTTACGAATACAACCGTTCCAACCTCTAACATTTCGCCATCGTATTGGATAGTTAACTCTCCAGATTGTACGCTTCCTAATTTAACCTCTTTTACAATCCCTAAACCAACGAGAACCTCGTTAACCTGGTCTTTAAAAGATTTTGTTTCTTCTGCCATTTTTATATTTGATTTTAAATTTACTTCTTTAAGGTTAAATAAACCGTCAATACTAAAACCGTTTATTTCTCCGCTTAGAGCCTTCTTATATATATCGTCATTCTCACACTTCATTTTAACGATCCAAGAACCCTCTATAATATCGTCTTTATCTAAACCATAAGCATTAGCTGTATCGTTCTTAGGGTCTTTAACAATCCAACTTTCGACGAAGGAAATTCCAACTATAGGATGCTCGTGTTCTAACTTAGAGTTTAATTGAAATCCAGACTTTAAAAAGTTATGAGCAGAAGCTTGTATTGTTTCCTTTGGAAAAGTAATATAGAACTCCTCTCCGTTTTGATTTCTATAAATAGGCTTATTAGGGATTAAAACTACTCCTAACAATGTCCTCTCTAATTTGTCAACTTCAGCAAGTTTAATCTGTTTCTCTTGTTTCTTTAATGCAATAAATTTAGATTCCATTGCAGGATCGTCTACCAAAGAGATAGAATATACATTCTTTTTAGCAGCATCAAAAATTGCTTCGTAGGTTTTAATCATTATAGTTTAAACGTTTGTATTCGGTTATTGTTACATTATTGTTTATAATCCGCTCTCGGTAATTATATTGTTGTCTAAGTTTTGAGCTGTTGTTACGTCTCCAGAAACTACAAAAGCTTGGATTGGTTCTTGATTGCCTAAATTTATACTTTCGTTTATTTGATTATCGGCAGTTCCTTCTATTAAATTAAACGACGGAGCGGTAGGTACTGAACCTCCGCCAGTTGCTCCTCCAGATACAAATCCTTTTCCTGTTGCACTTGGTATTTTTTCTTTAGCAATTGACATAGTTTGTGCTAAACCAGCAACCCCTACAATAGCCGCACCAATCGCTCCTAAAGGATTTGGAGGAGGATTTTCAGCTAAAGCTTTAATAATACCCGAAGCTGTACTTACTCCAACTTGAGCGATAGCTATTCCTTTACCTGCTATAGATTGCCTATCTACTAATCCAGCAATTGCTCCTAACGATTGTCCAGCAATATCTAACTTAGCAGAGGCTGTTAAGTCTGCAAATTTAATATCTTTTTTACTTGTTATTTCCGCAGTCTTAGTAGCGTTAGCTGATATCTTATTATCTAAGGCTTGTTTTTTATTTAAAAAGTCTTGTTCAGCATCTACTCTTGCTTGAGTACCTTCTGCATATAATTCTTTTTTCCTTTCTAAATCATCTAATATAGCTTGATTCTCTAACTCGAAAGCTTCTTTTTGTAATTGTAATTTTTTTAAAGGGTCTGTTTCTTGTTCGGCTTCAAACTCTTTTTGTATTCTTTGCCTTTCTAACTCTGCATCTGTAACGGTTGTTAAAAGGTCTTTTTGTTCTATAAGTAAAGCAGTTTGATTAGTTAACTGTTCTGAACGTTTACCCGTTATATCGTTTAATACTTGTTCCTTACCAGCTAAAGCAGATATTAACGCAGCTTGTTGCTCTATACCTCCGTTTTTTTGTAGCTCTGCTCTTGCTCCTGCTATTATTGCATCAGCTTGAGAAAGTAAAGCTTTTTCTTGCTCGTCTAATATATCCGCTAATTTTTCGTTAGCCTCTTGACGAACTGAAACACTCTTAGATACGTCATCTCTTATTTGTCTTTGTAGTTCAGATTCACGCTCATATTTAGCTATTAATCTTCCAGCTTGTGCCTCTGCTAATTTAGCTCCGTCTATTGCTAATTTATTTGCTTTAGCTTGATTATTTGCAGCTGTTAAACTTATCTTAGATAGATTTTCTCCAACTATTTCACCTATATTTGAAACCTCATTAATAGCCTCACTAAAACCATTTACAACATCCTTTCCAGCTTCAATAGTTTCTAAAGCTAAATCGGTTATTCTTTTTTTGGTTTCATCTATAGCTTTTTGTGCTTTTAATATTCCAGTTGAATCCCCAAACATAACTTGATAAGCCAAAGCAGCTGAGTTTAATCCCAACATCAAATTATTAATAACTATTAAAAAAGGGTTTATAGTTAGCTTTATTAAACCTCTTATAACTCTACCAAGAGCATCGAAGTTCTCGCTTGTTGAAGTTATAGCTTCGTAAGTATCTGTAATTGCGGTAATTACTTGCTGAAAAACTTGCCCAATAGTCCCTAAGACTATTTCGACCTTGTCCATTACTTTTTTATTTCTTGAAAAGGCTTCAGATAGTCCAGCAATAGCACTTATTATAAGACCAATACCCGCAGTTTTAAGAGCTAATCCTACAGCTCCAATTCCTTTACTCATTATTTGAAATCCAGCCTTTGAGTTTTTAGCTGATTGACCAACTCCAGAAACTTGTTGAGATGCATCTTCGGCAGCATCTCCTACATTTTCAACTGAATCCGTAATGTCTTTAAGTCCTTTTACCGCACTTGAACTATCTACATCTATTTTTATTACCTTTTCTATTGCCATTATATTGCTTTTATAGAACGTTTTATTTTTCTTTTAAATCCTTTCCAATCACTAACAATTTGACGTTTACCTTTAGCTATTTCGGTATATTCTCCTGCTCCGTAATAATCTCTTTCTTGTAGTATTTTAATTATCTCTGCTATCATATTGTTCCGCTTGATATTCTATGAATACTTATCATCCTTTTTGTTATTGTTAGCGTTCCCGTATCTGTTTTTAAGAATATTTGTCCTCCGTTTGTTTTAAAATCTGATAAAGAATAAAAAGGAAATGCAACACTAACTCCATAAGGAGTAGCTTTTCGAGTTGAAACAACCCTCTCAATAAATACGTTACTTGGAGTTGCTCCTCCTCCAATATCTAATGAAATATCTAATCCGTTTGGGTTGCCCGATTTACCTGATATCTCAAAGTCAATACGCATAGTATATCCATCGCCAATAGAAATAGGAGTTATTTTATTATTTGTAGTATCCCATAACTCAGATATGCCTCTAATTTCTAAAGGTAAATAAGAGCTATTAGATTCCGTTCCTCCTCCATCAATTACTAATTTTGAATCCGTTGCTGTTATCGTTTGAGCCGTTGCATCTGACTGAGCATAACTTCCCCATCCAGCAACTTTATAAAGTTCTACAAAGTTATTATTTGTTTTATCAAAAGCACTAAATAGAGATTCTCCCGTTCCGTCTCCTGCTATTGTTCCGTTATTAATTACTTGTTGTGCCATTGTTATCTGCTGTTATTATGTTTGAATCCGCTGTTATTATATTACTGTCTACTGTTAAGGCTTTAGGGTCTTGAATTAAAGTAACCTCTGGAACTAAAGAACCGTTTCCTAAGTTAACCGACATAACTCTTTGAGTTGGTAAAGTATTCTCTAATATATTAAAAGTTAAATTATTTCCAGAACTTGATAAGGTCATCCAATTTGTACCAAATCCTAAGTCTACTTTTGAAACTGTTTTTCCTTCTAAATTGGTTACTTGTATTGTTTCTTTTTTTGCTTCAGAGCTTGTATCTGTTATTGGTTTAGTAGCAACTGCACAATCCCATCTACCACAGATTCTATTGCTTATTGATTTTTCAAAATTATTTATTAAATTTAAAGTAGTTTCTCCCGTTAATATATTGTAGCTATATTTATCTATTCTATAATAGTTTCCTTTAATTTCTAAACTATCGTTTAATTGTAGTTTAGTAATTATATGTAAAGGTAAAATTGCTTTAAAAACAAAGTTTCTTTTCTTTGGATTAAATATAGATTCAACATAACTTTTATAATGATTTGTATATAAATTACTCGTTAAAGCTTCGTAGGTATATGTACTAAAATCAGCCTCAAACAATAAAGCAAAATTAGGATTATTTAAACCGTAATGATGAAAAGGAGTATTTATATTGTATGTAATTTGAGATCGAGTTCCGTCATCTTCTATAAACCCAAGAGCGACATCACTTGCAGCTCCAACAAGTAAGTTATAAAATATTAAGGAGTTAGGATTAACAGGTTCACTTGACTCATCTATAATCGCTCCGTATTGATAATTTGTTATTTCGTTATTAGCTAAATTAGGAAGTCTCTCGTAAACTATTTGCTCAAAAGGTAAAGTAAAATCTAAAGGCTTACCGTCTAATATCTTACCATTTTCGTCTTTTAGGGTTAGTTGACTATCTCCGTAACCTCTATCATTATTGTTTTTAAATTGCATCGCAACAATAGTCTTAGGGTCTGAGTACTTTAAATTTATTCTATTTAATAATTCTCCTCTATTTACATCGTATTTTTCAAAGTCTATATACCTTGTAACGTCACGTAAGATACCTTTAGAATAATAAGAATCTAAAGAGTCAACGTAAAGAGTTCCGTCATCTTGAGGTATTAATACGAGTTTAAACATATTAAAGAGTCCTTTTAAAAAGTCTAATATATTTATCTTAGGGACTTCCTCCGAAACTATAAAATTACTTTCGATAGTTTGAATACTTGCTGTAGTTGTTGCTTGTGGAGGTAAACGTTGAGTAAAGCCTATTAATCTTGATTGATACAAAGTAGCTTGGTATTGGAAATATTCAGATGTTTTTATTTCCCAATACGCATCGATAGTAAGTTGTTCCTCCGTTGTAAATATTACAAAATTAGTAAAACTATTTCCAGATAATGGAGTTACCGAATGCTGATTTCCATTTATATATAAAATAACCTCATAATTAATATTTAAAAACAAAGCTTCTGGAGAAATTCTCAATTCAAATATAACCCTTGTATATGCGTTATGATAAGGAAAAGTATAACTACCTATATTGGCTGCGTTAATAAAATTAAAATCTCCTCCATCCCAATTTATGATTTGAGAATCTCCTCCAGGCTCTTTATTTTCGCTTGGATTAAGCCACATATATAACTCATTGAACTCGGTAGTTCCAAAGAAATCTCTACTAAATACTACAGGGTTCTCGTAATCGTCTGAGTTATATTTATTCTCTATAGCTTCTATTAGTTTAAGTATTCTAATTGAAGGTCTTAAATCGTTCCAAACTACGCCAGTATCGTCTCCTCCTAAAAAAGATATGTTTCGAGTCTTTTCATCCGCAGTATTAGGATTTGATGTATCTATATAATATTGTTTCTTTGCTAATAAATTATATATAATATCTCTATTGGTTATTGTATTACCGTTTAAGTTTGAGGTTACGCCAGTAGTTCCTAATCCTTGTTTTACTTTATCGCTATTATAAGAATGATTAAAATATGATAAATCTAAGTCTTTTAATTCGTCTTTACCAATTGTATCTTTTAGGTTTACTAAATTACCGAAGAAATTAATTGTATATGATTCGGGTTTGTTTTTTTTTACGTTAACCTTTGTTAATCTAAAACGACCTATTTTAAATAGAATACCATCTAAATGTATTTCTCCATCTACCTTAATTCTTGCATCAAAGCTATTATCTATATTAGCATCGTACCAATGTTTAAATATCTTATTGTTACTTTTAGAAGCTGGAACTGTAAAAGTCTTTGTATAGTCTCCCGTATTCCTTGTAATATCAGATATATCTAAAACGCTTGAATTAATCTCTACAGATTCATCCTTTTGTTGGTCTAATTTACTTCCTTGTATATAGAGAGTTGTTATCATATATTATTAATCTCGTTATAAGAATAATCGAATTTGATTTCATAGTTAATTAATCGCTCTTTTAATTGAGTTTTATAACTAAGTTGTTTAGATTTAATATTTAGAGGTATAAATAT
>TARA_B110000046_G_scaffold24980_1_pt1 | contig 11955 bp, 22 predicted proteins | sample TARA_B110000046 | Tara Oceans TARA_B110000046 (sample SAMEA4397157) | marine metagenome | biome: Polar Biome; feature: [DCM] deep chlorophyll maximum layer (ENVO:01000326); material: water (ENVO:00002006), including particulate matter (ENVO:01000060) such as... | depth 40 m
CAGACGACATGCCCACCTAGCCACGACCTTGAGTGTTGTCTTCCCGTCACCCCATCCTTTTCATAAACACGTAGGTCAGCCATTCGCTGTAGATCACGAACAACCTGATCTTCTAGCCTGTGGCCTTCGCGAAAAATTCTTTGCAGCTGTGGGTCTACCGACTTATTTGGAAAACCTCGCAGTGAAAGCTGTAGCCTTGCCACACAATCGTGGCCCGTGGACGCACCGATGTAACATCGAGCAACTTCCTTGCGTTCTGCTGCCGCTTTTTCAAAGCCAGCATCAATCGCAGCTACAACCTCTTTCGCTTTAGGATGAAGAGGGTGTGGCATTAAAAGGGAATTTCATCATCTATATCATCGACATCATTAAAATCTGATGACGTGGCGGGAGCCGCCTGAGATTTGTGTGTATCTCGAACTGATAAATTGGGATCTTTTTTTGTCTGGTAGACCGAGATTTTAACAGCTCTTCCTTCAAACCATTCCACACTGGGTGGTGTTGCACCTTCCCAGCCCAGATTGTCCAGCAACTTTTTCAAAGTCTCAAGGCCAATTTTTTGGGTCATCGGGTTCTCATGACGAAAAATTATCCATTGTTTTCTGGAGCCGTCATCATTCTTGTAGTTCACTTCAAGCTGGTCAAAACCCTTTGAAGTTTTTGTGGCCTTTACGCCTTCAATACAGACCTCGTGATCTCCTTTGGGGAGAAGAGAACTACCCATCCCTTGGGGCCGTGGCTGTACTGTTACAGTTGAAAGGTCAATTTCTAAATAATTACTCATGTTGTAGCTCCCGCTCGTTTAGTTTTTTCATAATCGTCTTTAGTCATTAGCATTCGTTTCACTAGGTGGGATACGTCAGTCCCTGCCTCTACAGCTTTGATGCGTCGATACGGATCTCTGTTTTTTCCATGCCAACCGTGAACACTGTCGGTCATCATGTATCGCATCATCTTCATCTTATCTTTTCCATCTTGCCCCCTCTGCGTTTCGGTCTTAGTGACCAGCGCACAGACTAAATCGAAGTCGCCGATGTATTTTTTTTGTTTAGATTTTTGGTTCAGCATGGGCCAGAAATGGGTGGAGCCATTATCATCGCGCTCTTCAGCCGCGAGACAGGTAACAATCGTGTGTATATTTAGATCACGAAGATCACCAACCACTGGGTCTAGTAATTGATTATACATTCCGTAGGCGGGGAAGGTATCCTTTGGTTCGGGGTGAGCTTCCTTCGCCTCTTGAAAAGCTCGGCGGGAAAGTTCAGTCATACTGTCGATACCGAGCCACTTGTATCCCTGCTTTCGGAAGTCCTCAGTTTTGATGTACTTCATTATATCTGTGAACGAATAACCATCAGGATACATTTCTTTATCCACTGGTTTATCAAAGGTATAGAACGGTATAAAATCTATCTCTTTATCGCTGATACTGGATAACCCGCCTTCGCCAGAAAGGATAAGACCTTTACCAAATGTGTCAGCAAACCCGCCGAGCGCGGTTGTTTTTCCACAACCACCGTGCCCGTAGATAAGAACATTAAGTGATAGGTCGTGGATGTTTGACGTTTTTAATGGTTTAATTTTCATGTTTTCAACACCTTAAAGGTTACTGTGCCGCGTTTAATTGTAAGTGCTTTGCGAAGAAAACTCTTCTCGGTTTCGTCGGCGGCATCGAAACGACGTTTTTCAACTGTGTAATTTTGGGTCATACATTCTGGTAGATCGCGGTGAACAAACATCTCGCCGAGGAGTTCTTTGTCCCACACGTACTTCTCAGGCGCAGAAAGTTTTATTCGCCCGTGGTCGGCGAATGGTATTTCATATTCACCACAATCTTCTGGAAGCTCTGAAAGAATTTGCTCTTTGTAATAGTCAAGTTTTTCTTTGACTGTTTCGAGTTCCAAACTCGCGGCCCTAAAACTTTCTGCATATGCTAGAAGCCGTTCGTCTTTCGTCGTGGACGGCAATAAAACGTCGCCGAAAATCATATCACTATTCATTATAATAACCATTGCGTAAGTTGTGTTGGTTGTGTAGTAACATATCCAATACAACATGACAAGCAGGGAAATAAAATGCACTTCAACATTCAACGATTATTGGATGACCTTGGTGGGGCGAGCGCGGTTGCCAAACGAATTGGCATAGGCCGCACGGTTCCATACGGTTGGGTGCGCCGCGACTTTATTGGCTCTTATCACTTATCACTTATAAAAAAATTCAGCCCTGGGTTGGATCTTAACCATTACTTTGAGGAATATAATCATGACGAAAACCTTAGAAGCCGCCCTTGAATACGCTGATCGTGGATGGTCGGTCATTCCGATACGGGCAGGGACCAAACTGCCAGCGATAAGTTGGAAAGAATACCAGCTTCGTCATCCAACTGAAGATGAAATTTATAAATGGTTTGAAAATACGAACAACGACATAGCAATTATTTGTGGTACAATAAGTAAACTAATAGTTGTTGATACAGATGACGCGGAAGCAACCAAGCTCGCCGCAAAAAATGGTTGGGACAAAACACCGTATCGTGTGAAGACTAGAAAAGGTTTCCATTTTTATTTCAGCACCGAACATAAAGTTCGAAAAGGTAAGCTTGCAGAAAAGATAGACCTACAAGCTGAAGCTTCTTACGTGCTTGCTCCCCCTTCAAAAGATAAAATTTTCTCTCCGTTAGAGGGATGTGATGCAGAGGATCTACCAGCATACCCTGGGCCAAAAATTGGTGATAATGTTATTCCACTCCACAGTCATAATAGTTACGATGAAATAAACCTAGAAATTATAAGTACCAAGCAAAATGCGTGGCAAGAAGCCGAGCAATTTACACAGCGCAATGGTCGAAAGCTAACAGCTGGGGATACGTGCCACAATCGTATAGTAAGTTGGATCGGTCATCTTATATCACAAGAGTTAAGCGGCGAGGAAATCTACAAAGAAGCTATTAATTTTTGCAATACTTTTATGGATGACCCCTTCGATGATAAAAAGATAATGGGTGTGATCCGCGATCTCGCTCGCAAAGAGCAGGTCGAAACAAAATTTGAAGAAGAGAAAGAGTTAAAAAAAAAGAAAACATTCGAGCCTATAACCACCGCCTCGATTGATGCCCTCGCAAAAATAATTGGAGAGCAGACCTTTTACGTTGACCCAATCATCCCATCGAATGATGCGTCATTGACTATGATCTTTGGTTACTCTGGGCATGGTAAGTCGATGTTCACGCGGAACATGTTGTATGCAGCCTGTGTCGGCAAGATGAACTACGGACCATTCATTCTTTCTGATAAGCCTCGCGTTCTTTATCTCGACCTTGAGAACGGCAAGCGAAACGTCTTAAAGTTTTTAACCCAAGCGAAGAAAACATATGGAGATGCTGGCGAAAATTTTATGATGTACGCACCGTTTCAGCATGAAGATATGAATCTTAAATCTGAAGGTGGAATAGCGGTGCTGCAAAGTATCATTAATAAAACAAGACCGAACGTGGTCTGCATTGATACTGTGAGAACTGCCTTCGTAGGCATGGCAGAAAATGAGGGAAAAGAGTGGAGTGATATTAACCAGCTAATATTGAAGCTTCGTAACTCAGGTATATCGGTGGTCCTGGTACACCATGCCAACAAGCCACAAGGGGACGGGGCAAGCGGATCATACGCTGGTTCTACCAACGCCCTTACGAACCTAGAATTTGGCATCAAGATCACTCAGGTGTTCGATGAAGCAGACCGAGCCAGAACAAAGGCTGGCCTCTATTCTGGTGATATTGAAAACCCTCTACTTCATAGGCTCGATCAACCCGCCGCGCTTCGACACGGTGAGAAGATGGCAGTCAAAATGGAAGTCAGGTTCGTGAAGAACCGAGAGGCAGACGAAAGTTTAGAAGATCTCTCCTACGTTGGCTTCGCATCCAACTACGAAAGTGGCACGTTCAGATGTGTATCGACCAAGACAACCAAGCAGCGAGCGATGGAACTATCCCGACCTCACAGAGATAATACTGGCGTCGTCATACCACCTCTATCTAACTCTGAGATTTCAAAAATACTCGGCATACAACAGGCTGTAATTAACGATTGGATCAAACCGATTGTCAGCGAAAGTGTAGAAAATTACATTGCAAACGTTCAATAAAAAATGAGGTGTGGAAAGTACACTCGCGATCCTCGGTTCCTCTTTCGGTTGCCGCTCATGAGAGCGGCTGTCCTCGTCGTCTACTCGTCAGCGAGTGTAACAACTTTTTCAGTTCTGTCAATACTAGTTGTGTAAAAAGTTGTGATGTTATATATGCGCTACAAACGGAGTGTATACATGGCAAAGTCGCCCATCACACCACAAGTCGAGTCATATTTAAAATTAAATCATAAGCTTTTCACTCATAAAAAACTCGCAGAAGAAATCGGCTGCTGTCTTGAAACAGTTAGGCGAGCATTAGTGCGCCTGGATTTAGAAGTAATTTACGGTGCTAAGTATCAGCGTCGGGCGGCTCCATTGAAATGGTCACGGCCCTGCATCACGTGTGGCTGTGTAAAAAAACGACCAAAAATGCAATTCAAATGTGCCGCCTGTCATGACCGTGAGAGGGACGCCGACAAGCATCAACCTTGTAGGCGCGAAGTAACTGTAACACTACCGAGGTTAGAACAGAACTATGTCCAGTCAGAAAACTAAGGGTGACAACTATGAGCGAGAACTTGCAAAGTGGATGAACGAAAATATCTACGGAGATAATAGAGCCGAACGCGCCCCTCTTTCTGGTGGCGGTTCTCACCATATGGGCGCGGGTGGTGCAGACTTACTCGGAACACCAGGAATATTCGTTGAAGCAAAGAGAGTAGAGAAGCTTCCCTGGCGTGATGCCTTGGCCCAGGCAGAAAGAAACGCTGCTTATAAGCATACACATCAGACACCTCTCGTAATTACCAGACGTAACCGTGAGACAACAGAGGACAGTGTTTGCTTCCTACGTTTAAAAGAATTTAAAAAATACTATGAAGCGTACCTTCGCGAGCGTTTACAGTTGGATGCGAAGGACGACACGCCAAACAATAAATAGTAATATAACTAACCATTACGCTGACATTAAAAACCCCCAAAAAAATGTCGGAGTAAATCAAATCGCAATTTTAGAGACAATAGCTATCGCGAACGCAAGCTTCTCAATCATTAAGAAGGCGTTGGAAAATGGTCGAGAGGCAAAGGATTTAATAAGCCACGTCGGAAAATTCCTTTCAGCTGAAGACGAATTAAAGGACGCGGTTAAGAGAAAGAAGGCTTCACCTATATCAATTATAACTGGTGGGTCGGAGGGTGATTGGGAAGAATTTGCCGCGCTTGAAAAAATAAAAGAACAACGCGCTGAATTGGAGAGTTGGTGCAAACTATATGCGCCACCTAACACTTGGTCACGATGGCAAAGCTTTCAAAACCAGGCTCGCGTCGAGCGGAAGGAAGCATTGAGATTGCGAGAGCAGCAGAGGCAAGAATTAGTAGAAACACTGAGCATGGTTGGCGGCATAATATTTGCAATAGCTGTGGTCTGTGGTGCCTTCTATTTACTCCTCGTACATTTCGGAAAGATATAATGTTCGTCGCAGTATTTATAATTTTCTTGGGGCAGACTTACAGAGTTGCACCCCTTCCTAATATCTACCCATCGTTAGAAACCTGTGAGATTGAACTCAACAACTTTCAAATAAAGTTAAGCGTCAACCAGCCCGACAACGCATTCGTTATGGGAGAGTGTGTAAGTTTTGGGGTCAAAGTGTAAGCCGCTTCGCTGGGGCTACGCGGTTTGGGGACGACATGGAACATGGCGGGATGGTAGTTATTGCATAACTAAATTTGTGGATCGGCATTAAGATGGGCTATGAAAGTTTATTCACCATACTCGTAGCTCTCGCTGGATCTGCTGGATTTTGGTCATTTATATCCATGCGCGAAAAAACTAAGCGCGAGTTTGCAGCAGAATATCAAAACACTTTAAAGCACCAGGTGGATAGACTGTCGGAAAAACTTGATGTGTACGTCCACGATAAAGAAGAACTTCTGAGAGAGATAGGGAAGCTAAGATCCGAACTCGCCTCAGCTAAGGTAACGATCCAGCACCTAGAGACTATGCTAAGAAAGTGAAACGAACTGACCAAATATTTATTGGTCGTGCTGGGGAATTTCTGGCGGCATACATTCTCGAACGAAGTGGTCTGCGAACCACACATGTTGATCTCCCAGGTGATGATCTCTGGTGCGATGCGCCTCACGGCCTCGTTAGAGTACAAGTGAAAGCGACATGCCACCCTTTCGCTGTATCCAAAACGCGGCCCATCCATTTCAGATATCACTTTCAAATGCACCGTGTCGGAGCCTACGACGGAGTATTTGTTCTGTGTGCTCTCGATAGAGATCTCTGCCTCGCCAAAAAGAGGGACGATTTTAAGGGACAAACTGTTAAAATACACCCTGATAAATTCACAAAAGAAGCTCAAGAAGCATCAATAAAAAGGGCGTTCAAATTATGACAAGAAAGATTGACAGTATAATCTTGCATTGCACAGCTACTCGACCAGAATGGTGGAGTGAAAAGACGCCCAACGAAAAAATGAAAGAGTGTGAGAAGTGGCATCTCGATAGAGGTTTTTCTGAGATTGGATATCACTACCTTGTGGATCGCGACGGTACGCTAACTGAAGGTCGGCCCATCAACATGGCTGGGGCGCACTGTAAGGGTTCGAACAAAACCTCCATCGGAATTGCAATGTGGGGTGGCTTTGGTTCGGACGCAGACGATTTAGCCACCGAACACTACACACCTATTCAACTTGCAGCTACCTACGAACTGATCCGAAATCTGCAAGAACAGTATTCAATTAAGAATGAGAACTGCATAGGTCATAATAAGAAATCTTCTAAGGCTTGCCCTGGATTTCGCGTTTCCAAATGGTTGAGTGGCATGTCTTTGTCCGAGGCTACTATAAAAAAGCCAGAACGGGTCAAGCCATCGCAATCGAAAACTATGAAAGCCTCGGCTGCTGGTATCGCCGCGTCAGCGGGTACATCTATTACTGCTCTTTCGCGCGTTGATCAGACCAGCCAATACATAATTTTAGGCTTCGCTGGTTTAACGATACTGCTTGGACTTTATGTAATGCGTGAGAGGCTGAAGGCTTGGGCAGAGGGCTGGCACTAATCCATGTTCGGCAAGATACAACTATACGCGCTCATTGCGCTGGGCTTCGTGCTCGGATTGCTTGGAATTTATTTCAGCGGTGTCGCGCGGGGTCAAGATAAAATCAAGCGTAAGATGGATGAGAAATTAATAGAACACATCCGCACAGCAAAGGATATTGACGATGAAATTGACACGCTTACTGACACCTCTCTTGCTGATCGGGCTAATGAGTGGGTGCGCAAAGATCACGAGTGATTCTTACTGTGATGTTGCACAGCCACACATCTTTAATAATCAAAAGACAGTTGATTGGTTGTTAAACAACGACAAAAATTTATTAAAAGACACAGTAAAACACAACGAAATATATAAAAGTATTTGTGGTGCAAACGACTGATATATATTTTTGTTGTGTCTTAATTAAAAAATAAATATATATTTGGCGTAAAGGTAAATATATATGAATCAAGAAAGTAAGCTCGTAGTCGCATACGGAAGACAACTAATAAAATTAGAATTAGAAGCGGCTCGCTATGATCGATCACACCCCCCACATCATGCGCCAGTTTTAAATTACGTTAGATCAACACCGAATCGTCGGTGGTTTTGCTTACTTGCTGTGCTTGCCACCTTCGACAGAGAACCCATTACGCCAAGTTACATTACCAAGGAGCTTGGTGTGTCTCGAAATAGTGTGGACACAATGATTCGCGAGTGTGAAGAACCAGAATGGATCATCGTGGATCGTGATGATCGAGGTCACAGAACGTTGCAGTCCTCTCCATTTATGGCTGAATGTTGGCTTCTCTACGCCAAGTGGACCGCAGACAAAAGTAACGAATTGGGTTTTGGAAACATTGAAGGTGCGCTGAGATTAATAAAATCTTTACCCAAGTAGCTTGGGTTTAAACCACCAAACTACTTCATGTTTTCTGAAAGTTTTTAGTCATTAAAGTAAGAGCTTCAAATGATTTTGGGAGGGATCAAATGGCTGTTCGACTAGAAGACTTGACAACCATGTATCACATGCGCAACTATAGGGGCACTGATAACACACCTATAGGGGAGATTAAGACTATGAATGACAACCTTCGCCTTGACATGGCACGGTTGGAAGCAAAACAAGATGTTATTATTAATATGTTACAACAGATCGTAGCACATGGGGGAACTTCATCCAGTATTAATGATAATACTTCCACGTCCTTAACCGTTAGCGAAGCAGCTTTGCTTCGCCGACTTACAATCAAGCAACATTGTGTTGCACAACTCGTGACTTGCGGGTGGAAGAACGCTGACATCGGTTTACTGATGGGTGTCAGTGAGAATACAGTCAAGCTGCACGTGAGTGCAGTGGGTAAAAAGATGGGCCTAAAAACTAGAGGTCAAATCGCCGTCGCCTTTCGCGACGTGTGTGTAAAATCAAGTGATAGCGAATACGAAGCCGCTTCTGGTGGCTTGCCGCTGACTTGGGGGTCGAAAGCTTCCATCGGAATGGAAGATAATTTGGCACCCTTATATGCACCTCAGAAAAAGACAGGGGGCAGTCATGTCACTCAAGATTAGAACACGTGACAACTCTAATAATTTTTGGGTCGATGGAACAATCCGCGTAGGTGGAAAGTCCCATCGTGTCAGAGAGAGTACAAGAACTTCTGATCCAGATGCAGCAAAGTTATTCGCGCTGTCTCTCGAAGCAGACATCTTGTTGGGTAAGGTATCTTTAAAAGATAAACGTTCACCAACAAATCTAAACTTTGATGAACTAATTAATCAGTTCTTGCGTGATGAATCCACTGGTTCAAGTAAAACAACAAAGCAAGCACTTCAAAAGTTTGCTCAGTCGTTTGGGGATGTCATGGTCAGTGAGTTTACAAAGGCTGACGCTTCTAAATATGTGTATGAACAACACACCGCGAAGGGTCACGCTACCAACACAACTCGCCGAACCATTATACAAATACAATCTGTCTTAAATTACGCTGCTGAAATGGGGTTTCGTGACAACACGATTACCCTGCGAAAGCCAGCCGAAACAGAGAAAGATATTGTGGTTTATACGCCCGATCAAATTGTAGATTTGTTTGCGCAACTCAAGCCACCAAATCGAAGGTTCGCCTCGTTCATTCTGAACACTGGCGCAAGACCTATCGAGGCTGCAAATCTATCCAAAAGAAAGGTGGATTTTAAGAAGAAGACTTGTATCTTAACCTCAATAAAAGGACGCGATAGAGTGGCTCGCACTCGTACAGTGCCGCTAAATTCTAAAGCATACGCAGCTGCGCATGGCAACATGTCTGCGCCGCTCGATCAAGTAGGCGAGCTAATCTTCACCTACGTTTTTGAAGGTGAGCACAGAGTTTACAATACTCGCGGGGGATACAATTATTTCCTTCGTGATTGGAGCAATGCTGCTACAAAGGTCGGGATACAAACGGATCGAAGAGCCTATAATTTGCGTCATACTTTTGGCACTAGGCTCGGCGCAAACAATACCCCATTCGCTGTCATAAGTAAGTTGATGGGTCATACTAATCCACAGACGACGATGCGCTATTTGCATCCAACGTTTGAGGATGATATCAATGCCGTCACGTCGATCATGTAGATGTGCCGTCACACAACGCTGAAAGTTGTCTATAGAAAAAGGGTACACGCCCTATGCGGAACCTCTGGTAGAGGTTGAGCAGTAGATCGAAAGCAACTTTCAGCGTGAACTTATACCAGCGAAAGGCTTGTATATTTTACAAACGATCACGCCTTGAATGAAAAGAGGCACAGACTTTAGGATGCAGTTGTGAAAAATTATACAGATAACGTCGTCAAGCTTAACACACCACCGAAGGAAGATGTTGGCATACATCAGTACCGTATCTCTGACACACCGTTTGACGAAATTCTTGAGATGGTAAGCGATGAAGTAGGCCAAGCACTCGGCAATCTTTTGCCACAAGATTGGTCACAGGATGACGTTGACATACTAATCGGTGCGTTAAAGCAAGTAGTGAATGAAGGACCGATAGATATACCTATCGATGATATAGACATCGAAGACATTGGTGATCCAAACGTAGCTTATAATAAGCACTTCACCGCCAATCACGCCGAGTATCAGAAGCGGAAGCATCCAGACGACGAAAAGTTAATCCCCTCGGATTAATTCAAAAGCTCTGACCACCCGACTTGTTTGGGTGGTCTTGCCAACGAAGTGCTTGTCCATCGCGGCAAGCATTTTCTTTTTCCAGGCTTCATTTTTTAGGGACAGAAAGAACGCGAGCATAAGCTTATCGCCCTCGTTCATATCGTTAGTTAATCCAAGCCGCACAAACCCATCGTGATCAATGCTTATGGCTGGCGTTTTGTCGACAACATATAATTGTTTTCGTGTCGTCTTCAGGTCAGTCATTGAGTGGTTTCTTTCGTCCTAAAAAACCCATCGAACTGTGGGTTGAGGTGCATAAAATATCGTGCGTAATATGCCCGATGATTATTGGATAATTTAAAGGGTGCTTGGTCCATTGTTTCGATATCGGTGTGCCACCTAATCCTCTCAAAGACTGAGTTGATTGAGTAGTTTTCAAAGCCACGGCTGATAACATCGAAGGTAAATTTTTCTACCATCTGATAGACCTCTGGGTTTTGCCTGTGGAACTCCCACCATTTAATTTTAAGTGTGTTCGGTAATGATACTTCAGCCAATTAACTTCTCCTTGTTAAAGGCAGCCAGCATTCGGGTCGCTGCTGAAGGATCGAGGGTATATAAGTCCCTCATTAGATCGTGGATCTTTTCATCAATCCGGTGACAAAATTCTGCTAAATCTGTCGGGGACATATTCCCCATCGCCCCCGCATTTTTCACAAACCTCTCTGGTTTCGACGAGGTATCCACCGTTTGTGTAGTCAATGACGGCTCGCTCTCCAAAGATAATACCATCTTCGCATTCCTCGCATCGGACGGTATCTGCTCTCTCAATTTTGCCTTGTACCATTCTCTTTCCTTCGCAATCATGACCACGCCAAGTTCCCTTTCGTCCCACTCACCAAATCGTTTTCCAAAAAAAGGTTTTATCATTTAGATATCTCCTCAAAATATTCGATTAGTTTTTCTGTCATGATTGCCAACTCTTTCGCCTGACTACCTGTCTCGCCGCGATACTCAGCCATGCCATTCAACATTCGCTGCATCCTAGCCATCATGATCGGCGCATTTATCGCTGGGTTATCCATTCGTTTTATCCTCATAAAAAATGTGACCACCTATTGTTCTGCCTCGCACCATTGATGCGGCCCAGTAGGGTGGTTTGATTGATGTGGTGTGGTAGTGGTGCGCGTGACGTCCCACGGCGCGAAAGGTATCGTGGTGCCTGAAGCTATCTATTGATACTTGGGCCATGAGAACGGCTCGTTTCCATGCCTCACGGTCTTTGGGTACGTCTGATAAGCCATCACAGTACCAACTGAAATGACACTTATGTTTGATTGGGTTTCCGTGCTGATCAACGCGCCCTTGTTTGACCACGCTGCAAATAGTATCTGGATACCTATCACTCGCCACTCGATTTAAAGTAACTTCAGCGATTGCGTACTGGCCTAGTGCGTCCTCGCCTCGGCCCTCAAAATATAAATTAGTAGCTAGGCAGAGTACGGATGCGGTGATGCTTAACACGTGGCTTCCTTTCAATTGTGTAGTGTGGAAATGCCAGGTCTAAAGCTTCGCAAACCTCTTTAATTTTCATGGTATTCTTATGTCGAATACGGTTGATGCGGATCACGTAAGCCAA
>TARA_B110000046_G_scaffold165259_1_pt1 | contig 11945 bp, 5 predicted proteins | sample TARA_B110000046 | Tara Oceans TARA_B110000046 (sample SAMEA4397157) | marine metagenome | biome: Polar Biome; feature: [DCM] deep chlorophyll maximum layer (ENVO:01000326); material: water (ENVO:00002006), including particulate matter (ENVO:01000060) such as... | depth 40 m
TTTTTATTGGTTCATGTGTTCGATTATCTAGTTCAACGAGGTATATTTATACTTAAATTTTTATTTCAAGTTATGAAGAACTCGATATTTACTCTATACGTATCATTATTAACGTTTTACAGCTACGGTCAATGCACCTTATCAGGACTTGAAGCTTTTTATTGCTCCTCTGACACGGTTAGCGTGCTTACTGCGTCTTGTAATGGAACACCGACCATCTTTGGCCCAGGCATTAACTCAAATGGTGATTTTGATCCATCCAATGCTGGCACTGGGCAAGTTGAAGTATATGTGTTAGATGGCGCTCCTTCATATACCATTGATCAGACAGGAACCTATGACTCGATAGGAGTTACTGGTTCAGCGAGTTCAGTTTCCTTGGGAGATGATGCAACTATTTCTAATCTCTCTATTGGATTCACATTTAATTTTTTCGCCAATCAATACACCACATTTGGTATTTCATCTAATGGTTTCATATTTTTTGGATCGAATACTGCTAATGGTTGTTGCAGCGGACAAAACCTCCCTAGCGGCACCACTCCGAATAATTTGATTGCTTTTGCGTGGGAAGATCTTAACCCAAGCTCGGGTGGCGCAATTAAATATTATACGGTCGGAACCACTCCTAATAGAAAATTGGTTGTTTTTTTTGATGGAGTTCACCATTATGGCAGCACTGCATATAATGTAACATCACAAGTACATCTTTTTGAAGGTTGTGGTCGGATTGAGATTCATACTACATCCATGCCGAGTGATGGTGGTAGTCATACCATGGGGATAGAAAATTCAAGTGGGAATGTGGCATATACACCTACTGGAAGAAACGCTTCTTCATGGACAATTTCTAACGACTATGTGGCCTTTATACCTGAATGTGGAGACACATTCAACACGTTTGTATCTAATGGTCCAGATTTAAACTTTATCATGGATTCGCTAGATTGTTTTGGCGATACAGATGGCGCTTTAACGGTCAATGCAACTGGAGCCGCTCCGTTTACATATTTGTGGTCAACAACGGACACATCCGCTACTATTAGTAATATTGGAATAGGGACCTACACAGTTACTGCAACAGATTCAGCAGGCTGTTTTAATTCAATAAGCACGGATTTGTTTTCTCCTCCAGCCTTGGCGGGATCCTTCGATATTGATGAGGTGCTCTGCGAGAGCAGTGCGGATGGTTCGCTTACTTTGAATCCTTCTGGAGGCACTCCTCCATATACTTATATGTGGAGTTCAGGTGGGACGGGGCTCACGGAATCAAACCTACCAGCTGGGCCCTATATAGTTACCATGACCGATGCTGGAAATTGCGACATTGCATTGAATGTCGATTTAGATTTCGAGAATGAAGACCCAAGTATTAATCTTGGTGAGGATAAAGACTTATGTCCTGGTCAAAGTACGGTGATTGCTGCTCCGCCTGGATACACTTCTTATGCATGGAATGAAGGATCTACAACAAATTCAATTGTCATTTCAGGTGCAGGCATTTATTCTGTGACCGCTTCTGACGGTTCAGGTTGCGAAGGCTCGGACACAATGGAAGTTTTCTTGAATATACCAGATCAAGTTGACTTGGGTTCAGTTCAAAGCGGATTGGGACCTATTCCTCTGGATGCAGGCCCGCAGTATGTTTCTTATTTATGGAATACAGGAGCATCTGTACAGGTTTTAAACGTTGTATTCAGTGGTGACTACAGCGTTGCTGTACAAGATACCAATGGCTGCGTTACCAAAGACACTGTAAAGGTGAAAATTTGGCCGGCAGGGGTTAATGAGCCGGGTGAAAGTGGGATTGAGGTGTACCCAAATCCAACGTTGGATTTTGTGAACATTAATTTCAACGGACTTGGATCTGAGGGAACTGTTACGGTGTTTGATATGTCAGGTAAAGTGGCGATCCTACAAACAATTAGTCAGTCAAACTCTGCCATCGATTTATCGACTCTAGAATCTGGTAATTATATCCTAGGCATCGAGACTAATGAGGTTAATGAGAAGAGATTAATCAACAAACAATAAGGTCTGATCAAATTATGAGTATCCAGAAACCGTTTAATCTTCAAAAGTGGATTGAAGAAAACAGGGATTTATTAAAACCACCAGTCGGTAATAAAAATTTATATCCTGCTGGCACGGATTATATTGTCATGATAGTTGGAGGTCCTAACGCGAGGAAGGATTATCACTATAATGAAACAGAGGAATTATTCTATCAACTTGAGGGTAACATTACTGTAAAAATTCAGGAAGACGGCAATACTGTTGATGTTAACCTTGGTCCTGGCGACATGTTCTTATTGCCACCAAGAGTCCCTCACAGTCCTAGTAGATCAGAAGGTTCTATTGGATTAGTGATTGAGCGTGTGCGTCAACCAGATCACAAGGATGGATTGCTTTGGTTTTGTGATGACTGCAACGAGATATTACATGAGACGTATTTCCCATTGACCAATATCGAGACCGATTTTTTGCCAAGATTCCAGGAGTTCTATGGTAATAAGGAACTGCTAACTTGCAAGTATTGCGGATATGAAATGGAAACAGACCCGCGGTTTACTTAAGCAATGTGATGGTGCCGGTTTTTTGCAGCTCTTGCTCAGGTAATACGGTATATGTGATATCATAAGGATACACTCCATCAGGTAAAATGTCTCCTTTATTGAACTTAGTTCCATCCCACATTCTAGACATTTCATAACTCTCGAAAACAAGCTGTCCCCAACGATCTCTTACTGAGATATGGAATTTGAGAATGTTATGTCCTAAAATTTGCATTTGATCGTTAAAGCCATCACCATTTGGGGTGAATGTTGATGGGACGTATAGTTTACTTATCGCTTTCACTGAAATACTATCAATGCTTCTGCATGTATTAGAATCAACCACTTCTACGAAGTATTTTGTATCGTATAATGGATAAACCTGAATTGAGTCGCATGTTTTACATGGGACATATCCGCTGGACGACCAGTTAATTATTCCACTAGACTCGACAGCGAGAAGCACATTGTACAAGCCAGAAATAGTATCCGGATTTGTAAGCAGATTTAGTTCTGCCTGCGGATGAACAGTGACATATATACTGTCATCGCCTTCGCATCGTTCAATATTCGACCCGGTTATATAGTACCAACTGCTTTCCGAAGGTAGAAATGACGGATTTCGATTATAGTTGGGTCTTTCAAATTCTGGCCCAGTCCATTTATAAATTAAAGCTCCAGAGGCACTTAATTCAACACTGTCACCCAAACAAACGGCCGTATCTGGATCCACAACCAAATCGGGAAGTCGTATTAGAATAGTGACGGTATCAAATGCTTCACCACAAGAATTAAATGACCTCACTACATACTGGATACTTTCTTTAGGGTATGCTGGGGTCGTTTGTAGAAGCGAGTCAAGAAGCCAAGTAGTAGGCTTCCAACTATAGTTTTTAGCACCACTCGCAGATAATAAAACTCGATCACCAGGGCAAACCGTGGTATCTCCATGTGCTTTTATTTGAGGGATAAAACCTTCTACAAACACCTTGACTGGATGATCACGTTCGCACTGAAATGAATCGATGATGGTGACTATATAGTCGGTAGTCGTGTCTGGGCTGCAAAACGGCCGTGCTGATGTAGTTGAGGATAAGAATATTCCTGGTGACCAGGAATAGCTTACACCGCCTTCCGCCCTCAATCTAACTGAAAGCCCCTCGCAAAGTGCCGTGTCATCCATAGCATCAGTTTCATCTATAAATACAACCAACCTCAAATGGGCAGTATCCGTGCCGCAACTATCTGTGACTGACACAATAAATGTGGTAGATATTTCTACCTCTGCTATTGGGTCTGCAATGTTGGGGTCATTTAGGTTTCCTGCTGGCGACCATGCATAGGTCTGACCACCAGATGCACTGAGCTGAACCGGTGTGTCGGGGCAAACCTTGGGTAAATTAGGCACAACTGCTACTGGACCTGGAATTACGGTTAGTGCAATTGTGTCTGTGTCAGCAAAAATGCAACTCACGGAATCGTAAATAATCAAGATGACATCATAATTACCTGGCGAAGAGTATGCATAACTAGGTTCATATTCAGTACTGAAATTACCATCTCCAAAATCCCATAGATAAAGGGAGCCGCCAAAGCTTTCATTTAAAAAGTCTATGGAGTCGTTTACGCAGATCTCGGTGGGGCCATCAATATCAGCGCCTGATTCTAGGGTGACTAGGTCATATTTGATCGCCCCTAGATTGCAGTTGCTACTCAAATTAGTCGTTGCATGAGCGCCAGTTGTAGTTGGAAATGAATTGCCACCTCCACCGCCACATCCTGCACATACGGCCTGGTAAATAATTCCTTTTTTATCAAATCTACTAGTGCCACCATCTACGTGTTCCCTACCTGTAGAAGTACTCGTGCCACCATAGTATGATCCGAATAGAACACCGGTGGCGCTGTCTTCCAGCACCATAAAATACATGTCGCTGCCGTCTGTACTGGTCTGCACCGCATTATTAGTTGTTGGAAGGCCATTTGTTGTCGATGCTCCGCTAGTCATTGAGTTGGTGCCAAACAAACTTCCCCCCCAGCCAGCAATAAATATGTGATTACACTGGTTCACTAAAAAGGCAGATAAGGACAAATTGATACTATTATTACCAGATCCCCATCGCGTTGAAAACACAGTGTTTTGCAGGTTGTTGGTCAATTTATGCAAAAACTGCCCGCTATTGTTCACTGAATAGACCCAACTAGGTCCAATAGGATATGATCCAAGTGATTGCCCAACGCAGTAGACGTTTCCCTGAAGGTCTAGCTGAACAAAAAAGCTTTGATCATAGCTGGATGTTCCCAAATAAGTGGACGCTAATAGATTTTGACCGTTATTGCTAATCTTTGAAACCCAGCCATCAGCTCCAATAGTTGAGCCCTGTGGGGCTGTTGAATGCAATACACCCGATGTAGTTGGGAAATCGTTGCTTTTGGTGCCACCCGTTGCAAACACATTTAGATTTGGGTCGAATTGAAGTGAATAGGCTGCATCTGCCTCGCTGCCCCCAATATATGATGACCAAAGCAAACTGGTTAGGTTCGAATTAAATTTAAATACAACTCCATCAGTAAGGCCGCCTCCATATGAATTTTGAAAACCATTGACTATCGGAAAATTGCTTGACCCCGTACTTGTGGCGATATAGCAATTGTCATTTGCATCAACAATTATTTCTCCTCGGTATTCATCGGAATATGCCTTTTGCAAGGTATCGCTCAAGTTAATACCATCATTACCAGATCCACCAACGTAGGTGCAACCTATTAATCCAGTGCCATTGGCATTAAACTTTGCAATTATTATATCAGATCCATTTGAATAGCCAATTCCATTCGAGTTGTTATTGCCGCCATTGCCCGTGCCGATGCTGGAGCCACCATTAAATGTACCATCAAAGGCACTATTGGTTACTGGGAAATTTGTACTTGAAGTAGTCCCTAGAATGTATAGATGGTTGTTAGAATTTACAACTAGACTGTGTGGAATTTCATTGTTGTTTCCGCCTAAATAAGTCGAGTATATCAGGTTTGATCCATCGTCTTCAAATTTTGAAATAACGATGTCTGTTCCGAGTCCAGTTCCTCCGCCTTGATACTGGGTTTGAAATGCCCCGGTAGAGGTGGGGTATCCATTCATGCTCCCTCCTGTGCTTACTACAATGCCCCCCGCGTAAAGGTTTCCCAGGCTGTCGTAGGTAGCTGTAGATCCCCAGTTGTCCGTAGTCGAGCCTGTATAGGATGAGAAAATTAGCGTTGGATCAATAATTAAGGGATGTTCTGGTTGGTAGTCATCTACTTTAAACCCAAGCGTATCCTGATCTAGCATATACTGGCATTTTACGAAAACCTTTGCCCCATTAATAATCTGCCATGCAATAGGCTTCTCGTCAATTAACAGATCGACCGAATTTGCAATATGAAGTCTGTTTTCTTCCAGATATAGCCTATCGGCACCGCTAATTTTGAATTTAACGTTTTCTAAATTGGCACCACTTGCTAAGCGAAATTCATACTTCATGTGTGAACCAATACTGGATAATAAGAAGTCCACATTTGGGTATACTTCTGGCATTCGGATTTCGCTAAACTGCTTTATACCACCAGCCCATTTATTGGGATCATTTCCGATAAAGTAATTGATGTAATCGTGTGTTTTCTTTTGACCCACTGGTCTTGTTGTATTCGAATTGATCAAATCAAACTCAATATTGTGAAAACGCACCATGAAGTCATCTGGCATTTCGGCCCAACCGTGGTGGTGATCTCCAATAAGGTCAAAATCTTCTTGGCTTTTTAGCTGAAGCATAAACTTACCGTCTCCGACCATTATATCCATGTTGGCCGCTTGTCCAAAAAAGAATAAGTCATTATTCCACTGACCTTTATTTTCCTGATATTTTACATGTAAATCATGCGCATGGTCTTGCGCCATTGCACTAATAGCACAGCATAGAAAGAATAGGTATGTGAATAGAAATTTCAGCAATTCAATTATTAAACCGTTAAAGGAACACAAACATCGTCTAAGTGCGATATAAAAGACGCATGGATAGTGGCTTTCGTTGCTATTTGTAAGGATGTTAATTGAATATGTGTTAGATTTAAAATCATCTTAACTTTGGGCCACCGAAAAAGATGAGCGATCAAATAAAGCACGAGTGCGGAATTGCAATGGTCCGCCTTCTCAGGCCCCTCGAATTTTACCTGGAAAAATACGGAACCAGCTTCTATGGCTTAAACAAAATGTATCTCCTAATGGAGAAGCAGCACAATCGCGGCCAAGATGGCGCGGGTTTAGCCAATATTAAGTTAGATGTTCCTCCTGGCGCGAGATACATATCCAGGCATAGATCTAATAGTAACAAGCCAATTCAGGATATATTCGATCATGTTCATGGTAGGTTTGCTGATGTCGCAAATGGCGATCAAGAATTATTAGCTAACCCACAATGGCTTAAAGAACATGCTCCTTTCTCAGGAGAATTATTCTTGGGTCATTTACGGTATGGAACCTATGGCGGTAATAGCATTGAAGCCTGCCATCCATTTCTAAGACAGAATAATTGGATGACACGCAATTTGGTTCTGGCTGGGAATTTCAACATGACCAATGTAGATGAGCAATTTGAATTGCTGGTGGATTTGGGTCAGCATCCTAAGAAAAAGGCAGATACAGTAACGGTACTTGAGAAGATTGGTCATTTTCTAGATGAGGAAAATGAAGCATTGTTCGGAAAGTATAAAAGATTGGGCTACGGAAATAGGGAAATCACGAAGATGATTTCAAAGAACTTGGATATCCAAAATATTTTAACTCGATCTGCCGGTAATTTTGATGGTGGCTACACTATGTGTGGATTAGTTGGAAATGGCGATGCATTTGTGCTAAGAGATCCAAACGGAATTAGACCTGCATTTTATTATCAGGATGATGAGGTCGTAGTGGTAGCAAGTGAGCGTCCGGTGATACAAACGGCATTTAATTTGACGGCTGATCAGGTGAAAGAGGTAGAGCCCGGCCATGCCCTGATCGTTAAAAAGAATGGCAAAGTGAGCATGGACATGGTGCGCCAACCGGGCGAGAAACTCTCATGCTCCTTCGAACGAATTTATTTCTCAAGAGGCAGCGATACAGACATTTATAAAGAGCGAAAAGCACTCGGAAGGTTAGTGGTGCCTAGAATATTACAAGCCATTGATGCCGATTTGGACAATAGCGTTTTTAGCTTTATTCCTAACACTGCGGAGGTTTCCTTTTATGGCATGATCAGAGGTTTAGAAGAATTCCACAGCGAAAGAAAAATTTTGGAGATACCAAGGCTTGGCAATGATGAGGAAGGGTTACGAAAGCTATTAAATGAGCGGGTTCGAATCGAGAAGGTTGCTATCAAAGACGCAAAGCTGAGAACTTTCATCACTCAAGACAGTGACCGAAATGAATTGGTAGCCCACGTTTATGATGTCACTTATGGCACCATTAGAAGAGGCAAGGATAACCTCGTAATGATTGACGATTCAATTGTTCGTGGAACCACTTTGAAACAAAGTATTCTTAAAATTTTGGATCGATTAGGACCAAAAAAGATAGTGGTAGTGAGCAGTGCACCTCAAATTCGATATCCAGATTGTTATGGGATCGATATGAGTTTGTTACAGGATTTTTGTGTTTTTCAAGCTGCTTTAGCCCTGTTAAAAGACACGAATCAAGAACATATCCTGAAGGAGGTGTATTTATTGTGTGTTGCAGATGCGTTGAACATCAATCAAATGAATCATGTGAAAAAGGTCTATGCACCATTTACAGATGACCAGCTTTCAATCAAGGTCGCGGAATTGCTTCGACCGAAAGACTTAAATGCTGATTTGGAAATTATTTTTCAAAGTATTGATGCGTTACATGAGGCTTGTCCTGACCATAAAGGCGATTGGTATTTCAGTGGCGATTATCCTACTCATGGTGGAAACAGAGTGGTCAACAAGGCCTACATGAATTTCTTTGAGGGGAAGCGAGAACGGGCTTACTAAATCAAAACGAAATCCGATAATAGAATAACGGCAATCTTCCTAATTGATATTCCCTGCGAATAGACTTATTAGGGTCGTTGCTCTCATCTGGCGCGTAGGTTAGACTCAATACGTTTTTCACGTTAATTACATTGACCAAATCCAAGCCAATTTCATGAGTAATTTTCTGCGTGTTTAGCCGGTAATTCACCTTTATATCAACTCTGAAATAATCTGGAAACTGCTTTGTGTTTCTAAGAGAATCAATTACCATAAGTTCTTTGGCTTGATTGCTAGCTGCTACATCTGCCGGGCCATACCATCTTCCGCCAACACTTGTAATATTCGTTCCAACTGAAATCATTGATTTTTTTGAGAGTTTAAACTCTTTTCCAATTAACGCGCTAGCCGCATAGCGACCATTAAAATCTGTGTTTCTAGTTATCTGATCACTCGCCACATATTTGCTTTCAAAAAGTGCTAGCGTAGTCATGAAATAATAGGTTTTAGAAAAGAACTTTTCCAATGTGAACTCAATACCATAGTTGATTTGGGTTCCATTATTCAAGAGTGTATCAGGGAAGAATCGTTCGAATCCGCTGCCCGTGTTTGCCAAGGAAAAAGAACTTGAAGTTTGCTCAATTGGAATGTTCCAGAGGTATTGATAGTAGAGCTCTGATTTAAAGCGAAGCATTGGTTTCAGCATGCGCTCATACCCCATAATGGCATGAGAGGCATATGAGAAATCCATGTTTTTGTTATGCAATGCACGCGTGCCATCTGCATTTTCACTTTGGCTATAGAAGTACATATAGTAGGGCTGCACTTGCGAGTGCATTCCAGCACCAGCGGTAAGCGAGCTGCCATCTTTGAACGTTTTTTTTATTGCCACCCTAGGTTCTGCTTTGCTAATGCTATGACTCAAAGTGAAAACCTGACTGTGTATTCCAGCCGTAATAGTCAGCCCCTTATCCGTGCGATGTTTCCATTGAATATAGGGTTGAATAAGCTGTGCGCTCATTGCCGTGTTCCATCTTACTCGCCAGTCATTGTAATCGACTTGGGTTGAGTCAAAAATCCATGTGCTATCAACGAAATTGAAGAAAATTTGCTCCGTTACAATTCCAAATTTGAGCACATTTCTTCGGTTCAACTTCGTGTTAATGTATGAGTGAGCGATAATTCTATCATCTCGAAAGGTATAGTTGAGTAGGGGGCGCATACTATCCACTTGATAAGTGCTGTCTGCCGTTAGTTGTCGATAAACCAATTCATGATAGGAATCTACCTGACTGTGATTGAATGCAACTACATTCTTCCAATATGTTTTTTCGTTAAGTGATCGTGTGTAACTTGCTCCAACGACCCCCATTTGTGATCCAAAGTACTGGTCTCGATCATTGTCTCCGTATATATTTCGTTCTGCTGGTGTTTCTTGGTCGCTGATTAGAATATCAATATTACTCCATCCACCAACTCCGAAAATGGAAAGCGAAGAAGCTCCCTTGCCGGGAATGTTCACTTTGAAAGATGCATCTTGATATTTTGGAATGGCCGATGTTCCATAGTTGATTCCCAAACCTCCGATAAGTGCCAGTGTAGAGTAGCGATAAGAGGCCATGTATGTGATGTTCTTCTTCTTACTAATTGGGCCTTCCAGCAAAGCTTCTGTTCCTAAGAACCCGAACTGACCAATAAATTCGTGCTTTTCATTGTTGCCGGTTCTCATGTTCAAGTCAAAAACACCCGCATTGGCGTTGCCAAATTCGGCAGGAAATGCTCCTGTATAGAAGTCGCTATTGCCGAGTGTTTTGTTATTGAGTATGCTTACTGAGCCGCCTGCTGTACCCGGAATATTGAAATGATTTGGGTTTGAGATAGGAATGTCTTCCAATCGCCAAAGGATTGCTTGTGGTGAGTTTCCGCGTATGACAATGTCGTTTCTTGAGTCATCGGCACCTTGCACACCGGCAAAATTTGCTGCCATTCTAGAAGGCTCACCTCGACTACCAGCGTATCTTTCGGTTTCTGCAATATTAAACTGTCGCGCGCTCACTATTGCCATTTCATTGAGTGGCTCTCCGTCTCTGGATGCGCATATTTCAACTGCTTTTAATTCTTGTGCTGACTCTTCTATTTCGATATTGAGAATGGTCTGCCTGCCAGAATTGACGATTACATTGTTTGTGTACTGAGGTAAATAACCGATGAATGAAAATTGCAAGGCGTGACGACCGATCGAGAGTTCCTTTAATGTATATCTGCCACCAAAATCAGTTGTAGTTCCTGACAAGTTTGTGGTGTCATCCATTAAAATGACGTTCACCCCGGGTATCGGTTGTCGGGTGTCTTTATCAATGACTCTACCTCGAATACTTTGCGTCAGTTCTTGTGAGAATCCAGAAAACAAAAAGGTTAAGAAAAGAAGACTAAACGCTAATCGCATTAATGGGGTTTGCTCAAAAATGCTAAAATATTTTCTATTGCAGGAATACGAATTAATCTAGTAAAAACAGCATTTGTAGAGACTTTAACGAAACAAAATTTGGCGATAATGCGTATTTGTAAAATATTTATGCCTACGATGCTATAGGCATCGATCAATAAAAAACTAAATGAGGTAAGGTGTCGGATTTTCCGACCCTTACCTTTTCTTATAAATGGGCACGGTACTGCAAGGCTCACCAAACATGAGGCTCTTTACAATTGGAGTTAAATTAGTAGCTAGTAACATGTAAACCGATTCGTCAATTACCTCATCACTACAACCCTTCACAATTACCCTTTGATCTATAAAAGAGTCGTAATCCAATTTTTTGATAAGCTCCAGCCAAAGAAGCTTTTCTAAATCTGCCCTCGATCCAAATAGACAAGAATTTGAAATTTCACTCAAAGCAGCACTAATTAGCATGTATGCCCATGTAGGCACAATGGCATCAGTTGAGCAATGGATGTATACTTGCTTTCCTAGGTAATTGCTCCAATCGTGATCTGCAATAAACGCTCGGAAATCCTTTTCGCGGAGCATTAATCCTTCAACAAGGACAGTTGAAATGTCTAAACCAATAATTTCCCAATTGGGTTTTAGATCTTCTAAATTGAGGGTGATTAACCCACTTTTTGCAACCTTATTTTCTATGGCGTCCATCAGATGAGGCCAAGTTCAACCAGAGCTTCTTCACTCATCATGTCTTTATCCCAGGTTGGTTCCCAAGTAAGATCAATTTCAGCACTACTTATACCTTCTACACCAGCAACTTTTTCTTGCACCTCTAATGGTAAACTTTCGGCTACTGGGCAGCTAGGCGAGGTTAAGGTCATCACTATGGTTGCGTGTCGATCTTCATTTATTTTGATTTCATAAATCAAACCGAGCTCGTATAT
>TARA_B110000046_G_scaffold179121_1_pt1 | contig 11924 bp, 12 predicted proteins | sample TARA_B110000046 | Tara Oceans TARA_B110000046 (sample SAMEA4397157) | marine metagenome | biome: Polar Biome; feature: [DCM] deep chlorophyll maximum layer (ENVO:01000326); material: water (ENVO:00002006), including particulate matter (ENVO:01000060) such as... | depth 40 m
TCACCAATTCTGTTTTCTTTTGGCACCTTTACATCGTTAAATTGCAAGGTATGTGTGTCCGAACCACGAATTCCTAATTTGTCTTCTTTTGGACCCACATCAAAACCTTCTGCTCCTTTTTCTACAATAAAAGCATTGATTCCTTTGTGTCCTTTTTCTCTATCGGTTTGTGCAATTACTAAGTAAACATCTGCGCGTCCACCACTTGTAATCCAGTTTTTTGTTCCGTTAATTAGGTAATGATCTCCTTTGTCTTCAGCAGTAGTTGCTTGTGAAGTTGCATCAGAGCCAGCTTCTGGTTCGCTTAAACAGAAAGCGCCAACAAATTCACCGGTTGCTAATTTTGTTAAATATTTTTGTTTTTGCTCTTCAGATGCATAGGTTTCTAGGCCGTAACAAACTAAAGAGTTATTAACAGAAACAATTACAGAAGCAGAGGCATCAATCTTAGAAAGCTCTTCCATGATTAATACATAAGAAATAGCATCCATTCCGCTTCCTCCATATTTTGGGTCTACCATAATTCCCATAAAACCAAGATCTCCCATTTTTCTGACTAATTCTTTTGGGAATTCCTGCTTGTTATCTCTTTCAATAACTTTAGGTAATAACTCTGTTTGCGCAAAATCTCTTGCAGCATCACGAATCATGATGTGTTCTTCTGTTAAGCTAAAATCCATTTTATATTTTTATTCGTTATATTCGATGGCAAAGATATCGATTTCGTAACCTATTTTCAAAGGACATTTGTTAATTTTACACATATGAATAAAAAAGAAATTTTTGTAATCGGTTTAATGTCTGGTACTTCTTTAGACGGCATTGATTTGGTGTATGCTAAATTTGATAAAAGAAAGTATTCAGATTTTGAAATTTTAGCTTCAGAAACCGTTTCTTATTCTGATAATTGGAAAAGTAAATTACAAAAATCAATTTCATTTTCTGATGAAAAGTTGAAGGAACTAGACCTTGATTATGGTAGATTATTAGGAGAAAATATTAATAATTTTATAAAAAAATTCACTATTGATACAATAGATTTTATTGCTTCTCATGGGCACACGGTTTTGCATCAACCAAATAAAGGAATTACACTTCAAGTTGGCAATGGGCAGCTTATTGCGGACGTTACAAAACAAAAAATTGTTTGCGATTTTAGAACACAAGATGTGAAATTGGGTGGGCAAGGAGCGCCTTTAGTCCCTATAGGAGATGCCTTGTTGTTTTCTGAATATGATTATTGTTTAAATCTTGGCGGTTTTTCTAATGTTTCCTTTAAAATGGAAGGGAAAAGAATCGCTTTCGACATTTGTCCTGTAAACATTGTATTGAATTATTACGCAAACAAATTAGGTCTAGAATATGATGATTCTGGAAAAATTTCCTCCATAGGGAAATTAAATCTACAACTTTTAGAGCAACTAAATGCTTTGCCTTTTTATTCGCAGAATCCACCGAAATCTTTAGGTTTAGAATGGGTAAAAAAAAATATTTTCCCTTTAATTGATGCCTTAGAAACTGATATTTCATCAATATTAAGAACTTTTGTGGAGCATGTTGCCATTCAAATTTCTAAAATAATAAAGAAAAATAATTCAGTTTTAGTTACAGGTGGAGGTGCTTTTAATTTATTTTTAATGAATCGAATACAGTATAATTCAAATAGTAAGATTCTATTACCAAAAAAAGAATTGATAGATTATAAAGAAGCATTGATTTTTGCCTTTTTAGGTTTGTTAAGGTTTGATAATCAAGTGAATTGCTTGGGTAGTGTTACCGGGGCAAAACAAGATCATTCCTCTGGTGTAATTTTTTTACCTTTAGGGAGTCAATAAAACTTGAGCAATCACTTTTTTACTGTAAGTTTGTGCAGTATCAACTTAATAATATTTCTAATTTTTTTTTAAAATGAATCAACTTTAACTTTTCCCCAGAAGGGGATTTAATACAAGATAAAAATTGTTTGAAGAAATGAAAAAAGTAAGTTAATTTGTTAAAAATTTTATAATGAAAGAATTATTAAAAAAATACGAAAATAAGCAGCCAGAAATTGTTTTTCACTGGAAAGATCAAGAAACAGATGCAGAAGGTTGGACGGTGATAAACTCATTAAGAGGTGGTGCTGCAGGTGGTGGTACTAGAATGAGAAAGGGTTTAGACATGAATGAAGTGTTGTCTTTGGCTAAAACAATGGAAGTGAAATTTACAGTTTCAGGACCGGCAATTGGAGGCGCAAAATCGGGCATCAACTTCGATCCTAATGACCCAAGAAAAAGAGGTGTTTTAGAGCGCTGGTATAAGGCAGTTACGCCGTTGTTAAAACACTATTATGGTACAGGTGGAGATTTAAATGTAGACGCTGATAAAGATGTAATTCCGATTACAGAAGATTGTGGTGTTTGGCATCCACAAGAAGGTATTTTTAATGGACATTTTAAACCATCAGAAGCAGATAAAATTAATAGAATTGGACAATTACGTTTAGGTGTAATTAAAGTGATAGAAGACAAACAGTTTTCTCCAGATTTATCAAGAAAATACACGGTTGCAGATATGTTAACCGGTTACGGGGTTGCAGAAGCTGTAAGACATTATTATACTATTTATGGAGGTAAAATTGAAGGGAAAAGAGCCATTGTTCAAGGATTTGGAAATGTAGGTTCTGCAGCTGCTTATTACTTAACACAATTAGGCGCTAAAGTTGTTGGAATTATAGATAGAGAAGGTGGTGTAATGAATGAAGAAGGATTTTCTATGGAAGAAATGACCGCTTTATTTTTAGCGAAAGATGGAAATAAATTAGTTTCAGAAAAGATGATTTCTTTTGATGACATTAATGATAAAATATGGAGTTTGCCTGCGGAAATTTTTGTTCCAGCAGCGGCTTCAAGATTGGTTTCTAAAGAGCAAGTTCAGCAAATGATAGATTCAGGATTAGAAGTAATATCTCCAGGAGCAAATGTTCCTTTTGCAGACAAAGAAATTTTCTTTGGGCCCATTATGGAGTATACAGATAATCATTTAAGCTTATTACCAGATTTTATCTCGAACTGTGGTATTGCTAGAGTTTTTGCTTATTTAATGGAAGCAAGAGTAACTCTACCAATGCAAGATAAAGCTATTTTTGATGACACTTCTACGGTCATAAAAAGAGCATTGCAGAAAACGTTTAAAAAAAGTGCATCAAAAACAAAAATATGTTCAACCGCGTTCGAAATAGCTTTGAAACAATTGATATAAACTAAATTATAGAATATGGAATCAGTAATTATTATAGTGTTTGTAATGGGCTATTTGGCCATTACATTAGAGCATAATTTAAAATTAGACAAACTAATACCAGCCTTAATTATGATGGCGGTATGTTGGGCTTTGGTTGCGCTTGGTGTCGATAATTTTACACAATGGTTCGATTCTAGTCAACATGCTTTAGTAGATGGTTTTGCAGCTATGGGGCATGATGATAAATTACATTTAGTAGAAGAAACATTATTACATCATTTAGGCAAAACTGCTGAAATTTTAGTTTTCCTTTTAGGAGCAATGACAATTGTTGAAATCATAGATTATTTCGATGGATTTTCTACCATTAAAGGATATGTGAACTTTAAAAGTAAAAAGAAGCTTTTATGGATGTTCTCGATATTGGCCTTTATTTTATCTGCTATTATCGATAATTTAACAGCAACAATTGTACTAATTTCAATCTTACAGAAAATTGTTAAAGCGAAAGAAGACCGAATTTGGTTTGCAGGTTTAATTATTGTTGCTGCAAATGCAGGTGGCGCTTTTTCTCCTATTGGCGATGTAACGACTACAATGCTTTGGATTGGCGATAAAGTAAGTACTGGAATGCTATTTAAGTATCTTTTTATTCCTTCTTTATTATGTATGGTTGTTCCGTCATTTTTAGCTACATTTTTACCAGCATTTAAAGGTGATATTGAGTTTGATGAAAATGAAGTTGAAAAGCCAAAAAGTGAACATAGTGGAAGAATGTTATATTTAGGACTAGGTTCCATTTTATTTGTACCCGTATTTAAAACAGTAACACATTTGCCTCCTTATGTCGGTATGATGTTGTCTTTGGCTGTTGTTGCAACTTTTGCAGAAATTTATAGTAATTCTAAATTTTCTATTTCGAGTTTAGAAGGAGACCAAGCAGCGGAGCATTCTTCTGGTGCACATCACAGTCCTGTTCATTCGTCATTATCAAAAATTGAACTGCCAAGTATTTTGTTTTTCTTAGGAATCCTAATGGCAGTTGCTGCTCTAGAATCTTTAGGGATCTTATTTAATTTTGCAGATAGTTTAAAACAAGGAATTCCATTAATGGGATCTGAGTTAGCAGGAACAGGTGTTTCAGATTTAGTAGTTATCTTATTAGGCTTTGGTTCTGCGGTAATTGATAATGTGCCTTTGGTAGCGGCAAGTTTAGGAATGTTTTCTGAAGGGTTAGATGATCCTTTGTGGCATTTTATCGCGTTTTCTGCAGGTACAGGAGGGTCTATGTTAATTATTGGTTCTGCTGCAGGGGTCGTTGCAATGGGGATGGAGAAAATAGATTTCTTTTGGTATTTAAAAAAAATATCTTGGTTAGCATTAATTGGATTTCTAGTGGGTTCTGCAGCATTTGTAGTCATCAGAATGTTTGTATAATCAAAATATAATAACGTAAAGAAATGTCATTTTGTAAAAGTACAGAATGGCATTTTTTTTGATGAAAAGAAAGCGCTATTCTTTTATTTTGAAACAATTTTAAAAAAGAATAATCGTTATTTAAATAGAACTTAAAAAAGAGAATTGAATGATATCATTTTTTCAAGATAATACAGCGTTGATAGAAGACGTTATTTCAGAAGAAAAAACACTATCTATCTATAAGTTAATTATGGATGGTGGTTTAGGCGGGCAAATTATAATTGCCATCCTTTTTGTATTACTAGCGGTAGCTTTATATATTTATTTCGAACGCTTTTTTGCGATAAAAACTGCATCAAAAATTGATGAAAATTTCATGAATCAAATTAGAGACTATATTTCTAATGGCAAGTTGGCGTCTGCAAATGCACTTTGTAAAAGTAAAAACACGCCAACAGCAAGATTAATTGGTAAAGGAGTTTCTAGAATTGGAAAACCTTTAGATGATATCAGTAAAGCAATTGAAACTGCAGGAAAATTAGAGGTGTATCAATTAGAAAAAAACGTATCTGTTTTAGCAACGATTGCAGGTGTAGCGCCAATGATTGGTTTTTTAGGAACTGTTATTGGAATGATTGTTGCCATTCATGAAATTGCAAATGCGGGTGGTCAAATTGATATTAAGTTGCTTTCCGACGGGTTATATACGGCAATGACAACAACGGTTGCAGGTTTAATTGTAGGTATTATAGGGTATGTTATGTACAATCATTTGGTGGTAAGAACCGATAAAGTGGTCTATCAAATGGAAGCAAAATCGGTTGAGTTTTTAGACCTATTAAACGAGCCTGTTTAGTATGAATTTACGCGGAAGAAATAAAGTAGATCCATCATTCAATATGTCGTCAATGACAGATATTGTTTTTCTATTGTTGATCTTTTTTATGATTACATCAACTTTAGTTACGGTAAGTGCTATTGATGTTTTGCTACCAAAAGCTGGAGGGAAAACAGAAAATAATACATCAGTAGCGGTAACCATAACAAGTACTTCTCTTTTTTATATTGATAAAACGAAGGTAAGTGAAGCACGTTTAGAAAGTGAGATTTTAAAAAGTGTTGGAGTCGGTAAAAAGAAAACAATTATTATTAGGGGAGATAAAGAGGTTCCTTATAAAAATGTGATGAAAGTAATTGACATTGCGAATAAGAATAAATTAAAGATGGTTTTAGCTGTAAAAGGCAAATAAAATTAGAACGGTCATTTCTGTGAAAACAGGAATATTTTAAATTATGGCACTATTAGAAACCAAACATAAACGCAAATCAGCAGCAATAACAGTAATTATATTACTGTTATTGCTGTTTGTTATTTTTAATTATGGAATGCAGTATTTAGACCCTCCAGAAGAATATGGTTTGGCAATAAATTTTGGAGACGCTAATGTAGGAAGTGGAGAATCTGTCGAAAAAACCAAGAAGACTGTAACCCCTACAGCAGTTAAAAAACAAGAGGTTGTTAAAGAAGTTGTTGAAGAAGAGGTAAAAGAAACTCCAAAAGAAACCCTTAAAGAAGAAATTATACCCGATAATAGTTTAAAAGATGCCCCTGTTTTAGAGAAGCCAAAGGAAGTGATTAAACCTGTGAAAAAGGAAATCAAAAAAGAGATCCCAAAACCAAAACCATCTAAAGAAACTACAGATGCATTAAATAGTTTGTTAAATGGAAACGCCTCTGATGGAAATCCAAAAGGCGAAGGAGACGATGAAAAAGAAGGTGTAAAAGGAGATGTAAAAGGAGACCCAAATGCGAATACGTATTATGGAAATACAGGAGGTAGTAGTGAAGGTAACTATAATCTTAAGGGAAGAAAAGCGTTGTCAAAACCAATAGAACAACCAGAATGTCAAGAAGAGGGTACTGTTGTTGTAAGTATTACTGTTGATAAAAACGGCAAAGTAATTACTGCGACCGCAGGTGTAAAAGGTTCTACAAATACGGCTTCATGTTTATTAAAGCCGGCAAATGAAGCTGCGCTAAAGACCACGTGGAATGCAGATAATAAAGCTCCAAGCATACAAACAGGTACTATTATTTATAAGTTTACGTTAATTAAATAATCATCAGTTTTTTGCGTTAATCAGAATTAATAAATATTAAATTAAAGTTAGATCATTAAGGTGCTTTAGTCATAATTTTTCTTCAAAAAGAGAAGTAAACAAAGGTTCTTTTAGTGTCAATCCTTTTTTTTCTTAGATATTTAAATTTATATTTGATAAAACAAATCATGAAAAAAAAAGCAATTATAGTTTCAGGATACTTTAATCCTATCCATAAAGGGCATTTAGAATACTTTAACAATGCAAAAGCTTTAGCGGATGAATTGTTTGTAATTGTGAATAGTGATTTACAAAGAAATCTTAAAGGATCTAAAGAATTTCAAAAAGAAGATGAACGGTTGTTTATTGTTCAAAATATTAAGGCTGTCGATAAAGCGATTATTTCTGTTGATACAGACAGAACCGTCTGTGCGTCTATTCGCGCCCTTTTTGAAACGTATGGAAAAGAATACCAATTAGGTTTTGCCAATGGTGGTGACCAGGATAATAGTTCAATTCCAGAAGCGCCAATTTGCAACCAATTAAAAATAGATTTAATAGATGGTCTTGGTGATAAAATACAATCATCATCTTGGTTATTAAATAAAGAATAAAATCATGAAAATAGGAATTACTTTTAGTGCTTTTGATTTGTTACATGCGGGTCATATCAAGATGTTAGAAGATGCAAAACGTCAATGTGATTACTTAATTTGTGCACTTCAAACAGATCCTACAATAGATAGGCCAGAGAAAAATAGACCCGTTCAGTCTGTCGTGGAAAGATATATTCAATTAAAGGGGTGCAAATTTGTTGATGAAATTATTCCTTATGCTACTGAGCAAGATTTAGAAGATATTTTACGCTCTTTTAAAATTGATGTACGAATTATAGGTGATGAATATGCGAGTAAACAATTTACAGGTAGACAATATTGTGAAGAAAAAGGCATTGACTTGTATTTTAATAAAAGAGAACATCGTTTTTCAAGCTCTGGCTTGCGAAGAGAAGTTCAAGATAAAGAGAATTTGAAAGGTCAAGATAAATAAGAATGAATATTACAGTAAAAAAACCTATTATTTTTGATGGAAGAAACCAATACAATGCTTTTAATATAGAGGAGCAAGGATTTGAGTATTATCAAATAGGAAAATAATAGATAATGAAAAAAGACACGAAAATTTATATAGCAGGTCATAGAGGTATGGTTGGTTCTGCCGTTTGGCGAGTTTTAGAGAAAAACGGATACACGAATTTAATAGGTAGAACGAGTAAAGAGCTTGACCTGAAGAATCAAAAAAGTGTATTTAATTTTTTTAAACAGGAAAAACCAGAAGCCGTTATTGATGCTGCAGCAAGAGTTGGAGGTATTTTAGCAAATAACGATTTTCCATATCAGTTTTTGATGGAAAACATGCAGATACAAAACAACTTAATTGATAGTGCATTGAAATCAGGAATTGAGAAGTTTATATTTTTAGGAAGTTCTTGTATTTACCCTAAGTTTGCGCCTCAGCCTTTAAAAGAAGAATATTTATTAACCAATTCTTTAGAGCCAACAAACGAGTGGTATGCAATTGCAAAGATAACAGGCGTAAAAGCTTGTCAGGCCATTAGAAAACAATTTAATAAAGAGTATGTAAGCTTAATGCCTACAAATTTATATGGTACTCATGATAATTTTGATTTGCAAACTTCCCATGTATTACCAGCAATGCTTCGTAAATTTCATGAGGCTAAATTGAATCGTGCACCCGTTAAATTATGGGGTAGTGGAACACCGATGAGAGAGTTTTTATTTGTAGATGATATGGCAGAAGCCGTTGTGTATGCATTAGAAAATAAATTACCAGAATATTTGTATAATGTTGGTTCAGGTAAAGATATTACGATTAAAGAATTGGCAGAAACGATTCAAAAAGTAACAGGACATCAAGGAAAAATTATTTGGGATTCAGAAAAACCAGATGGAACGCCAAGAAAATTGATGGATGTTTCAAAAATGAAAGAAATGGGTTGGAGTTATTCAACTGAACTTGAAGAGGGAATACAGAAAACCTATCAGTGGTTTTTAAATAATATAGAAAATATAAAAGAAGTGAAGTTAAGGTAGACGAAGACTAAGACTAAGACAAAGAGATTGAGAGATTTTAGAAAATATGATATTTGGACAGATAGTATGGAGCTTGTTGATGACGTTTATACATTTGTAGAAGCTTTTCTTAACACCGAAAAATATGGATTGCGTTCTCAGATAACACGATCTGCGGTTTCAATTCCTTCAAATATTGCAGAAGGAGCATCTAGAAGTTCAGAAAAAGATTTTGCAAGGTTTTTGGAAATAGCATTGGGTTCGGCTTTTGAATTAGAAACACAGATAATTATTGCGAGTAGAAGAAAGTATATTTCTGAAGGGAGTTTAGAAGAAACGGTTAAGAAACTTTCGAGTCTGCAGAAAAGAATATACGGATTAAGAAGAAAAACAATAAACTAAGTGACATTGACATAGACAAGAACTAAGACGAAAAGAAGAAGTCTAGGTCTTCGTAAATTAAACTAGAGACAACGACAAGATAGTCTAAATCTAAGTTTTGGTCAAAGTCATTTTTTTGAAACAAAAAAATATGAAAGTAGCATTTATAACTGGAGTAACAGGCCAAGACGGCGCATATTTAAGTGAGTTCTTATTGAAGAAAGGATACCAAGTTCATGGAATGAAAAGAAGATCTTCTTTGTTTAATACAGATAGAATTGACCATTTATACCAAGACCCTCATGTCGATGAACGTAATTTCTTCTTACATTATGGAGATATGACGGATAGTACCAATATCACTCGTTTGATAAAAGAAATTCAACCAGATGAAATTTATAACCTGGCAGCCATGAGTCATGTTGCCGTTTCCTTTGAAACCCCTGAATATACAGGTAATGCAGATGGTTTAGGGACACTTCGTATTTTAGATGCAGTTCGTCTGTTGGGATTGGAGAAAAAGACTAGAATTTATCAAGCTTCTACATCTGAATTATATGGAAAAGTGCAAGAAGTTCCACAATCAGAAACAACACCTTTTTATCCGCGTTCTCCTTATGCGGTAGCAAAAATGTATGCCTATTGGATTACTGTAAATTACAGAGAAGCATACGGAATGTATGCCTGTAATGGAATCTTATTTAATCATGAGTCACCTTTAAGAGGAGAAACATTTGTAACACGTAAAATTACACGAGCAACATCAAGAATTGCGCTAGGTTTGCAGGATAAATTCTATTTAGGGAATTTAGATGCAAAACGCGATTGGGGACATGCAAAAGATTATGTTCGTATGATGTGGATGATTTTACAAGCAGAGGAGGCCGAAGACTGGGTAATTGCAACAGGGAAAACAACTACTGTTAGAGATTTTGTTCGCATGAGTTTTGCTGAGGTTGGTGTTACTTTGCGTTTTGAAGGAGAGGGCGTAAGCGAAGTAGGTATCATAGATCGTATAGATCAAGATAAATACCAAAGCATCGTGAATCCAAACAACGAAGAACGAACAACGAACAACGAACTTCCGAAAATAGGAAAAGAAGTATTAGCAGTAGATCCAAAATATTTTAGACCGACAGAGGTCGATTTATTAATAGGTGATCCTACAAAAGCAAATACTAAATTAGGTTGGATTCCTGAACATGATTTAGCTTCATTAATTAAAGCGATGATGAAAAGTGATATCAGGTTAATGAAAAAAGATCAATTTCTGAAAGATAATGGATATGTAACGTTAAATTACTTTGAATAAAAACACTTTTTATATTTTATCCCTGTAAAATTCATACTTAACTTAATGGGATCATAGGAACCACATTCATTATTTAGAAATTTATGACCTATCAGCAAACCTTAGATTGGATGTTTACGCAGTTACCGATGTATCAAAGAGAAGGTAAAACTGCATTTAAAAAAGAGCTCACGAATATTTTAGCCTTTTCTGCAGCATTAAATTTTCCAGAAAGAAAGTTTAAATCAATTCATGTTGGAGGCACCAACGGTAAAGGGTCAACATCGCACATGTTAGCTTCTATTTTGCAAGAAGCAGGCTATAAAGTGGGTTTATATACCTCACCACATTTAAAGAGTTTTACAGAGAGGATCAGAATAAATGGGAGTGAAATTCCGAAGCGAAAAGTAACCTCGTTTATTAAAAAGCATACAAATTTTTTAACAAAGCAAAAACTGTCCTTTTTTGAGATGACTGTGGGCTTGGCCTTTGATTATTTTGCCAATGAAAAAGTTGATATTGCAATTATAGAAGTAGGTTTAGGAGGTCGGTTAGATTCCACAAATATTATTACTCCCGAAGTTGCTGTCATCACAAATATAGGATTGGATCACACGGAGTTTCTTGGGAACACATTACCAGAAATTGCTTATGAAAAAGCCGGAATTATAAAAAATAACATTCCTGTAATTATTGGTGAAAAACAACCAGAAGTACTCCCTGTTTTTCTGGAGAAAGCAAAACAATGCACTTCTAAAATTTATGTTGCTTCGAATGATGTTAAAAGCTATGCCTCAGATTTATTAGGAGATTATCAAATAGCAAATATAAAAACGGCTGTAGCGGCAATTCAGCAATTACAAGAATTTACGGTTTCTGTAAAAAATATTTCTGAAGGATTGTTACATGTTGTAAAAAACACAAATTTAAAAGGAAGATGGCAGGTTTTACAAGAAAACCCAAAAATTATTTGTGATACGGCACATAATAAAGAGGGTTTAAGCATTGTTTTAAATCAGCTTAAAAAGGAGCAATATAAAAAGCTACACATTGTTTTGGGAGTTGTGTTGGATAAGAATTTAGCAGATATTTTACCGATGTTTCCAAAGGAAGCAAACTACTATTTTTGCAAGCCAAATATTCCAAGAGGATTGTCGGAGGCTATTTTACAAGAAAAAGCATTGAATTTTGATTTGTTCGGAGAAAAATATTTATCTGTAAAAGCAGCCTTTAAAAGTGCCTTACTAAATGCAAATCAAGAGGATACAATTTATGTAGGAGGAAGTACATTTGTTGTTGCAGAAATAATTTAAATAAAAATTCATTTTTCTTTTGGTAGATTTAAAATCTATTATATATTTGCACCCGATTAGGGCAATTAGCTCAGTTGGTTCAGAGCATCTCGTTTACACCGAGAG
>TARA_B110000046_G_scaffold34410_3_pt1 | contig 11921 bp, 10 predicted proteins | sample TARA_B110000046 | Tara Oceans TARA_B110000046 (sample SAMEA4397157) | marine metagenome | biome: Polar Biome; feature: [DCM] deep chlorophyll maximum layer (ENVO:01000326); material: water (ENVO:00002006), including particulate matter (ENVO:01000060) such as... | depth 40 m
AGGAAATTTCTAATTTTTTGGTCTCTACTCTAAATATCTATGTTGGAATATTTGCGCTTGCATTGCTTATTTCTGTTCTACTAATAAATCAGCTTTCAAAACCATTATTGCTTATCCGTCAGCAAATTTCAAAATTAAAACTAGGGTCTAGCATAGATTTAATTGAATGGAGTAGTAAAGACGAAATAGGTGCATTGGTTCAGGAATATAACCGAATTGCAATAGAATTAAACGAAAGTGCTGAAGAGTTAGCAAAAAATGAAAGAGAAGTAGCTTGGCGAGAAATGGCGAAACAGGTGGCACATGAAATTAAAAATCCGCTCACACCAATGAAGCTAAGTATTCAGCATTTGCAGCATTCAGCAAACATGAACAGTGATGAATTAAAAGAACGGATTGAACGCACCACCACTACTCTAGTTGAGCAAATTGAGACATTGAGTAATATCGCTACGGCCTTTTCTTCTTTTGCCAAGTTACCTAGTAAAGAATTACAGCAACTAGATATTATTCCTATCCTGAAAAGTGCAGTAGATTTATATGCACACTCCTTATTAATAAAACTAGAAGTACCTGAAAGTTTATCAGCTGCTGTGATTATGGGAGACAAAGATCAATTGCTTCGGGTTTTTAACAATGTTATAAAAAATGCAGTTCAAGCTACCGAAAACATTGAAATTCCTGCAATAATTATCTCCATTGAAGACCTTGAAAGTTCATATTTAGTCAATATTAACGACAATGGAACAGGAATAACTAAAATGCAGTCGGAACGTATCTTTGAACCTAACTTTACCACTAAGTCATCTGGAACTGGATTAGGTCTTGCCATGTCAAAAAGCATTGTCGATCATATGAATAGTAAAATCACTTTTACTTCTAACGAAAATGTGGGAACAACTTTCCAAATCGAGCTACCAAAAGCATAAGAATTCAATTAAATTTGTCCTAAAACAATATTATATCTATGTCTAATTTACTTATCGAACTTAAAGGAAGCACCCAAATTATAACCATTAATCGACCAGATAAATTAAATGCACTAAACAAGGCTACTATTCAAGAATTAAGTGAAACAATTACCGCTTCAGGTAAAAACGACTCTATTAAATCTATAGTAATAACTGGTTCTGGTGAAAAAGCTTTTGTTGCAGGTGCTGATATTGCTGAATTTAATACTTTTTCAACAAAAGAAGCTCATAAATTGGCAAAAAACGGTCAAGATATCTTGTTTGATTTCGTAGAAAAGTCTAACAAACCTGTTATTGCAGCGGTAAATGGTTTTGCACTTGGAGGCGGTTTAGAATTAGCGATGAGCTGTCATATGAGAGTGGCTTCAAGTAACGCAAGAGTTGGATTACCTGAAGTAAGCTTAGGTATTATTCCAGGTTATGGAGGAACTCAGCGCTTAGCTCAATTAGCTGGAAAGGGAAAAGCTTTTGAACTAATATTTACTGCCGGCATGATGAAAGCGGACGAAGCTTTAAACTGTGGCCTAGTTAACCATGTAGTAGAGCAAAATGAATTAATGAACAAATGCTTAGAAATTTGTGAAAAAATGTCAAAAAACTCCTCTGTTGCAATTGCTGCCGCAATAAGAGCGGCAAACAGTGGTTATACGGATGGAGAAAATGGTTTTAAAACTGAAATAAACGAATTTGCAAATTGCTTTGCGACCGGAGATTTTAAAGAAGGAACTGAAGCATTCTTAGAAAAACGAAAAGCTAACTTCCCGAACAACTAAATTCCACTTTTGGAACTACAACCAAAATATTTCATTTGAAGGCACTGCAAAAGTTAGCAGGGCAAACTGCGATTTATGGCCTACCAAGTATTGTTGGTAGACTGTTGTACTATTTTCTTGTGCCCCTTCATACATCAAAATTTTTACCAAGTGAATATGGTGAAATAGTTGAAATGTATGCTTACGTATCCTTTCTAGTCGTTTTACTGACTTACGGAATGGAGACCGCATACTTTAGGTTTCAAACTAAAAGCAATGAATCTAAAAATAACGTTTTTAGCACTGTAATACTTTCCTTATTTGGAAGCACCACACTCTTTATTTTCCTAGCCACCTTTTTCTCTCACGAAGTTGCTGACTTTCTAAAGTATTCAGACGATCATGAATATGTTATTTGGTTTGCTTTCATAGTTGGGCTAGATGCCATCTCTTCCATCCCTTTGGCTCGGTTAAGAATAGAAAATAAGGCAATGCGTTTTGTTTCTGTCAATGTATCAAATATTGCTGTCAATGTTGGGCTTAATTGGTTTTGGATAGGATACTGTATGACGGCGTTTGAAAATGGTGAAACTAATTTTCTAATCGATAATTTATATTCTTCCGAGATTGGAATTGGTTATGTATTTATAGCTAACCTATTAGCTAGTGCAGTTAAATTCCTACTGCTTACCCCTGCTTTTTTTAGGTCAAAATTAATTTTTGACCGACTACTTCTTAAAGAACTGTTAATTTATAGCAGTCCAATCCTAATTGCTTCAATTGCCATTATTATTAATGAAACTTCAGACCGCATTTTGTTAAAATGGCTGCTCTTAGATCAAATGAGCATTTACGAAGTCAAAGAACAAGTAGGTATTTATGGAGGAGTATATAAGCTATCAATAATAATTTCTTTATTCATTCAGGCATTCCGATATGCAGCCGAACCTTTTTTCTTTTCGAACGAAAAAGAGAAAGATGCCAAGGAAACATATGCTTTGATTATGAAATATTTTGTAATCATTTGCTCCATTATTTTTCTTGGAGTAATGTTATATATTGATCAATTAAAATATTTCGTGAACAATGAAGCGTATTGGAATGGGCTAAACGTTGTACCTATTCTACTTTTTGCAAATATTTTTTTTGGGATATTCTACAACTTATCCATTTGGTATAAGCTTAATGAAAAGACAAGATACGGCGCTTATATTGCTGTTATGGGTGCTTTTATAACTATAGTTTTAAATGTTTTATTAATACCAATACTAGGCTATACCGGCTCAGCCTGGGCCACCTTAGCATGTTATTTTAGTATGGCTACAGTTTCATACTTCCTTGGTCAAAAGCACTATAAAATAAATTATCCTCTAAAGTCCATTTTCTTCTACTTAAGTCTAGCCTTTGCATTTTATTGGCTTTCTACTCTATTAGATTTAGAAGATGAATCCATTTTTAAATTTGGAGTTAATAGCTTATTTTTAATGTTATTCCTTTCTATAATATTCGTTTTAGAAAAACCTAAAAAAGCACTAATTTCGTAGGTTCTGAAGCAATTTTATCTACATGAAAATTAGAATTATAAACAAATCCCAACATACTTTACCAAGCTACGGCACTACTGCCTCTGCTGGAGTTGACTTACGAGCTGATATTGAAGCACCTATAAGTGTTAGTTCATTGGAAAAAGTAATTGTCCCAACAGGACTTTTTATGGAAATCCCAATAGGTTATGAAGCACAAGTGAGACCGCGAAGTGGTTTAGCCTTTAAACATGGCATTACCGTATTAAACTCCCCGGGTACTATTGATGCTGACTATCGTGGAGAAATCAAAGTCATTTTGGTGAATTTATCCAAAGAAACTTTTTTAATTGAAAATGGAGAACGAATTGCACAGATGGTAATTGCAGCACACGAACAAGCTGAATGGTTCGAAGTAGAAGAATTAAATGATACAGACCGTGGAACCGGAGGATTTGGATCAACAGGTGTTAAATAAAGAAACAATCAAATTGTCGCAGTTTAAGGTACAAATACCTTATATGCGCGAAATGAAAAAAAAAAAGAATGAAAATTATTGTACCGATGGCAGGCAGAGGAAGCCGCCTAAGACCTCATACACTAACTGTTCCCAAACCACTAGTTCCAGTTGCTGGAAAGCCCATAGTTCAGCGTTTAGTGGAAGATATTGCAGGAGTCTGCGATGAACCTATTGAAGAAATTGGTTTTATTATTGGTGACTTTGGAAAAGAAGTGGAAGAGCATCTAGTTCAAGTTGCAGAAAGCTTAGGGGCCATAGGACATATCTATTACCAAGAAAAAGCATTGGGAACTGCGCATGCAATTCTATGTGCTAAAGAAATGATGGGAGGAAAAACCATTGTTGCTTTTGCTGACACATTATTCTGGGCTGATTTTAAATTGGACGACTCAAAGGATGGTATTATTTGGGTGCAACAAGTTGCTGATCCAAAAGCATTTGGAGTTGTTAAGCTGAATAATGATAATAACATTACAGACTTTATAGAAAAACCACAGGAGTTTGTCTCCGACTTAGCCATTATTGGTATCTATTATTTTAAAGACGGAGAATACCTGAGAGATAACCTGCAATACTTAATCGATAATCAGATTATGGATAAAGGGGAATATCAAATCACCGATGCCTTAGAAAGGATGAAAGCTGCAGGAACGAAGTTTACTCCAGGTCAGGTAATAGAGTGGTTGGATTGCGGAAATAAAGATGCAACTGTAAATACCAACCAAAGAGTATTAGAGTTTATTAAAAACCAAGATATTGTATCTTCTTCGGTTCAACTTGACAATGCTATTATTGTTGAACCTTGTTACGTCGGGGAGAATGTAAGTTTAAAAAACTGCGTAATTGGTCCTCATGTTTCTATAGGAGCAAACACCACCATAGAAAATGCAATCATCTCGAACTCTATAATACAGAACGACACAGCAATCAAAGGACTGAATTTCACCAATTCAATGGTCGGAAATAAGGTTAAAATCAATGAGTCAGCGAAACAAATTAGCATTGGCGATTACAACGAGCTTTAAATTAAATGCGACAACTCCTGCTATCCATATTTACGATACTCCTACTGTGGTCGTGCTCCAGTTCTAAAAATACGGCTCAATTGCCGAAAGAAAAAGGGCACGATAAGTCTGAGTTACCTCGTATTTTAATTGGTGAAACATATGCAGATGCCGCTAAGGAGAAAATTCTAGGAAACTATGAGTCTTCTGAAAAATTATTTCAAAAAACTTTAGACCTAGACCCTAATAATGCTGCAGCTAACTATGAATTGGGAAACATCTACAGCATTCAAGAAAAGCAACAGTTAGCTCTCGAACAATACGAAACAGCTGTGAAAAACGACAAATCAAATTTCTGGTTTCGACTGTCGTATGCCACTGCACTTATGAATTTAGGACAATCAAATAACGCCATAGAAGAATTTAAATATCTTATAGAAAAAGAGCCAAAACGAATAGAGTTAAAATATGAATTAGCTCAACTTTTATTGAATAATGGAAAGAAGGCGGATGGTTTGGAAGTTATAAATCAGATTGAAGAAGAATTAGGAGTAACTGAGGAAGTTTCATTCTTAAAGCAAAGAGTTCATTTGTCAAACAACGATGTAGATGCTGCTGCTGCTGAGATTCAAAAACTAATTGACACCTATCCTAATGAAATCGATTATTACGGAGCTTTAGCCGACACATACGCCTTAAATGGAAGGAAAGACGAAGCATTAAAGATTTACGAAAAAATGCAACAATTAGACTCTACCAACTATAAGCTACAGTTTTCTATGGCTGAATTTTATAGGCAAGAAGGTGAGAATAAAAAGTACATAGAGACGTTGGGAAAAGCATTCTTAAATCCGGAGATGAACATTGATGAAAAAATAAAATATTTCCTCACGTTTTACGATGCAGACAGCAGGAATAGAGAACAAAAACAAGAAGGTATTGATTTATGTCAGAAAATAGCATTGGCTCATCCTGAAAATGCAAAATCTTTTGCTCTCTTAGCAGATTTTCAATATTTTGACAAACAGATTACAGCTGCGAAACGATCGTATATAAAGACTATTTCTCTAGATAGTAGTCGATTTCCTGTATGGAATCAATTAATATACATTTATGCTAATCAAGGAGATACGGCCCAATTAGTCGGTTATAGTAAGCGAGCAATTGACCTATTCCCAAATCAACCTACCGTTTATTTAACCTATGGAATAGGATTAAGCCAGCAAGGAAAAAATGAAAATGCCATTGAGTATTTGGAGTTGGGTAAAGACTTGGTATTAGATAACCCTTCCATGAAAAGTCAATTTTACAGTTCTTTAGGTGATGCTTATCATGCTATAGACAATAATGTAGAGTCAGACAATAACTACGATGAAGCATTAAGCATAGATCCAAAGAACATAATTGTGCTTAATAATTACAGTTACTATCTTTCATTACGAAATAAAAATTTAGAAAAGGCGAAAACAATGTCCGCTAAATCAAACAATTTAGCTCCAAATCAGCCCTCCTTTCAAGACACTTATGCTTGGATTCTTTTTCAATTAAAGGAATATAAAAAAGCTAAAATTTGGATTAACAAGGCCATTGACAGCTCTTCGCAGCCGAGCGGAGAACTCTTGGAACATAAAGGCGATATTTTATTTCACTTAGGAGAAGTTGAGACAGCTGTGGAGTTTTGGGAAAAGGCAAAGAAAACCGGTGGTGCCTCAAAAACAATTGATAAAAAGATAACCGATAAGGCATATTATGAATAGTCAATTTAAAGTCATATTTCTGCTTTTACTATTTTTGGTTCTGTCTTCTTGTAAACTGCAACAAAAAGCGAAGAAGAAAGACCTAAAGGTTAATAAAACTGAATATCTTCTTCAACAATTGAATCTGAATGAATTTCAATTTGAACAACTTTCTTTAAAAGCAGGAGTCCAATTGTATCAGGACGGAAAGAAAACACCCTTTAAAGCAAATATTCGTATTCGAAAGGATAGCTTGATATGGGTATCAATCACTCCGGCTTTAGGAATTGAAGTTGCGCGTGTTATGATTACTAGAGATTCAGTAAAAGTCATGAATAGAATAGAACGAAATTATTTTATTGGAGACTATGAATACATAAACAAACGATTTAACCTTGAACTAGAGTTTCGTACAATTCAAGCGATATTGACAGGTAATGCTATTGATTTTGAGCATGATGAAAAGGTTACACTCTCTATTGATAAAAATCAATATTATCTTGGTAACTTGAAAAAGAGAAAAGTTAAAAATGTGGAAGAAAAGCCTGAACGAATTGAAAAGCAAAAAGAGGAGGTTGTTAGTCTTTGGATCGACCAGAGAACTTTCAAGGTAAGTAATTTTATTTTCTCAGATTTAACAGCAAATCGTTTTCTTACAGGAGAGTATGACCAATTTATTGTAGTTGAGAACCAGTCTCTACCGAGTATTTTAAACTTTGATTTCCAATCAGAAAAACCTGCAAAAGTCAACTTACAATATTCTAAGTTATCTTTGGAAGGTCCCCTAAAATTCTCATTCAACATTTCATCCAAATATGAACAAGTATTTTATTAAGCAAGCATTTCTTTTGTTCTTATTATTCGGAGGAATCCTATCGAACAGCTCTGCTCAATCGAAAAGTTTATTGCAGAATAAGAAGAAAAAGCTCCAACGAGAAATTAGATACACGAATAAACTATTAGCTGAGACGGAAAAAACAAAGAAAACATCGTTAAGTCAATTACAACAACTAAATAAAAAAATCTCTTCCCGTCAAATACTTATTCAAACTATTGAGCAGGAAATAGAATTTTTGAATGATAGTATAGCTGCCCAAGTATCAACAGTAGACAGCCTTGAATCTAACTTAACGGTATTGAAGACCGAGTATGCTGAAATGATTCGAAAAGCGTATAAAAATAGAAGCGACTACAACAAGTTAATGTTTCTTTTTTCAGCAAGTAATTTTAATCAAGCATACAAACGACTTAGATACTTTCAGCAGTATGCTAAATTTAGACAAGAGCAAGCTGAGCGAATTAAGCAAGAACAAATTGAAATCGATGAGCAAATCAGTTTATTAGAAGCCATTAGGAAAAGTAATGAGGGTTTATTAAAAGCAGAGCTAAATGAAAGGAATGCTTTATCTTCTGAGAAATCAAAGAAAGAAAATGTTGTTTCAAATTTGAAAGGAAAAGAGAAAGAACTAAAATCTCAACTAGATAAAAAGAGAAGGGCTCAAAAGAAGGTCAATGCTGCAATTGAACGAATAATTGCTGAAGAAATACGTAAGGCAAGAGAAGCTGCCGCTAAGAAGGGTAAGTCAACGAAAGGGTTCCCAATGACTCCGGAAGCTCGAGAGTTGAGCAAATCTTTTACTACTAATAAGGGTAAATTACCTTGGCCTGTTTCAGAAGGAATAATCATTTCTAAATTTGGAAACAACCCACACCCCACTCTAGCAAACGTAACTGTAGAAAACAATGGAATTGACATTTCTACAAAAAAAGGAAATATTGGAAGATCTACTTTTAACGGTACCATTTCTAATATTATAATTATACCGGGCCAAGGAAAAATGGTTCTTGTAAACCATGGTGAATATTTCACATTATACTCCTATTTTAAAGAAGTATTTGTTTCTTCAGGTGACATTCTCACTACCAAGCAAGATATAGGCGTACTCATGAATGAAAGTGGTGAACACACTTCAAATATGCACTTTGAAATTTGGAAAGCTCAAGGAGCAGGGAAAGCTTTAAAATTGAATCCAATCAGTTGGATTTATAAAAATTAACAACTAATTAAGTGCCCTACAGGGGCTTTAAAAGACTACTCACCTACTAGTATTTTAACCAAGTCTGATAATTTATCTTTATCCGCGTCAAAAGTTACTTGTGCTTTCTCGTAATAAGGTCTTCTTTGGTCCAACGTTGTTGAAATAAATGTTTTCAATTCTTCGTCCGATAAATTAGCCACTAAAGGCCTCTTTTGTTTACTCTTTCTTAGCCGTCCTAGAATTATAGATTCAGAACGTTTGATGTAAACGGTGGTTCCAAACCCTTTGATATAATCCATATTGCCATTAAAACAAGGTGTCCCTCCTCCTATAGCTATAATTACTTGCTCATATTTTGGTATTGATCTTAATACCTTGCCCTCTGCACTTCTAAAATACTCTTCCCCGTTGTTTTCGAAAATACTCGAAATAGATTTTTTTTCTAAGTTTTCAATTTCTCGATCTAAATCAATAAAAGGGATATTGAGTTCTCTAGCTAACTTTTGCCCCTTGGATGTCTTACCAGAAGCCATAAAACCAATTAGAAAAATGGGATAATTCATTTCAATGGAGAATCGAGTTCCTTTTTCATTTCTCTAAAAACTATTCGTTGTAAAAACTTGGGAGCCCATTTCGAAAGAAAAACGGCCAGCTTTCCTTCACTAGTTAAGACCAAACTTTGATCTCTATTTACGATGCTTTTGTAAATATCTTCTGCTACTTCTTCGGGTTTCATCATTTTAGCTTCAGATCGAGGTGACTCTCCCTGGGTAGTCCCATCTGCAGTTAGCGCTGACGTCCTAATGTTTGAGGCGGTAAATCCTGGACAAGCAACTAATACATGTAGGCCCTTTTCAATGTTTTCAATTCGCAAAGCATCTAAAAATCCATGCATTGCATACTTAGACGCAGAATAACCTGTTCTTGCAGGCAAACCCACATAGCCTGCAATAGAAGATACACCAACAACACTTCCTTTATTTTCTAAAATATAAGGCAGTGCATATTTAGTGCAATTCACCATCCCAAAAAAATTAATGTCCATCACTTCCCGAATAACGTTCAAATCCGTTTCATTAAAAATAGCACGCATTGAAATTCCTGCATTATTGATAAGCACATCAATCTTATGAAACCTTTCTATTGTTTTAGAAATCAAATTCTCACAATCAGAAGGTTTTGAAACGTCACATGGCACGCAAAGACAAGATCCTCCGAACTTAGAAATTTCTGCTTCTACAGCATTCAACTTTCCTTCTGAACGAGCAGCAAGTACCACATTGGAGCCTTTTTTGGCAAAATATAATGCAGTAGCCTTTCCTATCCCTGAGGAAGCACCTGTAACAATAACAACCTTATTTTTCATACTTCTTTGCTAAACTAAGCTTTCTTAGTTTTGTTTTGCATTCCCAAATTTAAACTAAGCATGACAATCTCAACGGTTAATAACGCTAAAACTGAAAAAGAATTTCACCAACTGCCCTTTGATATTTATAAAAATGACAAAAACTGGGTCCCACACTTAAAGCAAGACATTGAAAAAGTGTTTGATAAGAAATTCAACAAGTTTTTTAGACACGGTGAAGCGGTTCGTTGGATACTGCAAAAAGAAGGTAAAACAATAGGAAGAATTGCTGCCTTTATTAACGAAAAAGCCAATAAAAAATCGAATACCAAAATAGGTGGTGTGGGTTTTTTCGAATGCATAGATGATGAAGTAGCTGCATTTACATTATTTGATACCGCAAAAAAATGGATTGAGAGTAAAGGAATGGACACCATTGAGGGACCCGTTAATTTTGGAGAAAAGGATAAGTACTGGGGATTAATTACTGAGAATTATGAGTTTCCGCCCTACTACAATCAAAATTACAACCCTGCATATTATGTACCCTTTTTTGAGAACTATGGGTTTAAAAAGTACTACGAACAATTTATATTTTACCGCAATACTACCGATGAATTAATACCCTTGCTCAAGGAGAAATCCGTTAGAATTCGAAAAAATCCGAAATTCACGTTTGACACCATCAAGAAAAACAATTTAGAAAAATATGCCGAGGACTTCAGAACCATCTACAATAGATCCTGGGTAAAGCACGAAGGGTTTGCAGGAATGGAAAAGCGCCAAGCCATGACAATTATGAAAACAATCAAACCCATTCTAGACGAAGATCTCATTCATTTTGCTTATTACGATGGTCGTCCAGTTGGGTTTTTTATAGCCTTACCCGAAATCAATCAAATATTTAAATACGTTAATGGAAATTTGAATTGGTGGGGTAAATTGAAATTTTTATACCATAAACTAAAAGGTACTTGTACAACCTTTTTTGGATTGGCATTTGGTATTGATCCAGATTTTCAAGGAAAAGGCCTAGAAGGTGCCATTTTTGACGAATGCAAGCGCGTTGTAAATGAGAATGGAAGTTATGAGGATGTCGTTATTACATGGATTGGCGATTTTAACCCAAAAATGATTCATGTTATTGAAAACTTAGGTGCTACGAAGTTTAGAACACTAGCCACTTATCGCTTTTTAATGGATCCAGATGCCATTTTTACAAGGGCAAAAATCATTAACTAATCTGATTCTCAGCTATTCAAAAAAAATATGCTTTTTTTGAAAAAAAAAGACAAAAAATCTTTGCCATATTAATCTTGACGGGTATCTTTGCCGTCCGAAAAAATACGACTCGTTAGCTCAGCTGGTAGAGCACGTCCCTTTTAAGGATGGGGTCCTGGGTTCGAACCCCAGACGAGTCACAGTAAAAGAAGGCAATTACCTATATAATAGGTGGTTGCCTTTTTTGTTTCCCCACATCTTCCCCACTACAGAGCTTTTTAGAATTATCTGCAGTAAAATAGGTTTGACAAAACTCACCACACTTTACTAGACCAATTTACCTTTTTTATTGCCACTCCTAATAGAAAAGAATTTATAACCTCCGAACTCAACATCGCGAAGTTGACAGCTACCAAAATTTCTTCTAATCTCACAGGTAAAAACCTGTGCTTAAACCAACACAATACTACCTATATTTTATAAAAAAACACGTAAACATAAAATATTTTCCTTTATTTTTTACTCCCAAAACTTACTTATAAAGAGATAGATACATACTTAAAACTAAAAAAAAATATCTGTAATTCCACAATTAATGTAAATTAATCTAAAACCAGGTAATTATATATATGGGAGGGAATAGTCCCCCTATATTTAAAATTAGTTTTTATGATTACCAAGACTAAAAGAATTATTGATTTAACATCAATTGAATTAACCAACACCTTATTAGTTGAATTTCAAGAGGCATTGCAAAAAAGCGAGGAACGCCTTTTAAAGCTCATCAAGGGCAACGAGAAAACGCCAGAA
>TARA_B110000046_G_scaffold93095_1_pt1 | contig 11916 bp, 10 predicted proteins | sample TARA_B110000046 | Tara Oceans TARA_B110000046 (sample SAMEA4397157) | marine metagenome | biome: Polar Biome; feature: [DCM] deep chlorophyll maximum layer (ENVO:01000326); material: water (ENVO:00002006), including particulate matter (ENVO:01000060) such as... | depth 40 m
AGTACGCATTACAAACCGTGCTCCTTGCTACTGCGCTATCAAGGCACCTTATCGAAACGGGAGTCCCGCCAGGGTCCTGTCCGTGTCACACCAAGAGGCCATGTCCAATCCCAAGAATGCCTCCCTTGAGAAGCGCGCCCACGCGGTGCTCGACCTCGCCGAGCGCATCGTAAGAAAGCAGGTGGGGGCGATGAGCACGTGCGACTACGAGTTCACCACGGCATGCGCCAAGCTGCTCAACAACGACCTCCAATACTTGTGCAAGCAGGCATCGGCGCGGTGGACGGAGCGGTTTGAGCACGTCCTCAACTCTGCGCACTCGATGCGCTGCACCGTCGTGGAGCTAGAGGACAAGGAGCGCCGCCGTTGTACGCGGCGCCGATGCGACGCGTGCGGGAGACACGAGGAGTGGAACGGATGGAAAATAGATATGGCTGGCGGTTGGGCCGAACCGAGGATGTGGAGCCACGCGCAACACCCGGTGGACTGGCAGAACACATGGGAAACCTTCATCGACCGGTACCGCACGGACATCAACTGCGGGTACACTGAGGGCGAGCTCATGGACTGTGACATGGGCAGCTACTTTGTTGGGGAGACGTGCATGAAGAAGGCCAAGCTGCATTTCCTCGCAGCGACCACGATAACCGAGCTGGTCTACGACGCGAGCTTTGCGCTCGAGAACGTTGGCCTCGAGGGCGACGGACTGATGCCCGCTGCTCTGTACACGGTTCATGAAGAGACCGTCGAGGACCTGCTGGAAAAGAAGGAGCAACTGGAGCTGTGCATCGCCGACGAGCGCCGCCACGACCAACCCGACTTGATGGTGGACCGTCGGTTCTGGGAGGCCGTCGACCAAGCCAGGCTCGACGTAGGTTCCGAGGAGGAGCTCGAGTGTGCGCTGCGAGAGCGCACGGCCTCGATCCTCGACCCCCACCAGTCCCACCAACAGTCAGGACACGATGACGACAGCGACGACAGCGACGACGACAGCGACGGTGGTGAAGCAGTCCCAAAAGGAGCCATGCTCCATGGAAAGCGCACTCTGCCCCGCGCCGTGGTCCTGGAAGACGACGAGGAAGAAGATGCTCCGGTGGCGCAGCCCCCTCGCCGCAAGGCTGCTACTCCAGGCCAGGCACCCTCGAGGGCATCGAAGCGACAGCGCGGTATCACCGCCGACGCCGCCTCGCCGCCTCGCCCAAAGCCTATGGCGACACTTTCAACCACGGAGGAAGAAGAAGAAGAAGAAGAAGAAGAAGAAGAAGAAGAAGGGGGTGACGAGGACGAGGACGTCACCGTGGCGTCGCTGGCCCCGCGGCCGGCATTGGAGCGCCGTCCACCAACATCGGCCGAGGTCGCGCGCAACATGCGCATCCCACGCGCCGACGGAACACCAGCCGCTCTCGGGTCGCGACGGTCGGTGCTGCTGGGGCTCCTTAACGTCCAACGCGAGCTCATCCTCAAGCGCGAGGATGGACTGGCTGCGCAGGTGGGCAGCGCCGTTGTCACGCTCCAAGAGCTGCTCGAGCTGGTCGAGAAGCAGCGTGGCGCAGGTGGCTCTCGCTAGGCATGCGCACGCGCATAAACGGAGCACCCGGTACCACAGGTAGAAGGAACGGCGGTAGTGTAGCCATGACAGCGATGGTGTCCACCGCCGCCACGGGTCGTGGCGGCTACGGTGAGGGTGCTGGGTGCAGTGGTGGCAGTGGTGACGACGGGACAGGTAGCAAGTACATTGACACCGCATCGAGTTGGTTAAATTATCTTACTACGTCCGCTCCGCCTGTGCAAGAGCTGCCCGCACCCGAGCGACTCGTGCTCGTCGCAGTGCTGGATGACCACAGCACTGCCAACCTTGGAGCAGCACAGTACTACCCGGCTGGCGGCGTCTACCGCATGTGCGACGGCGCGCTCGAAGTGCCGGCATCGGCGCGCGGCGCCGACGGTATCTTTGTGACTGACTCGGGGCGCTACCGGGTGCTCACGCATCAAGAGCACGCGGCGCTCAAGCGCGACGAGGCGGCGGTGGCAACGCGAGCTGCGGCGGCGTCCATTGCTCCGCCGCCGCCTACGATGCCGACGGCGCTGGGCAGCGCCGTCTTGCGCGCGTCGACGTCGCTTTCGGCGCTCACCATCAACACAGCGTCTACGGGGTGTGCCACGCACTCTCAAATGGCCACTGTTATTGCAATCGGACCAAAGCACATTCGTCTATCGCTGGCGCGTATCAAGCCGCTGATCGACGTTGCTCGGTCGAACCACAACTACGTCACCATTGTAATACTAGGTGTATACGACGAGGCGGAGGCGGAGGCGGCGCTCGCCGCTCCGACGCCGAGGCTCTTGCTCGCCGGAGCCAACGAGTTGGAAGCTCTGCGTAATCGAAAAGCTGCTGGCCCGGTTCGTGCCTATCTGCGAGAGGCCGTGTTGATGGGTCTTGTTCAGGGCTCGGGAAGGGGGTACGGCCCGGACGGTGAGAACGGCGTGTGGTGCCTCCCAGCCGCGCCCATGCCTCTGAGCAACAAGCCATCCGCACTCGAATCGCGTGGCGACAAGACCATGTCGCAATGGCACATGGCCATCAACACCCAGTGGCGCGAATGGTACGCTCGGTACGACAAGCCCGGCACCGTGCTGGACGACCAGGACTACGCACTGTGCAGTGCGTACACGTCATTTACCAAGACCCCACTTCGCCCGCCCGTGTCTCGACTTCCTAGCCGCTCCGCCGCCCTCGTGGCAAGCGTCGACGGACCGGAGTTTGGAACCGTCGATCACACCATCCTGTGGCGCGAGGGTCGCAAGCCCAACGAGCTGTGGCCCGAATCTCACGAAAGCTGGGCGGGTGCACCGTCTGCCTCGGTAACATCGTCTCCATACTGGGCAGTCGCCACTTGGTGTCACAACACCCAATCGGCGCTGCGCATGCCACAGCCCACGTTCGACCGGCAACTCACACTCGACGACCTGGAGTACGACGTGTGGACCACTCTGGCCACGCTGGCGCTGCACAAACGCAAGTCTGGAGACGCGTCGCACACAGGAATCGTTCAGAGGCTCAAGGGGGTACTCGGACCGGTGATCCTTGCGGGCCGCGCCAACGATGAGCCCATGCGCGTGAGCTGGTGGACGGACGAGGCAGGGTGGGCGGCCGATGCGACTGTTCTGATTCCGGAGGCCTACGTGCACGTGGTATTAGCAGACTACAACGTGAAGCGCGCAGCCGGAAACACGCGCCCGCTGCTGTGCTCGCAAGGCTTCCTCTGCCTCTCCAACGCCGACGAGATCCCCGTCGAGTTCACCGGTGTGACGGCATCCGAGCTCGACGGCGAGCGCGCGGCCTTTGGACCGCGCTTGTGGCTCTCGCCTTCGGGCGGCATCCAGGGTGTGCTGGCCGAGCTTCATGACTCGCCGCCACCTAGCAACGGGCTGGTGGTGTACCGCACGCAGGCCGATGCTGATTCCACGGCAGCACACGGCCTACTACAGCCCGGCGTGCGTGTAGGCACGTCGCACACACACTCGGTTTTCTATACGAGTACCACGTCGGACGACCAGCTCAGTGGGCTCAGGGTTCGGTGGGCCCATGGGAATAGACCCACGCTCGACGTCGACACAGTCGAACGCGGCGCACAGATTCCCTACGAACTGTTCAAGTAGTTGTATAGAAGTACACATACACCTCCCGAGTGGACTCGTGTCATGTGTTCATTCGGTCACCCAAGGAGGATGCCCAAAGCAGCAGTGGGAGTGCCACCGCAATGAACAGCAGTGCCCTATTCATCCCTTGCTCCGTCACTTGGTCGCGCTCAAGGCGCGCCAGCTCGTCCTCCCTTTCCTCCCTTTCCTGCCTCTCCCGTTCCTCCTTGCTGCTCCGGCGCTCGCGTGGCGCCGGCGCCTGAGAATGTCCCGCAACATGTTCAGCGATTGTTTCCATGTATTCTCACGAAGCTTTTGAGAACATTCTCAAAGCTTCTCACAGCCCCATGGGCTAGCGGTGGAAGAGCTTCTCACCAAACAGGGACACCGGCGACGATCGGCGGCGCGTGGGCGTCGATGGTCTTCGCGATGGCCATCGCGGCGTCGACCGAAAGGGTTTCGGTGGTGGCGCCGGCGGCCATCATAGATGCGGAGTGGCGGGACTCGAGCTTCCCTTTGAGCAGAGAAAGTTCGTGCATGAGCAGGCCCTCGATGCAGAGCTTGACGTCGTCGTTCGTGGGAGGCACGTTCGGAGGTGTCACCACGAGGTGCACGTGGGTGGCAGTCGTGATGCCGTTGGTCGAGGTGGCCTTTGGTTTCTTGACCGCCAACGCGGGAGCCATGCAGGCAAAGTCGCCGCGATAACACCGTCCCTGGCCGGCGACGTTTTTTGGCGGCGGCTCGTTGGCTGGGCAGCCCGAGGCCTCGCGCTTGAAGCCGGCGCCGCCCAGCGAGCGGTACACGGGCGGTGGCTCCGCATCGCCTGCGGCGCCAAGCGACGTGTACATCGGCACCTCCTCGGCCTCCGCCGCGGCCTGGGCCTTCTCGAGCTGGAGCTGCTCAAAGGCGGCGCCGATCAGGAGGTTGGGTGCAATGTAGGGAGCCGCCGTGGTCTCCTGCTCGATGGATTTTTGCACAAAGATGTAGCCAGTGCCCTTCTTCATGTCCGGATGGTTCACTCCCATCGGCACCTCGCACGACTTGCCCTCGGCGACGGCCTGCGCCGCCTCCTCCGCCGTCTCCTTGCCCACGTCGGCGAGGCCGCGCTTGGTGCGATCCATGCGCATGTAGTACTGCTTCACCTTGCCGGTCGCGGTGTCCAAGGCCTCGGTGAGCATCATCTTGGCCTCGCCGCACGGCGCGTTGTCGAACTCGAACGAGGCGCCCTGCGGCGTGAAGCACAGCAGCGCGTTCTTGGCCTTGGTCTGGGTCGACTGGTAGTTCTCCACGAACGTGGCGAGCTGCACCTCCTCGCCCTCGTGGATCTGTACAAACACCGCCATGTTGCGGTACATGAGCGGCTCATCGGCACCGCACGAGAGATTGGTGGCGGCGACGATTTCCTTGTGACCGAAGTAATGGCCGGCGTTGGCAAAGACGGTCAGGAGCGTCACGGGCTCGCCGTCCTGCTTGAGCCGTGGGTTCTGGCCGTCGGGGTCGGAGACGCAGACGCGCACGTCCTTGGTGGTGCAGAGCACCGACTTGGCGTCGAAGTTCTTCGGCCCAAGCATAAAGAGGTTGGCCCACTGGCCGTTCTTGAGGCGGAGCTTCGTGTAAACGTCCGCGATATTCCCGCCCCACACCGAGCCCTTGGTGCGGGATGGGTCATTCCAGTCAACGTATTTGCAAGACCAGTCGTTGTATCCATTGTCGGTGAGCCACGCGTTGATGGCCTTGGATGACTCGCGGTTAGCCTTGGCGATCTGGGCCTGATTCATTCCGTCCATCGACGTCGCGTCCGGCACGGGCGGCATGGGAGGCGCCGGCGGCGCGGGGGTGGGCATGACGCTGACGGACACGGAGATGTCGGGCGCGGGCACGACGGTGGTGGTGACGGAGCCTGTTGTAAGTTGCTGAATCATGCTAAGGCCGTTCTGGACACGACCCATATCCAGTGCACGGATCCGACTCATATTTGGAAGTTTGGGACCTGTGACACGGACATGTAACGGTTAGAGGAGAAGGACCCTGGCAGGGTCTCTTGTGGTGACGTGAATGGGAAAGCACGCACCTTTCTTGGTGTGCTTGCCTTTGGCGTTGTCTTGGCATTGTGCACCTGTACACCATACCCAACGGCGCTAGGTGTTCGGATTTCAAAAAGGCGGGCACCTTTCTCAGTCCGCAGTAACCGCACACCCGCCTGGGTCCCGTCCGTGTCAGTTGCCAATGCCGAAACACAAGCTCAACCAGCTCTCCACCAGCGAGACAAAGGCGTACCGCGGGTCCATCACCGAGTGGGCCCAGCCTCTGGTCACAGGCGCAGTGACCAGCGTGTACGAAGCGCTGGCCGGAGACGGCAACACCGAGCACTGGGACGCCATGCCAGATGCCGGCGCGATCCTGGCGCGGGCCGTCGGGAGCGTCACGGCCGCGGACCTCGAGGACCTGGCGGGTGACCAGGGCATCGCATTCCAGTATCCCAAGCGCCTCCTGAGCCAGGCACATCACGGTGTGCGCGACGTCGTCGGCGTGCGCCTTGTGATGGGCCTTGCCAGCATCAGCCTCGACCGCGCCGGCGTCCAAGCGGGTGTTGACTGGGACGAGACGTTGGACGCCCACTGGAACCGCGTGCAGAAGCGCGTGTTGTCGAAGCTGGTGAGCGCCGTGATGACCGACGCGTTCGAGAAGGATGACGAGGACGACTCGGACGAAGACGAAGACGACTCGGACGAGGAGGACGAGGAGGACGAGGAAGAGGGTGGGGATGAGGAGCTCGAGGAGGACTCGGAGGAGGAGGAGGAGGAGGAGGAGGGCGAGGAGGAGGAGGTGGCGGACGAAGAGGTCGACGAGGCGCGCGAGGAGCTCGAGGAGATCCGCGAGGAGGCCAAGGCCGAAGGTGAGGAGTAGGGGCCTAGACGCCGGTCGGTGATAAGCTATTGTGACCGTGCCCATTGGTAGTGGTATAGTGGGAACGAGCGTGATGGCGAAAGTAACCATGAATGATATTTTACCAAACCTCTCCGCCCTCGCGATCGGGGCCGGGGAAAAAAAGCGCAAGATCTGGGACGGTCGCGGACGCCGTCGCCGTCGCCGTCGCCGGGGCGATGGCCGTCACCGTCATCACCACCACGCGACGGCGAACGCACCTGGTACGAGGAGGAGGACGACGACCCTGCCAACATAATGGGCCACGATTCGTGGTCGTAGTAAGACTAGCATAAGCGAAGGCTCCGGGACAACCCGCTCGCAGAGGACCCCCAGCAGGGTCCTGTCCGTGTCACACACACACACACACCGTCGATCGAGGATGCCGCGCTCGCCCGACGACCGGGTTGTGGTCCGCGACTCACGTACCACGCTCTGGTGCGCCGTGCGCGACGGCGTGGTCGCCTCGGCCGACCTCTCGCCCGACGGCAAGCTGCGCCCATCGCTCACGGCCACGCCCGCGGCCTCTGTGCGTTGCTGGAACGCGGCGACCGCGCGCCTCCACGCCGCCCCGGTGTTCGACCCTCGCGACCCGCCTGTGGCGCTGCCCATACCGGCTCCGATGCCGGGAGTGGGGCGCTTGCCGCTTGGCGACGTTCACGTCAACATCCTTCGAGAGGAGCTAAGGGCGGAAGAGCGCAAGAGGGCCATGGCGGAAAAGCGTGAGCGTGCGCTCATGAAGGTCGTCGATGGGCTTTGCAAATGGAAGGGTCTTTGTTAGTGCAAGGGTCTAATATGCACGAATCCCGCAGCTCAAGTTCTGATGAGGCCACAGCGCGCACTTCACACACTAAAACCTAAATTCACGGGCTCACTCCTGTCCTGATAACCGGCGTTGTGGGACAACTGTGGATGTGGAATAGTCATAAGTGTAGAGGTCTCATGTTGTAGAGAAAAACTGAGCGTTTGGTCAGAAAGAGCAGACGGCACCATGTCGATGCGTCCGCGTACAGCGGGGGGATATCGCGAGGCAAAGCCTCTGGCGCGCATTTGGCGTCAATGGAGCAATATCGGTGTGTCATATCATTCATTTATGCACGAGAATGTCAGCCCCGACCGAGCGAAGGAGCTGGAACGTTACGGACACAATGCAAATGACCCGCATTTCAAGCTCAGGGACGTCTTTCAGAATGTGGACTTGTTTGATACACTGACACCCGATGCGGTGAAGCTGCTCATGAACCCTCCGTCGGAATACAGCGCGGAGTACCAGAAGAAGGTCAACGAAATCGTGCTCACTGCGTTAGCCACTTTGAAGAATCTGGCTAACATGCCTCGGGGCTCCAACAATCTGTTCGGCGCGCCCTAAGGCACGAGGCCGTCACTGCGTTAGCCACTGTGAAGAATCTGGCTAACATGCCTCGTTAGAGAGGGTCGTCGTGACAATCTCTCGTGTCCATAAAGAGAAGAGATGTGTACTCGAGCAGCTCGGCGACGACCCGCTCCGGATGGCCGCACACCGCGCCTCTGATCTCGACCGGGTCGTGGCACTCGGAGCAGCACATGTTGCCCGACTTGCAGGTGCGCTCTGCAGCTGTAAGCAGTACTGTAGGTAAATGGGCGGTGTCACCGCTAAGGCACATGCATGTGTGGGTTACTCTGCTAAATCCAAAACCAGTTCGATTGCCTTTTAATGTCCGACAGCGGCGGAGAGGAAGACGCCGCCTCGGCGGGGTCGGGAGCTCCTCCCCCGGTGGCGCCCCAGCAAGTCTCGGCCGATCACTTGCGCAGCACGCACCCGCTTTGGCAAAAGGCCGCCGGCAAGGGTGGCGGAGGCGGCTCTGCCTCTGGCGGTAAAGGGCGCGGCAAGGCCGCGCAGGCCGGTGGCGATGGCGGGGGAGCCACGCGGTTCGAACCGCTGAGCGCGCTGGCTTTGGAGATAGACTGTTTCCGCGCCAACGCCGACGGCGACTCGGCGCTCTTCTCCGACGAGGGCGGCTCGATGGCCGCGCCACCTCGCAAGCGGCGGGCCGAGTCGGCCCACGCCGACCTCTTTGGAGAAGAGGACGAAGAGGACGATGAGGACGGCGGTGGCTTCTCTGCCCTCGCTCCCTCGGAGGCCTACGACGAGGGCGCACACCCCGCAAAGAAGCGATCAAAGGGCAAGTCGACCGCGGCATCGGGCGACGCCGCCATGTACGCCCAAGCGGCATTTGGCACCGGCTACGCTGGCGGCGACTCGGACGGCGAATCGGTCTCGCAGGTGTCGGCCACCGAGTCGGCGCGTAAGAAGGCGGCTTACCGTGCCGCCTTTCCCGTCAAGGGCATCGAGTGCGTCGGCTGCATGCTCACGAAGCAGATCTCGCCGGTGATAAAGTTTGTCAAGGACAACCTCGAGAAGATGAGCGAAGAGGTGAGTGTTTGGAACGCCAATCACCACACCCACTCAGGAGCTGAGAGACTAACACTAACTACATTCTCAGGCGTTGTGGAAACAAGCGGCGTTACAATACGTCCGGAGCGTGCAGGAGCCACGCAAGAAGGAGGGTGTGCTAACTCCTAACGTGAGTTTACAATCTCTCGAACCACACATGTTTACTTATCCATATTACTCGACCTCTACAATGGTGCCAACACGCAACGAGCGGTATGAACCGCTTCGATACCCTGTTGTTCTTGTGGCAGTGGAGCTGGAAGGACATCAGAACGCACTTTTTGCTACATTGCTCGGACCACGTCATCGCGCGCACGTTCGCGTGCCGCCAACTACAGACGGCGCGGTACGCCGTCGAGCAGCGCCTGATGAGGGTCGAAGGCGACAACAAGGAGCTGGACAAGCAGAACTGCGAGCTGATGCTCAAGGTACGCCCCCACCCTAAACCCCTGTCGGCAACACTCCTGTTCTGACCCGCTGCGTGCGCCTCGCAGCTAATCAAGGAGGAGTCGGCGCAGCGGTCCATCCTCCAGGGCATGAGCTCTGGCCCAGGCAAGAAGGGCGCGGCCTCGACCGTCGGCGACGCCAACAAATGAGCAGCCCCTCGCTGGGTTGGGCTAAACCACGGGAGGAGCAGTGGGTGTGTAAGGGATGTTGGAACTAGGTCGCTTCTAGAACTGCGAGTAGGACTGCGACGTGAGGGCGTCCGAGGTCATGCTGGCTCCGTCGACCCCCATGCTGGGCAGCGCGTGTGTATCGGTAGACATTTCCGTGAGGCGGTCAGCACGAAAGCTCGAGCGCGCCGCGGCCGCATGCAGCCCGCTTTCCTCGTAAACCTGTGTGTAGGCCTCGCTGATTTGACTCGCCCCTTGAAAGTCGTTGCGCGCGAGCGCCTCGCGAATCTTTGCCTTCTCCTCCTTCTGGATGCGCTCCTCATCGAGCATGGCCTTGATCTCGGCCCGGGGCTCCTCGGGCTCCTCCGCGATGTAATCGACGTCGGGCACGAACTTGAGCATAATGGAGCAGTCGGGGATTCCCGAATGGGCGAGGCATACCGTTCCCGCGATGTGCGTTCCAGGGGTGGCCTTGGAGACGACGCAGAGCGTGAAGAGCGTCTCGCAGTGGTTCTTGGTGAGCATGCCGTAGCGGCGGTAGCGCGCCTCCTTGGGCTTCCCCTCGGCGTCGGCCTCGACGATACGCAGCATGAAGGCCATGCTCGAGCCGAGCACGCACTTGAAGATGCGCTCCATCTCGGTGGGGAGCTCGGAGGCCTGCTTGGCGTGGCCGACCAGGCCACCCGTCGACTTGACCAGCATCTTGGGCACATTGTGGTCGATGCAGTTGCCGAGGCAGAGCACGTGGACGCCGACGGCGTGGCCCTGCTGCTGATGGTCGATGCGGTCCTTGACGAGGTTGTTGAGCGCCGTGAGGTTGCTGATGCCCGCGGTGGGGTGACCGTCGGTAAGGAACACCAGGTGTTGCATGTAGCCATTCGACCGGCCACGCTCGTGGCGCATGCGGCGCAGCTCCTTCATGCCAAGCTCCACCATCTCCGACGTGTTGGTGGCATGCCCCTTGTCCACTGAGAGCGACTGCGCTATGTTGAGCGCGGCGACCTTGGTCAGCTCGCCAAAGGGCTCGTAGCCGTGCGGCCCGCCCACCTCGCCGGCCTCCAGCATGACCGCGCTGTGATCGAAGAGGCCGACGGCCACGTTGACCTTCTTGATGACGCTGCCTCCCGCCAGCATCTCCGGAAGCTTCTCCACTGCCTCCTTGAGCATGGGCAGCGCATCGGCCATCGACGGCGAGACGTCGAGGGCGATGACGACGTCGGCCTCGTTGTCCTGCTCGACAAGGCCGTCCACGATGGACTCGGGCAGCTTGAAGAGCGCGCGCATTTTCGGCGCGCCCTTCTCCACGCTAGCCTTTGAGGCGGACGTGAACACGGTGGGAACGGGAGGGGCCGCGATGGCCACCTTCTGTGAGGATGCGGCGGGCACGTCCGTGTCACCCACGGCCACCTCTTCGCGCTCGCGTTTGTCCCCAACGGTAGTGGTCATCTGACGTGGACAGAAGGACCCTGGCGGGGAGTTGCTGCTGAGAGCTTGCTGGAGATCTGAGCTTCGTGCTCGGACTTCTGACAGCTGTGTTTAATTTGGTCATCATACATAGCGTTACTACTACAGGTCTAATGGCAACGAGACATGAAACACCTTCTCCAAGCACTGTTCACGGACTCCACGGAGAGGCCACGTGGCATCTCCGGAGAGCGCATTCGAATCCCGATCTGTTCTCCGTGGACTCCTTGGAGCACAGCATATGCATCTCCGGTGATCCTTCGGAGACTCTCCGAAGAGTGCACGGAGACTCTCCTAGGAATCCACAAGGAGTCTCCGGAGACTCCTTGGGCGATCGGTGATCGCCCGGTCGACGTCTCCGAGGACTCCTCGTGGACGCGGCCACCTGCCTCGTCATGTCGATAGGCGTCGCCGTCGTGCTGGCCCTCGTAGTTGTCTGCATGCTCATCCGGCTACGCAAACCACCGGGGCGGTCACTTTGAGGAGCCGCCTCCGCTCGACGGCGGCTTCTTGCCGATCTCCTGCGTCTGCTTCTTGGTCTGTTCGACGTTGGCCTTGGCCTGATCCAGGTCGACTTTGTTCTTCTCGCTCGTGGTTGCGGCGCCGGCCTCGCGCTCCTTGAGCTGAAGTTCATGGTCCTTCTGCTGGAACTCCCGATCAGCATCTTCGCAAGCACACTGTCGGTCGTCCTTCTCCTTGCCACGTGCGAGGGCCCTCTCAATCTCCCCCGGCGTCGCGCCCAGTGAGTGGAGCGCGGCCGGCAAGGCAGTCTCGCGATCGATGAGCTGGGCGGTGAAGAGCTTCTCGATCTCTTCCGCAGCGGCCAAGGGAGCGGTCATC
>TARA_B110000046_G_C13025907_1_pt1 | contig 11894 bp, 9 predicted proteins | sample TARA_B110000046 | Tara Oceans TARA_B110000046 (sample SAMEA4397157) | marine metagenome | biome: Polar Biome; feature: [DCM] deep chlorophyll maximum layer (ENVO:01000326); material: water (ENVO:00002006), including particulate matter (ENVO:01000060) such as... | depth 40 m
TGATTCTACCGATATATCATTTAATTTATTAAAGGCTATTATATTATAAATATTTTTTCTTGCATTTTTTGTAAAATAATCTTCTATTCCAAATCGTGTATTTGTTTTGTATGCTATCTGTTTTACATACCAAGAATCTAAATAATTATTTTCTATAGTTTTTAAGTTTTGTTCACTAATTTTTCTTCCTTCATTGCCATCGTTTGTCCAAGATATTTTAGGTAGGTATTGTTCAATTTTATCAACTTCTGAGTGCAGCATTTTACTTCTATCAGCACCTGTGTTTAGAAAGCTATATAGCGCACTAACTAAAAATAAAATTATAGAAATTATTAGAACATAAGTAAGCATTAAGATACCTCTAATAATTTGTTTATTAGTTTTTACCATAATTTAAAACTTTTAAATTCTTTTTTAACTCCTGCAGTTTCAATAATAATTTTATAGACATTATTTTCAAAAATATTAGAGTTTAGGTAAAAGTCTGTAAAACCATTTAGGGATTCTTTATATAACTCATCAATTAGTATATTATCTTTGTAGATACCTATTTTAACTGATAATCCATCAGGAATTATTTGATTCATAAAACTTTTTAAGGGCCCTACTTTTATATTTCTATTGTTTTCTGAGAAAGAAACGTTGTAATCTTCAATAATTTTTTTGTAATTAATTTTTAAAATATCACTTTCTGAAATACCAATAAAATAAGCTTTTATTTCCCAGTTTTCTTCAAAATCAGGATGTATAATTTTAGCTTCTGCAATTCCGTTTATTGTCGTTCCTGTAGTCTTTAAAATATTTTCTTTTTTATTAGTGATATAAAATTCGATATAACTACCATCGCTTACAATATTATTATTTTTATCTTTTATTACAGATGTAAAAAATGTTGTAATCTGATTACCATCTGCATATTCATGATTTCTTCTAACAAATAGTTTGAAATTTGTTGCAATTGCGGGCATAATATCTACATTATATTCTTTAGAATTTAAGTCAAAAGACTCAGAAGAAATAATCATTCTTCCACTTTTTAAAGGAGAAAAAAATGTTTTATAACCAATTAGTTTATTTGTGAAAATAGTTTCTTTCTTTTCAGATTTTAAAAATTGATGTTTTACGAATACTTTACTATTATTTCTTATTGGATTGTCTAGGCTATCGGTTGGTATAAGTACTAGCATTGTATAATCTATACCACCAGCATCAATACTTGGTGGTCCTAAGTAAGTTTCGATCGTTTTCGGTTGTATTTTGGAAAGAATGGTAATATTTCCGAAAATTGCTTCCGAAGAATTTATGATCCTCCAAGATATTATTCCTTTTTTCTTTGATAAAAAAGAAGGTATTTCAAAGTTAATCTTATTGTCTGAAATTTTAGACTCTACCAATGAAGAGCCATAACTGTTAGAACAATATAATTGGAGACTACTTTCTTTTTTTAATGTGAATTCAAGAGTGACTTTATCTCCTGCTACAAATTCATTTTTTATAGAAAGTAAAGAAATGGATCTATTATTAGCTGTTTCTTGAGCAATAAAAGAAACAATTATTAGTTGAAAGAATATCAGAAAAAAAACTTTTTTTAAGCTCATTATTTTGGATTACCGATGTAACTATTTAATTCAATTTTAGTGTAACTAAATAGTGAATGATTTACTCTTTGTAATTTATTATTAGTATGATTTTTTATTCTATTTGGTAATATTTTAGCGGTAATTTCTTTATTAGGCAATCCATTCACAAAACAGAAATCCATATTATCACTAACTATTTTTATTAATGGGTTTAAAGGAATTTGGTAGTTAAAGCGTAATTTTCTTTCTTGCTTTATACCTTCTTTCAAAAACAAATTATCAACCCAAATCATTTCTTTATTTTCGTTGTAAAAGGTAATAATTAATTGTGGTACTGTAATTTCTTGAATACCACTATTAAACAAGGTTCCACTAATAGTATTAGGAGTTATATTTATTTCACTTAATACGATGTTTTTAAATAAATCTGAGTTAGTTGAGTTTCCAGCAGCTTGTAAATTAAATTTAGTAGGTTGTTCACTTAATTCTATGGGTGTAAACTCTTCAGGATTAAATGTTTCAGGAATAGAGTCTTTTACCTTTGACCACGCAATACCTTCAAAATTAATTCTAAAAGCACTAACTTCTTTAGGCATTAATTTATGTTTTAATATGTGCTTTGCATTATAGGTCGCTAGTTCTTTATCATTATTGTTATAGAGTGTTCCTTTTAAAACAACATCAGCAGGGACATTATCTATATTTTGTACTTCACCAATAATTGAGTATCTTTTATTGAATTTTATTAATTTGGCATAAACAATTTCTAAAACAGGTTGCTTTAAAACATCTTCATGATGTGTTTGTTCAGTTGTAATTCTTCTTCTGCCTTGGTTAAAATAACCTGTTCTGTTTTTAGAATATAGCTGATCTGGGGGTAAATCTACTGATTTTCTTTCTGGCTTTAAAAACCATTTTCCCTTTCTTTTGACAGCCGTCTTAAAATCTATCTTTGATAATTTTTCAAGAGGAGTAATCCATTTTGTTTCTACTTTTAAAGTAGCTAAACTATCCGTTTGTTTTGTCGTTTTCACAGAAATAGCATCTAATTTTGCATAAGAACTTAAGAGCCCATCTGTTACCGATATTTCTAATAAATATTGAGAACGAGTAACATTACTATTTGGGTCTATGTATGTAAAACTTTTATTAAACTCTTTAAAATCTATGGCGTCATAATATGCTTCAACTACGTTTTCTGGAGATCTTTGTGTATTGTTTTTAATATAAAACATATAGCATGCATATGTAATTATAAGAATTAATATCACAGCCCAAATATGTAAAGATTTTAAAACAACTCTAGAGAAATTAGTATAATCATTTTTAAATTTAAGGTATACAGTTTTAGGGGCTACTTTTGTTCTTAAACCTTTTATAAACAAAGACTGTATGTTTAAAATAAAGGCAATAAGTAATGTTAAAAAAGGAATTATTCCCCATATTACTTTTAACCAAGTAGCAACATCTTCTTTTGGTAAAATAGATGAAAGCGGGGGGACGTTTAATTTTTCCCAAACCATAATACCATTTTCTAATTGAGTTAAACGCTGCCATCCACAGAAAAATAAAACTGGATCATAAAATTTATCATTAGAAAATATATATTTTAAGTTGTATTTCTCAGGAGTTGTTAAAAACTGCTGTAAAGAGCCAATACCAGGAACCCCTTTAAATTTAGAGTTTTCCAAACGTTCTATGGGTCTTGTTGTTAATTCTGGTAAGCGCCTAGCAGAATGATAGTTACCATCTACAGTCATCGCATTTGTTTGTGCTGCTAACCAAGCCATTTGGTCTCCAAATCCTAAGGTTAAATATCTCCATTGATCATGCGAGTCTTGACTCAAAAAATTAACAATAGGCAGCATTTTTATTTTTTGAGGTTGAGAGGGCTTAAAGTAACTTAAGCTCATCGTAAAGATTAACACACATATATATGTAGCAGCAGTAATACCACCTAATAATCTATGATAAACTGTGCCAAATTTTTGATGTATTAAAGTTCTTAAATCTCCTTCAACAAATCGGTAAATAAATTCACCAAAAATAGGGATAGCCATTATTGTAGCCCAGAGTGTAAATCGATCTAGTGTTAAGATATTAAATGCAGTTTCTCCTAAAATCATTTTAGGTATTGGTGTTGTACCTCCTGTTCCTAAAATTACTAACATCGTAAAAGATAAACCAAAGAATAGATATCGTTTACTAAAATATCTGTAAAATATATAAGGCAAAACAAATAATAAGAGTCCCCAAGGAATTATAAAAAATACTAGGCCAGAAGAAGTTACTTCTATAAAATTGTCTCTAGACCCATGTGGAATAGGAACTTGAGTTATGGGGTTTTTTTTTGAGTTTAACCAATAAGGTAAAATGCAAAATATAATAAGGATTAATGAGGAAAAGCCAAAAGTTAGATTACGTTTTAATTGTTTAAAAAAAGTATTTATAAATAATGAAAAAGTAACTTCTTTATAAGAGCCTATTTCTTCTCTAGCAGTATCAATAATTACAGTTCCTATTAAAGGGAAAATAAAAAATAACATTCCAAAAATAGTAGTAACATGGTGAGATGTAACGGTAACTGCAATTAATGAAAGAGATGTAAAAAAGAACTTGTATTTACCAGTTTTAAGCCATAAATAAATTTCCGGTAAAGCATGCATTAATATTGAAATACCAATAATACTAGGCAACTGACCAAAAAAATGTAAGGTTTCTACAAAGGATGAAGAAAAAACAGCTAGAATAGATGCGTAACCCGCAACAGTTTTATTAGATGTTATTAATAAAGAATATCTATAAATACCTGTTATAAATAGTATTACGCTTATGATAGCAACTGTAAATAGTCCAAATTTTAAACCACCAATTAAAGATAAAGCTGCTATAGATTGATGAACTAAAGGAGGATAACTTTGTACAGTAAAACCTGTGTACCACTTATAATTCCATGGTTCAAACCAACTACTTGCGTAATGATCTGCAAAAAATAAATGAATTAAAGCATCATAAGTATCCTCTAATGTAAAGAAAATAGTAGTACCGTGAAATAATATGGCTAGTAGTATTGCAGTTATTAAGTATTTATTAAATTTTTCTTTCATTAACAGAGTGCTTCCTATAATACTGTAAATATAAATATTTTAAATGATGCTTTGTGTTTTATTTAACCTTAGCAAACTTCTATTCGTCTTAATAAAACTTCATTTAACGGGTTTCAATTAAATATAAAGCGTAGATAATATTACTTTTATAATATCATTAAAAAAATAAAGCCCCCTAGATGAAAATATTAGCGATTGATGATCAAAAATTAGTTTTAATACCTTTAGAAATTCGATTAAAGGAATTAGGCTATGAAATAATAACAGAAACTTCTGCTTCAAAAGGGATAGAACTATTTGACTCTTTCAAACCTGATTTAGTGATTGTTGACATTAATATGCCTGAGATATCTGGAATTGAGATTGTTAAATATATTAGGGAGAAAAGAAAATCTAATACTCTCATAATGGTTTTATCTGGTAATACTGATGATGATATTATTTCGAAGGCATTTGATTTAGGAGCAGATGACTACATGAAGAAGCCCTTAAGTTTACAGGAAGTTTGTTCTAGGACAAAAAGGCTAATAGGTGTTCCATACTCTATAAATAAGAATAAAGGTTATAAGAAAGTATTAATTCAGCAAAGATGTGTTGGTGTTGTAATACCTTGTTATAATGAAGAAAAAAGACTTTTAAGTAAAGAATTTACAGATTTTATTATTAAAAACTCCGGATATCATTTGTGTTTTGTGAATGATGGGAGTAAAGACAACACTTTAAAAGTATTAAACAATTTAAGAAAAGGTAAAGAAGACTTTATTACGGTTTATGATTGTGATAAAAATGGAGGAAAAGCAGAAGCGGTAAGATTAGGGATGTTGTATATGGCTAAACAAGATGGCCTTGATTATATCGGTTTTTTAGATGCAGATTTGTCTACAGATTTATCAGATTTTGATGATTTAGTTTCTACTATAGAAGATTCTGATTTTAAAATTGTTAGTGGTTCTAGGATAAGTAGAATGGGAGCCAATATTACTAAAGCATCCGGAAGGAACCTTATTAGTTTAATTATTAATTATATTATTAGGAAGATCTTGAAAATGGATTTTAATGATACGCAATGTGGTGCTAAAATTTTTCATAAAGATGTTATTGATATTGCTTTTAAAGAAAAGTTTCTAACACAATGGATTTTTGATGTAGAGATTTTTAAAAGAGTGACCCTTCATTTTGGCCTAGATAAAGCAAAAGATATACTTTGTGAACAGCCATTAAGAAGATGGATTCATGCAGATGGCTCTAAATTATCTATAAAAGATTCCATAAAAATAATTGGACAATTAGGTCAAATAGCTTGGACTTATAGAAGAAAAAAGTAGTTTATATATATAAACTATTTTTAGATTAATTATTACTAAAAGGATAATTTAAATGAACTCTGGACTAATTATTATATTTTCAAATAACGAGAAGGATATTAGTATTCTTGATAAAAAAAATTTATTAAGTATTAATATTAATATGGTTTGTATTGTTAATAATGAGAGTCCAGATAATACTTTAAAATTATTAAAGGCTATTAAATTTGAGTCTAAAAAAAACATCTACATATTAGATATAAAAAAATATAAAGGAGTCAAATATGCCATAAAAGCAGGTGCTAGGCTTTTGTTAAGTGAATTTGAATTTGATTTTATTGTTTATTTAGAGTCAAATATGTTAGAGCATTTAGATGTTTTAGAAGAATATATTACAAACTTTCAAGACCATAAACAAGATTATAATTCTTTAGCAACTAGATCTAAGAGAAATGTTTTAAATAATGTTTTTTCAATAGATGAATTATTGAAAAACGAATTTATTAACTAACCTTTTGTTCATTTAATTCAGAAAATCATTATCCATTCTAAAACAATTTTCTGTCCCTAAGAACTTAGGATTCCCAAAATCTTCAGACCAAAAACCTTCTAAAATATCTTTGTTTAAACATTTGTAGACTACAACCCCTTTGTAAATTGTATTTTCAAGACCTTTATAATTAAAGTTGATGACTAAGATATTGTTCTTAAAAAAACCTGATCCATATTGTTCTTGATTTTGACTAATAACCCATTTTGCAATGATTCTATCATTATCATCCAAAGTTAAAGAAAGAATGCCCTTATATGAATCCTCATTTTCATCCTGATTGCTTCCAATCACAGAAAAATTACCAACTAAATCTTGAACTATCATTTTCCAATACAGAAGTTAGAGAAAATATGACCTAGTATGTCTTTATCAACGTCATAATCTCCAGTAATAGCTCCTAAATGGCGTAAACATTCTCTAATATCTATAGAAAACAAATCTGTAGATATTTTTAAATCTATTCCTTGTTGCACAGAAGTAATAGCCATTAAAGCGTTATTTAGCGCTTCAAAATGACGAGAATTAGTAACAATCGTTTCATTATTACTTAAAGCGCCAATATTTACCAAAGAAGTTAGTTCTTCTTTTAAAGTATCAATTCCTATCTTGTTTTTTGCTGATAACAAAATTAAGTTTTCAATTTCTAATTGTAAGGTAGTCGTTTGCTCAACAGAAAGGGTATCTACTTTATTCGCAATTACTAATAATCGTTTGTTTGGAAAGCGTGTTTTAAATATTTCAATTTCTGATAAAAATTCACTTTTTGAGCTATTAAATTTATTAGAATCAATTAAGAAAATGATCAACTGTGCATTATCAGCTTTTTCATAGGCTTTTTTAATTCCGATACTTTCTATAATATCTTTAGTTTCTCTAATTCCAGCAGTGTCAATAAACCGAAAAGCAACACCATCAATAATAATTTCATCTTCAATAGCATCTCTTGTTGTTCCGGCAATATCAGAAACGATTGCTTTTTCTTCGTTTAATAAAGTGTTTAATAGAGTTGATTTCCCAACATTAGGTTCTCCAATAATAGCAACAGGAATTCCATTTTTCATGGCATTTCCAAAAGAAAAGGAATCTATCAAACGTTTTAAAACAAAGGTGATTTTTGCAACTAATTCTTTAAATTTTGTTCTATCAGCAAACTCAACATCTTCACCAGAAAAATCGAGTTCTAACTCAATTAAAGCTGCAAAATCCAATAACTGAGCTCTTAATTCTTTCAGTTCATTTGTAATTCCACCTCTCATTTGCTGAATTGCCATTTGATGGCTTGCAGCAGAATTAGAAGCAATTACATCTGCAACAGCTTCAGCCTGAGACAAATCCATTTTACCATTTAAAAAAGAACGCATTGTAAATTCACCATTATCTGCCATTCTACAACCATTCTTTAAAAATAATTGTATAATTTCTTGCTGAATAAAACTAGATCCATGACAAGAAATTTCAATAACATTTTCTCCTGTATACGAATTCGGATTTTTAAAAACAGAGACCAGTACTTCATCTAAAATAAGGCCATTACTGATAATATGGCCTAAATGAATCGTGTGTGTTTTTTGATCTTTAATCGATTTCCCTTTTCTAACAGATGTAAAGAAGGCATCTACAATATCAATAGATTTTTCACCAGAAAGTCTTATTACAGAAATTGCTCCAACCCCAGATGGAGTAGCCAAAGCAATAATAGTATCATTTTGAATCATGTTGCAAATATACACAGCTAAACTAAGCTGAAAATATATTTTTGTAACAAAACAAGAAATTATGCGTCTTATAGCTATGGAACTAAATCAAAAATACCAAATGAAAGAAAATAAACAACTTTTAGTATTGACTCACTTAAGTCAATTATTAGATTTTGTAACAGGAATTGGTGGTTTTATAGTTCCGTTAATTTTATGGCTAACAAAGAAAGATGAAATTATAAATATGAACGAACATGGTAAAGCAATCATAAACTTTAGAATTTCAATGTTTATCTACGTTTTAATTTGTATTCCTTTAATTTTATTGCTAGGCTTAGGTGTTTTAGGCTTAATTATCTTAGGAATTTTTTACTTTATTTTTCCTATTATAAACGCAATAAAAGCAAGCAATAATGAGTCACCAAATTACCCGTTTTCAATTAGGATTATAAAATAAAAAGAGAGATTATATTTATTTAAATTTTAAATTCGTCTTTTAATAGGGCGATTTCTTTTGTTCGTTACTTTATCCTGAAAGCATTTAGTACCAAGTCAGGCTTTAGTTTCAATCTTTTAATTTATTCTCGATACAAATTTATTAAGCTACGTTTGCTATCTTCAATCAAAATATATTTTGATTACAATAATTTCATAAATTCACTCGAACTAACATTAAAAGGATTTCCACTGCAATCCTTAACGTTCTTTTCTATAAACTTTAAATAGCTTTATTAATAAAATCTTCATATTCATAAAAGAAGAGTTCAAATTTAGGCATGGTTTCAACATAAAACTCATAACAATCTTTCCATGTGTTTTTATTGTAAACGCTAAACTTCCCTTCAAAAGGAACATAGATTCTATGAATTTTTTTTCCGCTCTCTAGTTCATATTCGTCATTAAAAATAACTTCGGGTATGTCAGCTTTTAACAAAGATTTTAGAGAAATCATTTGATCGTACAACAATTCATTTGCAATTTCTTCTGGATGCTCTATATCTAAACAAACAAAAGCTTTCTTTCTATCGCCTACAAATTTAAATGAGAACCCTTTTATTTTAGTATTATACAATAACCATTTTCTCGGAAATGATTTTCCAAAACTTGTCCAAAATTCTTTTCGTAATATAGCAGCTTCTTCTTTAGAGAACATTCTTTAGTTTAAGTTTCAAATTTGAATTTAATTCATTTTTCTAAAAAAAATTAACCATGAATCCTAGCTGAATTCCCTCTTTCTTTCATCATTTCTGCTTCAAAAGCGACCAAAGAATTCCATTTTTCATCAACGATTTTTCTATCCTGATATTCACGTGCAAACTTTAAAAAAGTCGTATAATGGTTCGCTTCAGAAATCATTAAATTAGTATAGAACTTAGAGAGTTCTTCATCTTCCATATTTTCAGAAAACACTTTAAAACGTTCACAGCTTCTGGCTTCAATTAAAGCTGCAACCAATAAACGCTGAACTAAAGCATTTGTTCGGTCTTTTGTTTTATGAAAGAATTTTTGCAATCTAATGGCATAATCGTTTTTTTGCTCACGACCTAAAACCATTCCTCTTTTTACCATTAATAAATGCACCATTTTAAAGTGTTGCATTTCTTCAATGGCAATATTGCTCATTTCCTTTACAAGCTCCGTTTCTTCAGAATAGTTAATAATAATAGAAACCGCATTAGAAGCTGCTTTTTGTTCTAAAAAAGCATGATCTGTTAATATCTGTTGTAAGTTATCTTTGGCAATTTCTGCCCAAGAAGTTTCTGTTTCAAATTGTAAACCTAACATAAAAATTAAATTATTTTTTGCAAACCAATACCAAAGTAGGCAAGAGCTTTCATTTCTTTTACACTCGAAAAACGTTCGTTTCCAATAATTAAAAGTCCGTTTTCTGAAGCTTCTATATGATATTGTTTGTTGCTTTCAAGGAACAAAACTAATTCATCTGTAAAAAAGGTTCTAATTTTTTCTTGATTTTTTCCAGATAAATAAAATCGTTTGCTAAAATCTGGATGATTATCGATATCAATATCTTTATAACCAGCAAAATCAAGTAAATATTCAAAAATACCTTCTTTATCTAAAGTGAAGAAAGGAATGTCTTTTTTTGGATGAATATGTAACATTGTTGCCTTAATTACTTGTTTTGCGATCATTTCCCCTTCAGAAAATTGAATATCGAAAATAGTACAATCTTCGTTAGAAAGCACATTAGAAACTTTGTTTAGCCTTCTGTTTTTAAAATATCCAAAAGTTGGCAATTCTTTCATTTCTTGTTCAGAAAAAGCATCGTATTTCCAGCGCATTTCTGAACTAATTGCTTCTATCGATTTTTGCCTTTTCGTTAAAACCCTATTAATTTGATCAATCTGTTTTGGAATTATTTTACGCAAAGCAAACGGGTGGTCACTTTCTGATTTAGAGTCATCTAAACCGATAACTTCAAAATGGCCTCCATTTCGGGCAAAAGTTTCTGCGTAATTATTCATGTTTTCCATCACAGAATCATCCACAAAATCACACATAGAAAAATCGATAATTGCTTCTTCAGTTTCTGGAATTTGATTTAATTTCGATTTTAATTTTGTGTAGTTTAAAAAACTAGAAAAATTTTTAACACTTACATAATATTTATGATCTTCTTTAAACATTAGAACATTCGGCTTCAAAACATTTTTAAAGAATAAACTTGCTTTTTTGTTGATGATAATATGAATGATTAAAGTAATTATAATTCCGACTAAAATACCCGTAATTAAACTCGTTGCGATTGTTGTAAATAAGGTTACTAAGAAAATAATTAATTGCTCTTTTCCAACTCTAAAAACCTTTCTAATGTTTTCTGGGGATGCTAATTTATATCCTGTAAAAACTAATATTGCAGCTAAAGCAGGCAAAGGTATTTTGCGTAATTCAGTTGCAAATAATAAAATAAAAGCCAATAAAAAACCTGCGTGAAAAAAGTTAGCAGATCTATTAGAACCATTATTATTTACATTTACAGAACTTCTAGCAATTACGGTAACTACATTTAATCCACCTAAAAAACCACTAATTACAGTGGCTAAGCCTAAAGCCTTAATGTCTTTGTTTACATTAGAGCGTCTTTTAAAAGGGTCTAATTTATCAACAGCTTTAATGCTTAACAAACTTTCTATGCTCGAAATTAAAGTAATACCAATGACAGCGTTTATAAAGCTAAGTTCGTACACTTTACTGAAATCAGGAAACGCAAAATTTGATAAAATATCATTTGGTAAATTAATTAATAAGCTTTTATGGATAGGATAATCGGTGGTTGAAAAAACATCAAAATAATAATACAGACCTACACTTAAAACCACAATCCACATAGGAGCAGGAATTAGTTGAAAATATCGGTTTCTAATTTTACTATAAAAGATCATAATTAGCAAACTAATAACACCGACTAAACCAGCATAAAACATACTAGAATTAGAGGTGTTTATAAAATTCATAATTCCTTCAGGAACCTTTAAAAGCAGTTCAATAATACTACCTTTTGCGTCAGTATTACCTAACATTACATGTATCTGTTTTGCAAAAATACCAATACCGATTGCAGCCAACATTCCTTGAATTGCTGAGGAAGGAAAGAAATCTCCTAAAGATCCCATTCTTAAAAAACCTAGTAT
>TARA_B110000046_G_scaffold185705_1_pt1 | contig 11874 bp, 11 predicted proteins | sample TARA_B110000046 | Tara Oceans TARA_B110000046 (sample SAMEA4397157) | marine metagenome | biome: Polar Biome; feature: [DCM] deep chlorophyll maximum layer (ENVO:01000326); material: water (ENVO:00002006), including particulate matter (ENVO:01000060) such as... | depth 40 m
TCCAACTCTTTACAACGTTTTTCAGTTAACGGTGCGCAAATTAATCCACGACCATGAGTTGCCATAAAGTTCACCATTTCTGGAGTTACTTTTTCAGCAGCAGCTAAAAAATCACCTTCATTCTCTCTATTCTCATCATCAACAACAATGATAATTTTACCATTTCTGATATCATTAATTGCTGCTTCTATTGTATTTAATTGCGTATTTTTTGGTGAACTTTTTGTTGTCATGTTGTTTTACCTTTTTTTGGTACTATTTTTTTAAAAAAATTGGTAATAGATTGTAAGAAGGAATCTAAGTTAAATATTCCTTTGTCTTTTGTGGCTCTTCTTGTTAATAATATTGCGACAGGGATCATAATGATTGCAGATATCCATGAGCCTAAAATTGCTGATATTGTGCTTTCTTCTGCTAAGTTTTTACCAAATGTATTCGCAAAAAAGTAGATAACATAAACTACGATTGCTAATATCATTGGCATTCCAAAACCTCCTTTTCTAATGATGGAACCTAATGGAGCACCGATAAAAAATAAGATTACACAAGACAATGAAAATGCAAGTCTATTGTAATATTCAGTATCATAAAAATTTAACATTTTTCTTCTCCATTTGATGGATGTCGTATTATTTTTTAAAGTACTAACTACTCTGCTTGTTTTTGCGATTGCAGAATTTAAAATGGTCATTTTTTCTTTCGAATCAAAGTTTAAAAGTGTAATACTATCTAAATTTTTCTTTTTTAATGAATCTGGATATTGATATAATTTTTCTGCTTGTGTACTTATAAAAATATTTTTTGCCCTTAAATCTAACGTTTCGTAATAAGTTTCTTTTAATTTAGGAATGGTGTCTTTTATTTCCTTTAAACTATACATCATTGGATATCCTTTATTACTTAAAGAATCTAGTTTTCCTTCATCAAAACTATTCCCAATATCAATATTAAACTCATATTCTTTAAAAGAAGCACTAGAAGCTGCCATTTTTTTTCTTTTAGCAGTTGTTTTTGCATTCTTTACATGTTCTTCATAATAATTACCATCATATAATATAAAAGTCATATACCTACTTCCTTCTTCAGTAACAATTTTCCCTCTATCTGCAGTAATTACTTTTTGATTTCCTCTGTTGCCTTTTAAATCATAGATTAAAACATTCTTTAAAAGGTTTTCCTGTTCCCCGTACTTTTCATCAAATTTTATTTGATAGCCGGGTAAATCAGCATTAAAACTTCCAGGGACTAATGCCATTGCTGGTTGTTTTTTCTTAATGTTATTTTTTAAATTTATTTGTTTATAAACAGCATAGGGATACACATTGTTTAAAAATAAAAAGTTAACTCCGCTCAATAGAATCGCTAAAATTCCAATAGGTCGCACCAAACGTTGCAAAGAAATACCTGCAGATTTAGCAGCAGCAAATTCGTAGTTTTCACCTAAATCTCCCAAAGCCATAATAGATGATAATAACACACCAATCGGCAATGCTTGCGGAATGATCATTAAAGTAGTGTAGTAAAGAAATTTAAGTATAAATATGAGGCTAATACCTTTACCAGCAATATTTTCAAATGCTTGCCATAAAGCCTGCATAACTAGTACAAAAAGTACAATTACGAAGGTGGCTATAAAAGGTTTAAAAAAACTTTTTAAGAGGTATTTATCTAAAATTTTCATAAAAAGCAAAAGTAGCATCTTAAATATTAAGATGCTACTAATTTTCTGTTAATTGAAAGAATTAATCAATCGTATAATTTTGATTTAAATATTTTTGTTGATCAAACTTAAAAAAATTTTCTGATAATGTTTGATTTTTCTTAAACTTGGTAATTGTAAAGGTTGTTTTAGAACTGTTAGCTCCTGTTTGAATTAGCTTATAGATATGCTTTGTTTTTGCATCTATTCCTAATTCAACTTTAACAATATCAGAATCACTATCAATAGGATTTAAGGTTACAAACTGAATTTTTCGTCCATTGATGTTTTGTAGTTTTCCCATTTCAAAATTGTACCCTTCTTTGTAAAAGGTCAATAATTTTGATGGGTAAATAAAACCATTATCACTATCTAAATCGCTTTCAGTAATTGAAATTTCTTTTTCTTCATTGTTAATTACATACAATTTAGCGCCATCATAAATAAACTTGTTTCCTAAGTAATTTAAGCTGTATTTTTCTCCTTGTAGATTAATTTCACCTCTAATTGGTGGTTCATCACCTTCTTTAATCCCAGCATCTTCGTTACTTAAAGTTTGATTAAAACCTAAATACATGTTTTCGTAAGCACCCATTTTTGTAGAAACGTCATCTAATAGAGATTTTGCTTCATCTGAGTTCTGAGAAAAAGTAAAGGATGTAATACATATACTTAAAAATAAGATTGTTATTTTTTTCATTTTCTATTGATTCTTTTCGTTTTCTAATAATTGTTCTAGTGCCATAAAATCCGACACCAAAACTTGTCTTGCTTTGCTTCCTTCAAAACCACCAACAATACCTGCAGCTTCTAATTGGTCTATTAACCTTCCGGCTCTGTTATACCCTAATTTCAACTTTCTTTGTAGCAGAGAAGCAGAGCCTTGCTGCGCAATTACGATAATTTCTGCAGCTTCTTTAAATAGTTTATCTCTATCTGCAATATCAATATCAATACTTGTGCCACTTTCATCGTCTACATACTCTGGTAATAAATAAGCTTCAGGATATGCTTTTTGAGAACCAATATAATCTGTTATTTTTTCTACTTCAGGTGTATCGACAAAAGCACATTGTATTCTTTTAATTTCATTTCCTGCGGTATACAATAAATCTCCACGTCCAATTAATTGATCTGCTCCACTAGCATCTAAAATGGTTCTAGAATCTATTTTAGAAGTTACTCTAAATGCAATTCTTGCAGGAAAATTAGCTTTAATAATACCTGTAATTACGTTTACCGAAGGTCTTTGTGTTGCTACAATTAAGTGAATACCAATCGCTCTAGCTAATTGCGCCAAACGTGCAATAGGTGTTTCAACTTCTTTACCAGCAGTCATAATTAAATCGGCAAATTCATCAATAACCAAAACGATGTAAGGTAAAAATCGATGTCCATCATTAGGGTTTAATTTACGCTTCTTAAACTTAACATTATATTCCTTTATATTTCTAACCATGGCTCCTTTTAGCAAGTCGTATCGGTTATCCATTTCAATACATAAAGAATTTAAAGTATGTACAACTTTGGTTGTATCTGTAATGATAGCTTCTTCTACATCTGGTAATTTCGCTAAATAATGACGCTCTATTTTATTAAATAAAGTAAGTTCTACTTTCTTTGGATCTACTAAAATAAATTTAACTTCTGCAGGATGTTTCTTATATAAAAGTGATGTTAAAACGGCATTTAAACCTACCGATTTTCCTTGACCCGTAGCACCTGCCATTAATAAATGGGGCATTGTTGCCAAATCAACCACAAAAGTTTCGTTAGAAATCGTTTTTCCTAAAGCAATCGGTAACTCCATATGTGATTCTTGAAATTTCTTTGATGAAATAACAGAATGCATCGATACAATTGTCGATTTCTTATTAGGCACTTCAATACCAATGGTTCCTTTTCCGGGGATAGGCGCAATAATTCTAATTCCTAAAGCAGATAAAGACAACGCAATATCGTCTTCTAAATTCTTGATTTTAGAAATCCGGATACCCGCTTCTGGCACAATTTCATACAAGGTAATTGTTGGTCCAACAGTCGCTTTAATTTCAGCAATACCAATTTTGTAGTTTTTTAATGTTTCTACAATTTTGTTTTTATTGGCTTCTAATTCTTCTGGATCGATAGAAATAGTTTCATTGTATTGTTTTAATAAATTAAAAGTAGGAAACTTAAAGTTAGACAATTCTAAAGTTGGGTCAAACTCACCAAAATCTTTTAATATTTTATTTGATAAATTTTCAGTAGAATGTTCTTCTTCACGGGCAATAGCAATATCAATTCCTACATCATTAATATCTGTTACAGTTTCTTCAACCTTTAATTCAGGTTGGGCTTCTTTTTTTATTTTTAAAGTAATTTCCTCTTTATTTGATGACACTTCAGAATGTTTTGAGATCGTCGGTTTTAAATTTTCTACTGATAATTCAAACTCTGATTTCACTTTTTTTTCTTGAATATTTGTTTCTGTGTCGGTTTCTATATCCTCAATTTCTGAGACTAAACCTTCTTTTTCTTCAGTTTTAACTCTTGCGGATTCTCTATATAATCTTTGTTGTTTTAGTTTTTCAATAAAAGAATCTAAAGAAACCTTGTAACGAACTACAAAATAGGCGATCAGTGAGAAAATTAAAACAATGGTTAATCCTGTCTTTCCAATAAAAGTTTGTAAATAATTATTTACCTCAAAACCGACAACACCAGATAAAAGTGCATACTCTTTATCTAGAAACCCAAAAGCTAATGAAATCCAAAACATGGCAATTATACCCCAATTCCAAGAAATAATAATTTTTGAAAATTTCTTTTTAATAAGAGTGTATAACCCAGTGATGAAAATTTGAAAAGAAATGATAAAAGCCGCCAAGCCAAAACCTTCATAGATAAAAAAGTGACTTAAATTAGCCCCAATTTTCCCTAAAAGGTTTTTACTTTTTACCGATGTATCAGTTAAGTAATGAAGCGTACTTTGATCCTCTTGCCAATTAAAGAAAAATGAAATAAAAGCAATGCATACAAAAACAGCAAAGAGCATTAAAAACATTGAGAAAACTGTTTTTGCCTGTCTTGTTTTTAAGAAAGAAAAAATATTAATTTTTTCTCCTTTTTGTAAAGTTGTTTTTTTGATGCTTATTCTCTTTTTGGTCATTAAATTTTAAAGTACTTTATTTAGTAAATATATTTAAAATAATAATAAAATCTTTGGTACGTATATAATTCCTGCAATAATCAAAGAAGTAAAAGCCGCAAAACTTGGTATACCTGCAGCGATATCTTTTATCAAACCAATTTTTTCATGAAACTCTGGATGAATAAAATCGGCAACTTCTTCTATGGCTGTATTTGCAGCTTCAGCGACCAAAACCAACCCAATTACTAAAATTTGAATGGCCCATTCTGTGGCAGTAATGTCAAAATAAAACCCTAAAATAGTGGCGATTAAAGCAAAAAATAATTGGGCTTTAATACTATCTTCCGTAGTCATTAAAATCCACATGCCCTTTAAAGCAAACTTTAAGCTTCTTAAACGTCCTTTTAAAAAACCATCTTTAGGATTTTTCATTTTAAATAGCCTTTAATGCAGCAGCATAATTTGGTTCGTCAGCAATTTCAGAAACTTGCTCTGTGTAGACTACATTTGCATTTTCATCAATAATAACGATTGCTCTAGAGTGTAAGTGGGCAAGTGGGCCGTTTGCAATATCTAATTGATACTCTTTACCGAATGTACCAGTAGCAAAGTCAGACAGCATTACAACATTTTCTATTCCTTCAGCACCACAAAAACGAGCTTGTGCGAAAGGTAAATCTTTAGAAATACAAAGTACAAGTGTGTTTTCTAAATCTGCTGCTTTTTTATTAAATTCTCGAACAGAAGTTGCACAAGTACCTGTATCGATACTTGGAAATATGTTTAAAATAATCTTTTTTCCTGTAAAATCTGATAAACTTTTTTGAGATAAATCTAATGTAGTTAGTGTAAAATCTGGAGCTTTTTCACCAGCTTTTGGTAAATTTCCTATTGTATTTATCGAATTTCCTCCTAATGTAATATCTGCCATTTTTAATTTTTTTGTTTATCAAAAGTAATTAATTTTATCATAAAAAGATAAGAAAAATTGATAAGTTCTAAAGTTAAGCTTCATCATCTAATATGTATCTTTGCAATCTTCAAAACGGAACTTACGAAGTGAATATTACGCAATATACATCAGAATTTAAATATAATTGGAAGCTTGCAGCACCTGTAATGTTAGGTATGTTAGGGCATACTTTTGTTTCTTTTGTTGATAATATTATGGTTGGTCAAATCGGAACTGCAGAATTAGCCGCAGTTTCTTTAGGAAACAGCTTTATGTTTATTGCGATGTCCATTGGTATTGGTTTTTCAACAGCAATTACACCATTAATAGCAGAAGCAGATTCTTCAGATAATTTGCAACAAGCAAAGTCGACCTATAAGCACGGTTTGTTTTTATGTACTTCTTTAGGAATTGCTTTATTTTTAGGGATTTATTTTTTGAAACCATTAATGTACTTAATGAAACAACCAAAAGAAGTTGTAGAATTGGCAATTCCGTATTTAGATTTGGTTGCTTTTTCGTTAATTCCTTTGGTTATTTTTGAAGCGATAAAACAGTTTAGTGATGGAATGTCTATGACAAGATATCCAATGTACGCTACTTTACTGGCTAATATTATAAATGTAATTTTAAATTATTTATTAATTTTTGGAAAGTTTGGATTTCCTGAACTAGGAATTGTTGGTGCGGCTTATGGTACCTTAGCTTCTAGATTTATAATGGTCGTTTATTTATGGACATTATTGCGTTACAAAGAGCGATCAGCTCAAATTGTAAAAAATATAAAATTCTTTGTTTTAGACCTTACAGTGATTAAAAGAATTGTAAATCTAGGTGCTTTAAGTGCGATGCAAATGTTTTTTGAAGTAGCTATTTTTACAGCTGCCATTTGGTTGAGTGGTCTGTTGGGCAAAAATCCGCAAGCAGCAAATCAAATAGCATTAAATTTATCTTCTATGACATTTATGGTTGCCATGGGTTTAAGTGTGGCATCTATGATTAGAGTAGGCAATCAAAAAGGGTTACAGAATTTTAAAGAATTACGAAGAATTGCCTTTTCGATCTTTTTTTTAGGAATTATTTTAGCAGTAATTTTTGCGATTCTATTTTTTGTTTTTCATAAAATTCTACCAACTATTTATGTAGATTTAAATGATAAAACCAATTATGTAGATAATATGGAAGTAGTTTCGATAGCCTCAAAATTACTAATTGCTGCTGCCTTTTTTCAAATTTCTGATAGCATTCAGGTATTGGTCTTAGGTGCTTTACGTGGTTTACAAGATGTCAAAATACCGACCATTCTTACCTTTGTATCTTATTGGGTGGTTGGGTTTCCTGTTTCTTATTTTTTAGGAAAAGAAGAAATGTATGGTAGTTTTGGTATATGGTTAGGTTTGTTAGCAGGCTTAACAACAGCATCAATTTTATTGTTTATCAGATTTAATAGATTAACTTTAAAATTGATAAAAGAGAAAGAAAAATTAATATTAGAATAAACGTCAAACTTAAAATGAGTTTGAAAAACAATTGAGAACTCTTATTATAAAATAAGATTCTTTTGTTATTCTTTAATTAGAATGACATATAAAAAATAAACAAAATGGATTTACCTAAATTTTTATTAGCTGATAACAGCAAGTTTCCAGACGATGTTTTTGTATTACATACAGAATTTCCACGTTTTATGATTAATTTAAAGGACGACGCTGTTGAATGGTTTGAAGATTTAACAGGAGAAAACGAAGAAGATATCGCTACAGAATTAGCTGATTTAATGGATAAAGCGGGTGCTTTTTACGATGAAGAAATGAAAGATTATGAGTAATATTCGCTAACGGTTTGTACCTGTTTTAAGTATTTAATTTAGCAAGTATAAACCGATAGAAAATTATAATAACTTTTAGTTACTTGTAAGCTAGATGTTTACAGACTTATTTTTAATCAGTACTTTTTAGTGTATTTTACAAAAAAAAAATATCATTGGTCATAACTTTATAGAACGGTCTCAATGATTATTTTAGACATTTTAAGCATTCATTTTATTTTTTCGTTTCTACTCTAATCATTCGAATTGTTTTTGTTTCGCTCAAATTCTCTATAGAATGTGCTGCTTCAGGATGCTTATACATTGTCATTGGTAAAACTTGTGGTTCAGGCAACTGACGAGTATCAAAAATTACATATCCATCAATGTCACGGTCTATAAAATCCCCCGCTTCCGTAATATATAAAACACTTGACCATTTATGATGATGAAGATTTTCTATTTCTTTTGGTGCAATAGTCACTTCTAAAACTCTTACTTTATAGTTTTCTAATAAAACTTTATAGTTTTTCGGTGCGGCAATTACAGCATCTAACTCATTTGGAAAACCGAACGGACTGCCATCTTTATATTGGATTCCCTGCCCCTCAAACTCTCTTATTCCTTCTTTTTTATTTTCTGTTTCCTTTTGTTTACAACTTTGGATAGAGAAGCTAAAAGCTATAAGGATCAGTAAAAAACTTAGCTGATTTTTTTGTTTATTTAATTTCATTATATATTTTATTTTTAGGTCGTTTAGATTGTATTACGTAGGTTTTGAGACTGAATCAAGTTCTGCACAAGTAACTAAATATCAGTCGGTACTTAAACAAGTTCATTTTAAAGAGCGAAGTTAGTATTTTAAATTAAAAACTTAATTTTAATTTTTTTTTAACAAAAAAAAGCCTCGTGTATGTGAGGCTTTAATTCGTGTAAAAAGCAAAAATTACTTTTCTGATGCTTCTTTCTTAACTTCGGTTTTATCTGCAGTAATTCTTGCTTCTCTATTAGCAACTTCCCAAGCTGTATGAAAAACCAAACGTGTTCTATTTTCTAACAATTCGTAATTGATTTTATCTGGAGTATCACTCGGTCTGTGATAATCTGCGTGTGTACCGTTAAAATAGAAAATAATTGGAATATTGTGTTTTGCAAAGTTGTAATGATCTGATCTGTAGTAAAAACGATTTGGATCATTTTCGTCATTATATTTATAATCTAAATTAATGTTGGTGTATTTTTTATTCATCTCTTCAGATAAATTATGCAATTCTGTACTTAATTTATCTGAACCAATTAAATACACATAATTTGGGTCTGCTTTATGTCTGTCGTCAATTCTACCAACCATGTCAATATTTAAATCACAAACAGTATTTGCTAGAGGAAATAAAGGGTTTTCGGTATAATATTCAGAACCTAACAATCCTTTTTCTTCACCGGTAACATGTAAAAATAAAATAGAACGTTTTGGACCTTTTCCTGCTTTAGCAGCCATCTGAAAAGCTTGAGCAATTTCTAAAATAGCAACAGTTCCAGAACCATCATCATCTGCACCATTATAAATTTCACCATCTTTTACTCCTTCATGGTCTAAATGTGCAGAAATCACTACAATTTCATCTGGTTTCTCTGTTCCTTTAATAAAGGCAACAACGTTCTCAGAGTCTTTTATAGGTGTTCTTTTTTTACGTTTGTTTAAAAATTCGGCAGGTACTTCCTGAAAATAATCATCACCTCCTAAAGCAGACGCAATACCTTGCTCTACATAAAAATCTTTTAAATATGCGATTGCTTTCTTCTGTCCAGGTTCACCTGTATTTCTTCCTTCAAATTCATCAGAGGCATAAATATATAAGTGAGTCCCTAAGTCTTTTGCAGTAATTGAGGCAGCGTATTTTGCAGCTTGATCTACATTTGAATCTTCAGAGTTTGTAGAATTCTTACTAGATCCACAAGCCATAAAATACAAAGCACTAGCAACATACAGTATTTTTTTCATATATTAAAAAAGTATTTAAATTGATTTTATTAAAAAAAAACAAAAGTAATAAAATTTACAGTCTTTTCATAATTACTTTTTATTTATAATGAATTGTTGTAAATTTCTATTAAAATTAATAATTTCTTTAGGAAATAGATTATCGAAAGAGTTATTATTTATTAATTCTGATGGACTCCCTGTGTAGATTTCAGCATCTGTAAATAAGATAATTTCATCTGCAAATTTTATAGATAAATTTACTTCATGAGAAGACATAATGATAGTCTTTGACGTTTTTTCTGTCAAATTTTTTAACAAAGAAAAAATTTTGATGGTATGATGTAAATCTAAATGTGCAGTAGGTTCGTCTAAAATGATTATTTCTGTGTCTTGTGCCAAAGCTCTAGCAATTAAAACTCTTTGTAGTTGGCCATCACTCAGTTCATAAAAACGTTTGTCTTTTAAATGCTGAATTTCTGTTTCATCAATTACCCAATTTATTTTTTCTAAATCAGCGTCAGATAATTTATCAATCCAATTTGTATAAGGTTGCCTTCCAAGTGCAACCAGTTCAAAAACAGTTAATTGGCTTTCTGGAAGTCTTTCTGTTAAAACCATACTCAAAGAAGTTGCTAATTCTTGATGTGAATAGGATTCTAAGTTTTTATTATTGATAAAAACAGCACCTTTTAAAGGTTCTTGTACTTTAGCAATCGTTCTTAATAAGGTTGATTTTCCAATTCCGTTTTTGCCTAAAACAGTCACTAGTTTTCCTTTTTCAATAGATAAATCAATACTCGAAGCCACAATATTTTGTGTTTTCTTAGTTTGATACCCTATGGAAAGGTTTTCTGTTTTAAGGACGATATTTTTAATGTTCTGTTTAATCGTGTAAATATTTATTTATTATAATTCTAACTTTTCAACTTTGCCACTCTGTAGCTTTGTAACTAATGAACTCTGCAATTCTTTTTAAACGAATATTTTCTTTTTCCGAATCAATAACCAAATAACAATAGGAGCACCAAATAATGATGTAATTGCATTTATTGGAAGTGTAAATTCGCTTGTTGGTAATTGCGCAATCATATCACAAATTAATAAAACAATTGCACCAATAATTGCAACTGCGGGTAATAATATTTTATGGTTTGAGCTCGAAAATAACATTCTAGCAATGTGTGGAACGGCTAGACCTACAAAAGCAATTGGACCAGAAAAAGCAGTAATGACCCCTGTTAGAACACTCGTGATTCCCAAAATAATATTTCTGCTTTTTTTAATATTGATTCCTAAACTTTTTGCATAATTTTCACCTAATAAAAAACTGTTTAAAGGTTTTATGACAGAGATGGTTCCTAAAATTCCAATGGAATAAATAATTGAAAAAACGGTGATTTCGTTCCAAGATAAATTACCCAAACTTCCAAAACTCCAAAATAAATATTGCTGAATTTGAGCCGCTTCACTAAAATAGGCTAATACACTTATAACGGCAGATGTTAAAGAGCCAAACATCAATCCAATAATTAGAATAGACATGGTATTTCTTACTTTATTTGCGGCAATAATTACTGCTGATAATACTAAAAAAGCACCCAAACTTGCTGCAATTGGTAAAGACCAATTTGAAACTGAATTGGTGAGAAAAAAGCTACCAAAAACAGCTGAACCTAAGATTAAAATTGCAACTCCTAAGCTTGCGCCAGAAGAAATACCTAAAACAAAAGGGCCTGCTAATGGGTTTCTAAATAATGTTTGCATTAACAAACCACAAATAGACAAGCCAGAACCGACTAAAACAGCTGTAATTGCTTTTGGTAATCTAAAATTGATGGTAATTGTTTCCCAGCTTTCCTTAGTTACGTTGCCACCAGAAAGGCTGTTAAAGATGTCTTTAAACGGAATAGAAACAGACCCAAAACTAATGTTCAGAAAGAACAGTATTATCAGTAAAGCTGATAAAAGGATAAAATGTTTTGTGTAAGATTTCTTTTCCATTTTTATGCAAGACTTCACATATTTTAAAACCTGTGAGGTCTAAATTTTTATTTATAATTCGATAAAAATTCAACTAATTTTTGAATTGCAATTCCTCTATGTGAAATTTTATTTTTTTCTTCTGAAGTCATTTCTGCAAAAGACTGTTCAAAACCTTCGGGTTTAAAAACAGGATCATATCCAAAGCCCTTTTTCCCTTGTTTACTTGTTAAAATTTCACCTTTACAAATTCCTTCAAAGAGAAATTTTTGCTCATTTATATTTAATGAAACAGCGGTTCTAAATTGTGCTTTTCTAT
>TARA_B110000046_G_scaffold155130_1_pt1 | contig 11847 bp, 12 predicted proteins | sample TARA_B110000046 | Tara Oceans TARA_B110000046 (sample SAMEA4397157) | marine metagenome | biome: Polar Biome; feature: [DCM] deep chlorophyll maximum layer (ENVO:01000326); material: water (ENVO:00002006), including particulate matter (ENVO:01000060) such as... | depth 40 m
TCAGACCACGCAAAGAGCGGAGTCTTCATTGGTGGGTGCTGTTTGTCACGTTCTGCACCTAGCATATTCAGTGCTTCTCGGTTAATACGACCGCTCCTCTACGGCTTTGGGTCCACACGCCACAGGCGCGCCATTCGAGCGCTTTGGCGATCGAATGGCGCTCGCGAAAGAGCGGCACGGCCTTAAGCTCCCTCTGCATGCGGCGGTGGGTCACGTTGACCAGCACCGTCGAGTAGTACGGTGCCTTGGTACCGTGAGTAGGCCGGCGGTCGACGATAGATGCAAAGGAGCCACAGTCCGAGAACCCCACAGCGTACGGCAGCTTGACCTTGTTAGGCAGCTCGTCCTCGTCGTCCTCGTCGTCCTGCTCGTACCACTGCGCCAACAGATCGTCCTCGGTGAGGTCGTTACGCGAGAACCACTCGGTAATGTCGCGTGAATTTGTCGAGAAGTACTCCGCCTCGCGGTCGAGGTCGAGCACCTCGACGATCACACTGCCTAGCGTGCGATGAACGCACACAACTGCGTCGCCCATGGGCGAGATGCCCACGGCGCTGGGACCCCAGTCGAATCCGTCGGAACCGCGCTTTCCCTTCCCCTTCCAGATGGACGGGTGGCGCAACGGCGTCTCTTGGCCCTGGTAATGCACCACCGCACGGTAATGAGACTCGCACTTGCGACGAGGGCGCTGGCGCACGAGGGCCACTGCGCGGTCACCAGACTCGGTGGTCGATACGGCCATGAGCCTACCAAAGAAGGGACCCGACGCCTCGAGATACTCGAGGCGGTCGTTGTCGGTGACGTCGTAGGTGCAAAGCATGTACCGCTCGTCTCCTTCCACCGGGTCGCCGTTTTGTCCGTCGATTCCCGACGGGTGAACAAAGGTTGTCGACCACGCCACCACGAGCTTGGCGCCGCCGTCGGTCCACCACACCGACTGAGGGAACACGACGGCGAGCGACCCCTCCTCGACCCCCTCGTTGGCCATCATGGCGGCAGGCATGTTGGTGCCGTGCAGCGTGGTCTGGCCGGTGCCCAGTGCGTTCCACACCGCCAGCCGCTCTGCCGCCACGTCGACGAGCTCGTCCACCGAGAATATGTAGGCCAGTCTGCTACCATTGGGCGACGCGCTCATGTACAGCGGCGTATTGAAGCCGTCGGTGGATACACCCTCGCCGCACACGTCGTGGGCGACGACGTGGCCCTGCGAGTTTACCAGACGAATCACGTCTTGTGCCCGCCCACTGTCCAAGATGGTATGCACGCTTGCGTAGCACAGCCCGGTCTTTGTCGCCGAACTAATCAGGTTGACGCGAGCACTTTCGATTGGCTTAATGTAGTAGCCATGATCGCGGCACGCGTCGCGCCGCGCCGCCGCACAGTGACTGCTTGCGCAGTGGAATGCCATGGAGGTTTCGCAGCCCCTTAGAACGCGGACGCGATCCATTGTGGTCTTCTCGCGCAACCGCTGTGCTGCGTATGGATAGTCGCAATCGCGGATCCGTGGACAGACGTCGGTGGCGCCGCGGGCAATCAGCTCGCTATGAAGTAGCTCTCCTGCTCCGTCTAGCACACCCCACAGCCTCGAGCAGGTCGTGCACAGCGAGTAGACACTGCGAGCGGACGCGTAACGTCCGTTCTGCCACTCCAAGCCTTCCATCTCCGATTTCATTCCCGAGAGGACAATGAGCAGATGCAGCACGACGTCGTCGCCCAGCATGTCAAAAAGTGGTCCCGAGAGCATCGGCCGGCCGTCGACTGGTTGGATCCCTGCAACGTAGTTTAGTTTGCATAGCACGTTGCGGAACTTGCGCCGGTTACCGTTCATTGCCCTACGCTTGCCGGCACGCAGAGAAAACACCGGTGCATAGATGCCGGTGACCATGCATGGTATAGTAATAGCGGCGAAGTGGTTTGAGTTGGACACTGTCGCTAACTACTACCGGTCACACGGACCTTACAGCAGATGCACATACGATAATGGAAGAATCGAGCCCGCCGCCACCGCCGCAGCATCCGCCGTTACCCCCGGGTCCTCCACCAGACCATGCAACGGGCTACTATCATCCCGCCCACATGGCGTACCCGAGCTGGGAATCGGTGGCTTACCAGCAGCCACAGTTTGACACAAACGTGCCTCATGTATCGGCGCTTCTCGTGCGCGAAGCCGAGGCATGGAGGGCCCTTCTCGGGTTGCACACCGGCGTGATCAGCACCGCCCGCCAGATGGCATCGGCGGTGGTGGAACAGGACGTGATGCTCGACAGCACTCGCGAGGCCATAGAACAACGCGAGGCCAACTACTTTGCGGCCCTCACGCAGCTCGCTGCCAACTGCGACGCGTTGGGTGCCGAGGCGCTCAGACTGCGCTCTCTGCGCAAGGCGCGTTCTACCACCGACACTCAAGCGCTGCAGGTGCTCATGCAAGCGCACTCGAGCGAGACGCTCGCCATAGGCACATCTCTGAGCAGCAACACGTCCACGAGCGTGCAGGCGGTAACGGCCGAGCTGCGCCAGGCAACGCAGGCGACGCGCGCTCAGCTTGCTCAGATGCGTGCGCTGATGCAAGCCGTGCAGGACCAACCAGAGCTTCGTGGCTCCATTGGCGTCACGTTCTCGAGCGACGACGGCCGTGGTTCCTACCAGTTCACAACGGACGCAGTGTTCGATGCGGTCTACCAAGCCGGGTCCGAGCTAAACGAGGAGTCGCTCGCCTCAGCGATGCGAGCTTTGTGCACTCCTTGCATGGACACCGCGCCAGCTGCAACGCCGGTTGCCTTTCCGCCTGCACGAACGGTTGTGCGCAGGCAGGGAGACCGAAGCGGGGCACGGTAGCAACAGCCACCGCTATGCACGCTTACGGCACCGAGCGTGCATTTAGTTAAAATGGACTCCGCATGCCAGGGGTCCTCACATTCGGAGTAGACGAAAAGTACAAACAATTGCGCATGCGTAAGGATGAACAAAAGCAACTAGGTGCCGCCATCGACAGGATGGTGCGCGACGCCGAAGAAGGCGGCCAGCCCAGGGGGTGTAGTGCGGGTCTTTGTGGTATTTTCTCGCGGTGGCGACGCAGTGGGGGCGTACGAACGGCAACCATAGATTTGGATGCCACGGGTATGGGCATGAGCTCCACCTCTGCGGATGTGGGGTTCAGTCGTGCCGTGTTCGGACTCGCGGGTGTAAAGAATGGTGATCCGGCCGCCAAGCTCGAGGAGGCCGCGGCCGTTATGCGTGGGCGCATTATGCAGCTTGAGGAGCGAGCACAGGTCGAGCGTAAACAGGCTGCCACTATGCAGCGGGCAGGGCAGAGGTCACAGGCCATCCGCGCGCTCAAGAAGGCCAAGGCCTCCGAGGCGCAGCTCGAGGCCAACCAGTCTTCGTTGCTCGCGGTCGAGCAGCAGGTCGACATGCTCGCGCAGGCCGCCATGCAAAAGACGCTTACCAGTGCGCTCGCCTCGACGAGCAAGAGCATGAAGGCCGATGGCAAGATGCTCAGCAAGGCCGAGCGGGCCATAGACGACGCGAGTGAGGCTCGAGACATGGCCACCGACCTCAACGGCGTTATGGCAGAGTTTGCACACAGCGGTGCGGGCGACGTCGACGAGGACGACCTGGTCGCCGAGCTCGAGGCGATGGCCGCCATTGACGAGCTACCGCCACCGCCGCCGGAGAAGGTGGCCGCAAGTGACAAGGCCGCGGAGATCGCCAGTCTGGAGGCCGCCATCGCCGAGCGGCAGGTGAAGCTGGACGAGGCGCGCGCCATCAAGGAGTCGTTCCCGGTCGCTCCGGCCGGTCCTATAGTCGAGGCGGTGCACACGAACGGCAAGGCAAACGGCAAGGGGAAAAAGCGAAACGAAGAGAAGACGGGTCTTCTGGCATCGGCCGCGCAGTAGCTACACATTGGCATACAGTATGCCGACCAGTGTCTGGAGTGTGTCGATGCTCGTCATGTTACACACAAGGGCATGCTTTTGATAGATAGGATTGTAACCTCCTTTTCGAATGCACATTTGCCTGTGTGCGGCATTGCAGACGAGCGCCGCTGCCGCCCATCTCACGAGTGGTTCGTAGGCTTCGGCATGGCATTCGGTTGGGCAACTGATTTCCAGCGCGCGAATGGTCACGAGCGCGAGCGCCTGGCCTAACCGCGCCACGCCCACGCGCGACGCGATGTCCTCGAGCACGTCGGTAGACGGGTTTGTGGCCGCGGCGCGGTGCACGAATGCCCCCGCCGACAGGCAGCCTATCAGCTCGAAGAAGGTGATCTGTCCATTGGCGTGGTAGCGCGAGAGCTCGGACTCAAAGTGCCAATACGGACCGTCGTTGACCAACGCGTAGAGGTTCCAGTTTGCCACGATCCACGCCTCTCCCGCCTCGACATCGGCGTCCATTTTATCGTTGGTGAGTTGTTGGACGGCCTCCCCTCGAACGATCTCGAGCACCGCGATGGCCACCTGCCGGTGCCAAAAGCGCGCGCTCTCACATATAAGCTTGTAGGAAACTAGCAGTGCCGCCGATGCGATCACGGCGGCTTCGTAGGGCACGCCAAACTCGAGGATCTGCTCCGGAAGCACCAGGCGCAGAATAGTGATGGCGTTTGTCGACACGCCCATGACGTCGAAGTCAGGTGAGTCGGCTTCGACGAGAACGGTGTGGAAGTCGTTGGACTCAAAGTGGCCGCGATGGACCATGGTGAGGTACGCTTGGTGCACGGCGCTGGCCAACGTCGCCATGCGCTCGGTGGTGTCGGCATGTTGGAACGGCGCGCGTATGCACTCGGCAACCCTTGCAGGGCTATGGGGCGACGGCGCCGTCTCTTGCGGGGGAGGAGGGGGCGGAGGGGGAGGTGGAGGGGGTGCATCCATCTCGACCACCACGCTGACCGGGGACGTCGATGAGTCGGCTCCGGTGCAACATTCTGGGGGTAACAGTGCGTCCATCTTGTCTGAGGAGGTGGGCGGTTCAACAATGCGCATCGTGCGCATGGCTATACAACCCATAAATATCCATTTAGCGAATGTGCACGCACACGAGTCCTTGGTGGGCCGTTGTAGCGGTGGCACTGCGCTATACTGATGGAGATGCGGCGTAGGTAAATCGTGCAGGTCGTCGTAGTTGTAGTCGTAGTACTCCTCGCGAGGCTCGGGGGTGAGAGGTGGCGTGTGCATCATGGCCGTGGGAGACGTTGGAGCCGTCGAGCGGTTGGCGGCAGAGGCGCGATTTGCAAATCGCGCGGCGCGTCGACTCGAACGCGCCCTCGCACGCAAGCGCAAAAGCGCGCCAAATGTTGTCCAAGTATCCGCCGTGCGCGCCTCGCGGTTTTCTACGCGTGGTATGCGGCCCAGTGGCCGCCGCTTACTTGATGCCGTATGCACCCGGCTAATATCTAGTAAGCTTACGGGAACGGGACGCCACGCCTTCCTAGTATCCTCGGTGTGCGACGACGCCGCGCTTCTGGTGGCTCCAAAGCGCCACGGTGCAAGTTTGCGAATGGCCCGTTCGGAGGCCACTGCCACTACCATGGCCAACGCCATGCACACCGCCAATGTCGCCGTTGAAGCCGAGCCATGCTTCGGTACAGCTCTAGTGCCTTTGCTTGCATCCACCGCGCCGCTCGACGTGAGGCTCTTCGACAACAGCTCCGGAATCACCAGTGGTGGGTGCACGCGCATCGGCATGTCGCGCTCAGACATGTGCGGCGTGACCGTGTTCGCGTTGCACTCGATGCCCCACGGCAAGCCCGAGGACAAGCCGGCAACGCTCGATCTCACCGAGATCGACTTTGACCGCATCCAGGCTTCGGCAGCAAGGTTGCTAGGCCTTCGCCTGGTTCCCGTGTAGTGCCACACCCTAATGCAATAGCGGCCACCGCTATCGAGGACCGGTCTCTAATTGATTTCTAAAGAACACCTCTCGTAGAGTCCAGCCCATGAGTGGGCGTATCTCACCTTCGGTCGCGCGGGCGTCACACCGCGAACACGTGTCAGTTTCTCAGGTGCTCCTGCCGTCGACGGCACCACCCGTTCCGCTGGCAGACGACTTAAGACCGCTTGGAAGGGGACGCGTCGGCTACGGTCGTGGGTTTGGTCCAGTTAGAAGCGCGGGGCGCAGCGCCCGCACGGCGCGCACGTCGCCTGGTGGACCACGACCCACACACGGGTCGCCCACACTGTCTCCATCCGTTCTGGGAGGTGCCGAGAACCCACCGGCCATAGCGCAAACCGATGCATTTCTCCTCCCGCCGGCGATTGCGGCGACCGGGCGTGCGGGCGCGTCGTCGAGCGGAACGAGCCTTCCCTCGGGGCGCGTGTCGTCCCCTCCCCCGGTTCCGTCCGCTCCGCCGAACACGTCGTCGTCGACGCTGCTCAGGGCCGAGGCGCACGTGGGCCTCGACGAGTCGTACGGGTTCGACGAGCAGCAGCTCAACAGCTTCCTAAAGGTCCACCCGATGCTTTCGTTGTTCGTACCCGCGACTCAAACCCTCACTTCACAACTCCCCCGCATGTGCCTTAGCATACAGCGCAGCCATGTCTTCCCTCCTGCACAGGGAGGCCTGCAGCCGCAAGACCATGCAGCTCGTCTCTGACGTCTTCAATAGGGCGAGCATTCGCGTGCCCGACATACCGATCATTGGAAAAGCATTCGACGACAGCCAATTACGACCGCCGAACTTGCAGATCGGTGAACGCGAGTGCATCAGCGGCGACAGATGCATTTGCTCTTACATGGCCAAGTGCAAACATGGAGAGGACACCGACCTCGCCTTTGTGGGCACCGAGTTCCTGCTGCCAGACGAGAGGGCCGCCTTCTTGTCTGGAACAGGGTTGCCACCGCGGCGCAAGAAGTGCCTGGTGTGCACTCGATATTTCACAACGTTTATTTACTTCCAAGCGCGAACGGACGCCAATTTCAAGGTGACCAGCGCACCACTCGCGGCGCAAGCCTTTGGCAACGTAGTGGGTGTGCTTCCTCCGGTTGGCACGGGGAGCAACGCGGATTTCACCGAGCTCGGCCGGTCGATGACGGAGCTGCCGACCAACGCGAGCATTGTGCATGCCACCGATGGGTACAAACCGGAGGCCATGCTCTTTGTCGACGATGAGTTCTCCAGCAACAGTCGAGCGGCGCGCGAGGGTGCCTTATCGGCCATGATGTGGCGCCCCGTGCTCAGGAATGCGTCTCGTTGAGCCAAACCCGGAACCTAACTGCCATCGTGTGGAGTCCAGTGGTTAGCGGCACTAACCACACTCGTGTCCCTCCTCGCAGGTTTTGTTCGTCTCACTACCGCTACGTGATGGGTCCGAACGGGCCGCACATCGTGCAGGTGGGCATAGGTTCCGACGATCCCACCGGAACCGGGCTGGGTTTTGTTCAGCCGGCGGCGGCGGCGGCCGCTCCGTCGTCGGCTTGAAATCTCTGCGGCCCCTCTGTGTGGACTGGAAGGAGGCGGGTGTGCTGGATGCGCTCCGACGCGTCGACGCCGCCTACGACGAGCCCCGTCCCGAGTGCATGATCGTGGGAACGCTCGAGGAGGCGGCGGCGTCCTACGAGCCTCCACTCGACCTGAAAGACGTCGCTGCGCTCAGAGTGAGCTACGGCGCCAAGCTTGAGGCGCACGCCTCGGCGTGCTGCCAGCAGCTCTGGCCCGTGAGCCGAGCCGAGCTTCCCGCCGACATGCAGTCTCGCAAGCGTGCGTGCCAGCTTTACTACGACGCTTACTGCTGTGCCGTGTGGACCAGCGCGCATGCGGAGTACGTGGCTGCTTGCGCCGACGGCGCCATCCACCCACCCGAGCCGACAATGGCCACGTTTCCCTGCGCCTCTTCCGGCCTCGACCTTTCGGACCTGTTCGCTCGTCGGGTGGCCACGAAGAACGACGCGGCGTACCCTAAGGTGGTGGAGCCATTGGTGCAGCTGATGGCGCGGGCAACCAATCCAGGCGCTCGCGGGTAAACTGTTCCAACGCTCGAACACACATTTCCTTCACACTACAACCTATGCACTTTCAAATACTAGCGAATCAAGATTGACAATGTGTGTGTGTACGCGCACGCTCGCAGCTGGGACACCGTCCTCAAGGACGCAATGGTCCACGCCGGTGTGCGCTCGGTGGTGCTCCATTCAATTGCCGTGTGCCTCACGGGGATGCATCCACAGCTGCACCCAACCACGCGGCCCTGCTGGAAGGCGCGGATGATGGCGCTGCGGATGGCCAACTTGTCACAGGACGCGGTAGTCGCCTCCGCGCAGTACGTCAAGGAGGCCGTACGACGGACCATCGCATCGATCATGGCCACCACGCCAGCGACGCACGCGGCACTCGCGTCGCTCGGCCACCCCGTGCGCCATCTGCACCAGCCTCCAACCCAATTCCCCCATACGGGCATGGAGGGTGCAATGGCTGCGTTTGCCGACGCCGGCAAACTTTTGGCTGGCGCCTCGTCGGCGCCGCCCGAGTCCATCCAAGCCGTGGTGGCCGCAGCGTTCCGTGGGCGACAGCTCGACCCAGACGCCGACTCAAACGACGACGCTCAGCAAGAGATCTGGGACCCAAGTTGGCTTGGGTACGCTCGCTCCACCCATCCTCAACCTCGCATGCCTCGACCAGTTTGCTGACCCTTGCCTTTCCCAACCACCGCAGTAAGGGGACAGCGGACGTGCACGCGCGTCAGCCCCTCGTGGCGCTCGCCGGAGACGTGTGGGCGGCGGCGTTCAAGGCGCATTTCATTGCCTTCTGGGCGTTCGGCCAGTCGCACAGCCTGCGCATCTCGAGGCTGGACGAGACGCAGCACGTGGGCATCCACGGCATGAACGCAGCCACGCGGCTTGCGGCACAGCTGGACGACTCGGAAGCGCTGGCCGTGCAGCGCGTCGCCCTCCGGAACCCTTCCGCTGGCATCCTCACATTGAGCGAGGCGGCGTCCGAGCTGGGCATAGAAGGGGTCACGGCACAGCCCGGTGGCGGTGGGCGGTCGCCGCTCGACGCCGCGCGTATGATCGGTGAGGCGGGTCCCAGCAACGCCGCCAAGTTTCTCTCCTACGCACGCGCGGCGTGGCTCTGCGAGGAGGTGCTGATCGTCGACCTCGGAGAGCGTGCGCGCGCCATGCAGACCAGGGCGCTCCACCTACGGCTGCGAACGGAGAACACGAACGCTCCACTCCCCGTCAATTCGACGTCCATTTGTGTGTGCGCCGAATGCCGCCGCGTAGCCAACGCGTACGTAACCAGCGCCACCGGCAGCGCCTTCAACGAGCTCGGAGTGTCCGCGTGCCAAATCGCCACCGACAGTGGCCCGGGCGAGGTCAGACTGTACTGCGCAAAGCGGTCTTCAGCCGCGCTGAGAGGGGCGGTCGCGTTCGAGAACGACATGAAGCGGCGGTGCATTGAGCGGGAGCAGATCGACCGGGCCGCGGTGTCACATGTCATAGCCACGCGGCTCGGGGGCGATTCGGGCGATCCAGGCGTGGCCACGCGCGTGCGACGCGACGCCAAGAACGCGCTCGAGCAACGGCCTCACGCTGTGGCCTGCGGCGAGAACGCCATGGTCACCATACCCGTTATCGGGAGGATCATCCGCGTCTACAAGGCGTGGTACGGCATGTGCTGCTACTGTGCGAGTATCGTGCGCGTGCAGCCAAACTACCATCGGTACGGCGGCGACCTTTGCTGCATGCGCTGCGACCACACCATGTTCGACGTGGACGCCGACGCCCTGCCCTCCGCCCGGGCAGCCGCTCGCAAGGTCTGCCGCTTCTGTGGCTTGGGTACGTCTACAATGGCTCGAACCCTCTACACAGTATGCCCCCTGACCACTTGCACTCCGCCCGTGCGCAGTAGAGAACCCGGATGGCACTGGTACGCGCTGGAAGGAGGTAAAGGCACCGCTCGACATCGCGGGGCCCAACGCCACGCTGCCGCCGCCCTTGAGGGTGGTATGCATTATCACTTAGTTCTAACGCATTGCCCGCATGCATGCATACTCCCCGGTACAATACGGACTGTTCTCTGGATGGAAATCTCAGGTGTGGTACTGCCCTAGCCACCACCGGCAATGGACCGGCTCCGCCCACCGCGTGCTCGAGACGCGGGTCATCCTGACGCACATTGCGCACAACGCCAAGCCGGTGTTCGGCGCGGCGCCGGAGGAACGAATGCCGAAGCCGCCGTCAGCAAAGCCACCTCGCAAAAAGCGTCGCATGCCACCAAAGTCTCGTGCATGACGCCTACACATAACACCCGGGGTATGCGGGGCAAGTAGGGGCGTGGTCAACCGAACCTCATGGGCCGGTCCTATGGTGTATTGCTGTGTGCGGTGCTCTCAGGCGTGGACGCCGAGTCGCTCGGATTAGAAGGCACGGGGACCGCGTACGGCGACCTAGTGGAGCTGACACGGGGTGCTGGCGGCGTGAATGGCACCGGCAAGATAGAGACAGGCGCCATAGTGTCGATCGCACTGGGTGGGGTTGCAGCGTTGTTGCTGGTAATCGGCCTCGCATGGTGGTACTTCATGCGAGAACGAAGCGGTGCTCGCAACGCCGATGTGGCACCCGCCAACAGCGGCATCGATCTCTTTGACTTTGCTATCCCCGCATCAGACTGTCCACTCGCGGACCAGATGCCGCTGCTGCGGCTCACTACCGCCAGTAACGGTGCCAAGTAAGTTTTACATACTAATTACTGCCACAACCACACATCCATTACCGAGGCTACAGCGCAAGCGATAGATGTGACGACCAGCAGCTCGATAGCAACCCAGTTCTTCACGTGTCCCTTCATGTTCACGATTCCCCACGCCACCGGCAGTGGGAGTATGGGATCCGGTATCATGAACGCATAGATAGACACTGCGGTAGCCACCAAAAGTGGCACAGCACTGCTCCACGACCGGCGGTCGACGGGGTCGGCCAGCAGCCTGGTCGAGTAAGCGCTAGTCTCTCGGTAGCACTCGTAGTCCGGTCGGTATGTGAGCGACCTGATAAAGATTCCTATGCTGAGGACGCACGCCAAGCTCAGCCACCCGGCAAAGATGCTGTACGGCACAGCCACGGCGATCAGTCGCCAGGGGTCTTGGGTTCGCCACGAGCATTCGATGGCGACGGCACCCAATGCTGTGATCGTGGCGGAGGCCAGTATGAAGGCCGCCAACCCCAGTCCCGCTTTCGCATCTCGACTCTCCGCGTTAGAAAACGCGATGCTCCATAATCCGCAAAGAATCCAGGACCATGCGATCAGGTAGTTGGTCCACGGCTCGGCCGCGTACGTCACGGGACCGAACCCATCGACCAGCTGCACAGCAATCGAGCCTACCGTGCTCAGATAGATCACACACCAGATCCCGAATGCCCTACTGTGTGGACTGTACGCCAACCTCCAGGCGCATGCCGACTCACCCACGTTTCTTCCACACGACCAATTCAGTGTCGCCCCCAACGAGAATGCACACAGCACAGCTACAGGTCCGCTCACCGTCCGCCATCGATCGTCCAGGGGCATCATCGGCGGAGCGGGCGGCTCGGGTGGAAGTGGCGGTGGCGATTCGTAGGCCCACCCAGGCCACTTGAGGTCCACTCCCCAGCTCTTGGGATCAAACAGTGAACCATCCGTGAAGGTCGGCTTGCCGTCCCGTATCATGCCGTCGGACATGGCTCTCCTTCCCTCCCTCCTGCCCTCACTCACTCTCACACTCTCTCTCTCTCTCTCTCTCTCCTTCTCTCTTGCCTTTATTGTGCCAAGGGGGTCAAATGCTTTCTAGTGGTGCTCTGCGATCCACACGTACCCGCCCTCCACCCACGCGTGGGCCTTGGTGCCCACGGCGATCTTGCGAAGCTTCTTGAGTCCGGCCT
>TARA_B110000046_G_scaffold144219_1_pt1 | contig 11829 bp, 10 predicted proteins | sample TARA_B110000046 | Tara Oceans TARA_B110000046 (sample SAMEA4397157) | marine metagenome | biome: Polar Biome; feature: [DCM] deep chlorophyll maximum layer (ENVO:01000326); material: water (ENVO:00002006), including particulate matter (ENVO:01000060) such as... | depth 40 m
GCAAAGTATGACGTTTTAAAAGGCGCGGATGCATTGCTGCTGCTTACCGAATGGAAAGAATTTCGTTCGCCAGATTTTGAAGAGATTAAAACACAGTTGAAAATGCCGGTTATTTTTGATGGTAGAAATCAATACAGCACATACAGCCTCCAGGAAAAAGGATTTGAATATTATCAAATAGGGAAAAAGTAAATGAAAATATTAGTTACTGGCGCAGCTGGATTTATTGGCTTTCATACCTGTTTTAAATTAGTACAACAAGGTCATGAAGTATATGGAATTGACAATATCAATACTTATTATGACCCTAAGTTAAAATACGATCGGTTAAACGAGTTAGGGTGTAACGCAAGTGAAACGAAACTGTTTAAAAATGAAGTTCAAAGTACAAAATTCAAGCACCTTCGTTTTTCTAGAATAGATCTAGTAGATCATGAAAGTATTGATAATTTATTTAAGCAAGAACAATTTGAAGTAGTTTGTAATTTAGCTGCTCAGGCAGGTGTTAGATATTCTATAGAAAATCCAAAAGCGTATATAGATAGTAATATTTCTGGGTTTTTGAATATACTCGAAGGATGTCGAAATCACAAAGTACAGCATTTGGTGTATGCCAGTAGCTCTAGTGTATATGGAGAGAATAAGAAAGTTCCTTTTGAAACTACAGACAATGTAGACCATCCAATTAGTTTATACGCAGCAACAAAAAAGAGCAATGAGTTAATGGCACATACCTATGGCCATTTATATAACTTTAAAACTACGGGATTGCGGTTTTTTACCGTGTATGGCCCCTGGGGAAGACCAGATATGGCCTATTATTTATTTGCAGATGCAATCTCAAATAACCAACCGATTAAGGTCTTTAACAATGGAGCAATGGAACGTGATTTTACGTACATCGATGATATCGTAAATGGTGTGACTAAGATCATTGAAAAGAATATTGACGCAAGGGAACATTATAAAATCTATAACATTGGAAACAATAAAACAGAGAGCTTACAAGATTTTATAACAACGATCGAAAAAGCTATGGGTAAAAAAGCAATTAAAGAAATGCATCCAATGCAGCCAGGGGACGTTCCCAAAACATTTGCGGATATCAATGATTTAATTAAAGACTATAAATATGCACCGAGTACAGATATTAAGTCTGGTATTGAAAACTTCATGAATTGGTTCTTGAATTATAACAAAAATAATTAATGAGAAAGAAAATACTATTAATTTTTGGCACAAGACCTGAGGCTATTAAAATGGCACCTCTGGTTAAAGAGTTTCAAAAATATCCAAAAAAATTTGATACTAAAGTTTGTGTTACAGCGCAGCACAGAGAAATGTTAGATCAAGTATTAAATTTTTTTGAAATCAAACCAGATTACGATTTAGATTTAATGAAGCCAGGGCAAAATTTATATGGACTCACGGCTACTATTATTGAATCTTTAAAGCCAATTTTAGAGGAGTTTACCCCAAACTATGTTTTTGTTCATGGAGATACTACCACCACTATGGCAGGTTCAATAGCTAGTTTTTATTCTGGGGCTAAAGTATGTCATGTAGAAGCGGGACTTAGAACGAATAATAAGTTATCCCCTTTTCCTGAAGAAATAAACCGTCAAATTACCGGAAGAATTTGTGACTATCATTTTGCTCCAACGGAAACTTCAAAGAGTAATTTACTAAAAGAAAATATTACTGAAGATTCAATCTTAGTCACAGGAAATACGGTGATTGATGCTCTGATTAAATCTGTTGAAAAAGTTAATGAAAATCCCAGTCAATTAATTCAAGATCTCTCAAAGCAAATTGGAGATCAAGAAGTTGTTCTCGTCACAGGACATCGAAGAGAAAATCATGGAGCTGGGTTTGAGAGGATCTGTAAAGCTTTAAAAACAATTGCTGAAGATGATACAAACCGTTTGGTTATTTATCCTGTGCACTTGAATCCAAAAGTGCAGGAACCTGTTCACAGAATTTTATCTGACGTTAGCAATGTTCTTTTAATGGATCCTTTAGCCTACCAAGATTTTATCTGGCTAATGAATCGTTCTAAAATTATCATAACTGACAGTGGTGGTGTTCAAGAAGAAGCACCAAGTTTAGGAAAACCAGTTTTAGTGATGAGAGATACTACTGAAAGACCAGAGGCTGTTGAAGCAGGAACGGTACTGTTAGTAGGCACAAATGAAAATTTAATTGCCTCTAAAGCATTGGACTTATTAAACAATAACGAAAACTTTGAAAAAATGTCAAAGCTTCATAATCCATATGGAGACGGCTTGGCATCAAAAAGAATTGTAGAATTTATTAAAAATAGATAATAATGAACCCAGAAGTAGTAACTATTGGATTGGGATACATTGGATTACCCACATCAGCATTAATAGCATCGCATGGAACAAATGTTTTGGGTGTTGACATCAACCAAAAAGTTGTTGATACCATAAATCAAGGAAAAATACATATTGTTGAACCAGATTTAGATCAAATTGTTTCCAAAGCAGTGTCTGATGGGTTTTTAATAGCATCAACGAAGCCCACTTCAGCAGAAGTATACTTAATAGTAGTTCCTACGCCATTTAAAGGGAATCATGAGCCTGATATTTCTTTTGTTGAGGCTGCAACCAAAGGAATTATTCCACTTTTGAAAAAAGACGATTTATATATTATAGAATCAACCTCACCTATAGGTACAACTGAAAAAATGCAAAAGTTAATATTTGCTTCGAGACCTGAGCTTGAAGGGCATATTTATATCGCCTATTGCCCGGAAAGAGTATTGCCAGGGAATGTGATGCATGAACTCGTTGAGAATGATCGTGTTATTGGAGGTATCGATGAAGCTTCTACTCAAAAAGCAATCTCATTTTATAGCAAGTATGTAAAAGGTGAGTTGCATGCAACGAATGCCCGTACCGCAGAGATGTGTAAATTAGTAGAAAACTCTTCTCGAGATGTACAGATCGCTTTTGCCAACGAACTTTCTCTAATTTGTGACAAAGCAGATATCAACGTATGGGAATTAATCAATCTTGCAAATAAACACCCAAGAGTACATATTTTACAACCAGGTTGCGGCGTTGGGGGTCATTGTATTGCCGTTGACCCTTATTTTATTGTCTCAAACTACCCTTTGGAGTCTAAAATTATAAGCACTGCTAGAGAGGTGAATAATTACAAATCCTTTTGGTGTGCTGAAAAAATTAACAATGAAACTTTAAAGTTCGAATTAAAAGAAAAACGAAAACCTAAAATAGCTATTTTAGGACTCTCATTTAAACCAAATATTGATGATTTAAGAGAATCTCCAGCTGTTAGTATAGCCAATAGAGTTATGTCAACTTATCCTGCTAATTTAACATTATTTGTTGAGCCAAATATTCAATTTCATCCTGACTTTGAACTAACATCTATTGAAAATGCAGAATTAAATTCAGATCTTCTGTTTATTTTAGTTGCACACAATGAATTCAAAGACGTGAAAAGTACAAATGTTATATCTTTTGTAAATATTTAAATGTAAATTTTTAGAAATCATCATCTAATGAATCAAATTAAAGTTTCAATAATAACAGTTTGTTTTAACAGTGAAAAAACATTACTTGAAACAATAAATTCAGTAAAATATCAATCATACAAAAATATAGAATATATTATTATAGATGGATTGTCGTCAGATGATACCTTAAAAATTATTAAAGATAATAAAGAAATTGTTGATTATTATGTTTCTGAAAAAGATAATGGTCTATATGACGCCATGAATAAGGGAATCGAGCTTGCCTCGGGTGATATTATTTCAATTTTAAATTCAGATGATATTTATGCATCAAATGAGGTAATAGAAAACATTGTTGAAGTATATTTAAAAGATAAAAGTATAGATATTATTTTTGGTAATATTATTTTTTATGATTCTAACTTGATTAGACAAACTCGAATTTGGAAAACATCAATATTCATAAAAAAATCATTTATGAAAGGTTGGCATCCCCCACATCCCGGAATGTTTGTCACTAAACGAGGATATAATATTTGCGGAGGGTACAATGTTAATTACAGAATGTGTGCAGATTTTGAATTTATGTTGCGTGCATTTGAAAAAAAATCTATCTCAAATAAATTTATAGACTTAACTATTGTAAAAATGCGAACAGGAGGTAAAACGACAAGTTCTTTGATAAATATTTTTGATGGAAATTGTCAAATAATTCAAGCATTCAAAGAAAATAATCTTAAAATAAATCCTCTAGTTTATCTTATAAGAAGATTAGTTCCAAAATCATATAACTTAATTATTAATAAATTTAAAGTGAGATGAGTAAATATCTAATAATCGGAGGATCGGGCTTTGTAGGTTCAACTTTAGTGAACATGTTGGGTAAAAATAATTGTGTAATTTTTGATAAAAACCCTAGCCCATTTTTTAATGATATTACTATTATCGGAGACATTCGAAATAAGCAAGAAATAATTATTCCTAAAACTATAGAAACCGTTGTTTTACTTGCGGCGGAACATCGTGATGATGTCAGTCCAGTAAAATTGTACTACGACGTTAATGTTAAAGGAACTAAAAACGTCTTGGAGGTAATGCATGAAATTAATATAAATAAGCTAATATTTACCTCAAGTGTTGCTATTTACGGTTTAAATAAGAAAAATCCTAATGAATCTTTTGAGAAAGACCCTTTTAATCATTATGGTAAAAGTAAATGGGAGGCAGAGCAGGTCATTAATGAATGGTATAACAAAAACGTAACAAAACGTTCAGTGAATATACTAAGACCCACTGTGATTTTTGGTGAACGTAATAGAGGAAACGTTTACAATCTGTTAAAACAAATAGCCTCTGGGAGTTTTGTAATGATTGGTCCTGGTAAAAATATAAAGTCTATGAGTTATGTTGGAAATATTTGTTCATTTATTTGTTATTTATTAAAAGAACATAAAAATCAACATATTTCGGTTTATAATTATTCAGATAAACCTGATATTAATATGAATTTACTCATCGAAATAATTGAGAAAAAATTAATGATAAATGTCCCTAAAATTAGAATACCATTTATTATCGGTTTGTTAGGAGGATTTTGCTTTGATTTTGTTGCCTTTGTCACCCGAAAGAATTTACCTGTTTCATCCGTGCGTGTAAAGAAATTTTGTGCGACAACACAATTTGATTCAAAAAGAGCACACAATATTTTCACTGCACCCTATACTCTCTCTGAAGGATTAAGTAGAACACTTCAATTTGAATTTATAGAAAAAAACAATAATAATGTTTTATTTTTTTCAGAGTAGCTAGCTTCCAATAAAGTAATACTAATAATAAATAAAATTAAAATTAAGTGATTACTCAAATTGCTTCTCTTACTATATAAGCTAAATGGTTTTTAAAAATATTGGAATTTTAGGATTTGGAAAAATAACACGAGTAATTATCCAAATTGTCTCCTTAGGATTTTTATCAAGAATTTTGACAAAAGAAGACTTTGGAATCACTGGTATTTCATTATCGCTAATCGGGTTTTTTAAACTTTTTTCAGAAGTTGGCCTCGGTCAATCAATTGTTAGATCGAAATCGATAAAAAATGAGGAAATAAATTCATTAATGCTTTTCTCTCTTTTTATTGGATTTTGTCTTGGCGGTGTTATTTTGTTAACAAGTGGAATAATATCAAGGATAATAAATATTCCTGAAACCCAAATTGTTCTGATAATGCTGATTCCTTTAATATTGATGGAGAGCATAAAATCTATTCTTCAAGGACTCCATCAACGTAATATGATGTTTAAAAAAATTGTTTTCCCACAATTATCAGCATATATCTTCGGTTATATTCCCATATCATTTTATTTGGCAATAAATCAATATGGATATTACTCAGTAATATACGGCGTGCTTGCGTCAGCTTTATTAGAAACTTTGTTGTTGTGGTTTAATTCTTTAAATAATTATAAATTTAATTGTAATTATAAATTTTTACACATAAAAAAACATTTGTCGTTTTCATTTTATCTCACTTTAAATAGATTTATCTCCTATGCAGCCAGTAATTTTGACAATTTGCTATTAGGTACTCTACTTGGAAAAGGGGCCCTAGGATTATATACTAGATCTTATCTCGTAATAACTCATCCAACAGATGTTATTGGGCAGTCAATTCAAAGTGTTTTATTTTCAAAATTATCTAAAGAAAATCATCAATCGAGGTTTAAACAATATGAATCATTTTTGTATTTAACACTTTATAGTAGTGTGTTGATTTCTTTTTTAATAATTCTTTTTTCTGATTTAATTATTGATTTAATCCTTGGAGATGGTTGGAGTTCCGTTAAAATTCTAGTTTGCATCTTAGCAGTTGGTGTACCTGCTAGAACATTATCGAAAATTGGAGATGCACATCAAAAAAGCATAGGGAATTCTAAACAATTATTATTTATCAGTATAGCTTCGTTAATTTTTGTCATTTCCATAATATATATATCTTATAATCAAGGTTTATATCAAGTCTGTTTTGGATTATCTATGTCTTTTATTTTAATATCTATTTTAAAAGATATTTTAGTCAGATCATGTGAAGAATTTAATTTAAAAGATGTTTTATCATTTTATTCTATTTATGGATTTTGTACTATAATATTATATTTATTTACCATTCCATCGACTATAAAACCATTGTTATACTATAGTTTATCAACTATTTTCTTTTTAATGATTACATATCTATTATTTAACCTTTTAAAAAAATTAAGTCTTGAAAATTGAAATTGCAATTCACGGATCATATTACGCCAGAAATTTTGGTGACACACTAATTATATCAATAATAGTAGATTGGGTAAAAGAAATTTATCCAGACTCAACTATTAATTTACCTTTTTGCTCTTTAGATGAAGAAGCAAAAGAGATTATGGGATCTAATAAATATATAATCGATCCAACATTAAAAAATTCTAAAGTTTTAATTTTTGGTCCCGGCGGATATTTTGGTCAACCAAATTTTAGTTTTTTGAGGACAAATCACTGGTTTTATAGAAACTATAAGCGTCATTTGTGTTGGAATAATAGATTGTTTGCCAAAGATATTCCCTATTTCATTATTGGTACAGGTGTAGGACCATTAACAAACATATTTTTTAGAAATAAAGTCAGAAAACTATTTTCTAGAGCAAAATTAGTTGCAGTAAGAGACATTACCTCATTTAATTATTTAAAACAATGGAACGTAGATATGTCAAATATCAAACTAACAAGTGATGTTGCATTATCAGTTGAAAATTCAAAGATTAATAATAAAAGCAAAGGTTTGTTAGGACTTCATTTTCCTGGTACAACGCTAAACAATTATAATAAATCTGATCTTTTTTTTAAATTTTTAAAAATTCTTAGCAATGATTTTAAAATAGTTATAATAGAGGACGGTCCTGGTCAATATCATACAAAAGATGAAAAAAGTATTTACAATAAAATTAGACAGAGCAACGAGCTTAAAGTTGATGTTCTTGAATATAATAACCCTAAAATTTTAATAGAAAATTTAGCAAAATTAGATTACATTATTACATCCAAATTACATGTAGGTATACTAGGGTACGCATTGAAAAAACAGGTTCTTTCAATTCCACTTCATCAAAAAACAGTTAGATTTTACAAACAAGTTAAAAGAGAAAATTTTTGTTTGAATGTTGATAGTATTTCTCTAAATACTCTTTTAGAAACATTTGACCTATTAAAAAGCACCCCAGTTACAGAAAATATAATGTTTGAAGTATCAATTAAGACCAAATTTTTACTTCAAAATTCTATTAAAAAATATGTTAATTAGAAATTTATTTTATGATTAAACATTATGGTATAAGTTCTCTACTTATTATTTTATATGTGTTTTGTGCAATATTGTTTTATGGAAGTTCATTTACTACTTTAGCACAAATTGTTGGAGTATTAACAGCTATAGTATTTTTTATTGAGGTGATATTAGTAATTAAAATAAAGCTAATTTCTAATATTAAAAAATACTTTTATCCTAGCTTAATAATTACAATCCTATCCTTTTTCTCATTATTACATCTACAAGGTGCGGAAAGTAAATTTTTAACTTTAGTTCAAGTTAATGTATTATCATTTATATTAATTTATAAAACTATTTCTGACCCTAAAGTTTTTAAACAAATATTATTTAGTTATGTAGCTGCTCTTTTTATTGGTTCTTTATTTTCATTTGGAGAAATAGATCTTGAGAGAGATGGCGGTGTATTTGGGTCTGCCGTAAATCTCTACGGTACAGCAATAAACTTAGGTACATTGTTTTCTTGCTTTTTGTTATTGGATTATTTTTCTTCTACAAATTCATCAAAATTGAGTAGACTTAATTTTTTTTTGTATGTATCATTTCTATTATGTACACTCCTGTTTTTTGCTAAAAAAGTTTTTTTTGATATTGGATCAAAAAAAGCGTTAATAATCTTTATCATTATCATTATATTTTTCTTGTTTTCAATGCCAAAAAAATATATTAAGAAACAAGTCATTTTATTTTCTCTTATTATATTTTATTTTGGGAGTTCGCTAATCACAAATTTCACGAATTCTAACCATTTTTATAGATTTCAAGAATTTTATGGTTATTTATTTTATTCTAATAACAATAATACAGTAGATTTAAGTACTAATAATAGATTAGATATGATTAATCTTGCATTTGAAAGATTTTGGATGAGTCCTATTTTTGGATATGGGATAGATTCATTTAGAATTCTAACAGACTATACCCACTACAGTCACAATAATTTTGTTGAAATTTTACATAATTTTGGTTTAATTGGTTTTTTAACCTACTATTATATATACTTTGTAATATTATATTTTGTCCTTTCCAAGTGGAAATATTTATTTAAGAAAGATCGCTTTTTAATTTTAGCCGCTGTTTTGTGTTTACTTCTAAATGATCTAACTGTAGTTAGCTATTACGTAAAAGTACCAATGATATTACTTTCAATATTGATAGGAAGGTTTATATTTTTAAAACAAGAGTTATTAAATGGAAGATAGAATTTTATTTATCACTAGAATATACCCGAACAACGCTAACCCTCATGCGGGTCGGTTTATTAAAAATTTTGTAGAGGAGCTCTCTAAAAACATACATGTTGATGTCCTTATATTAAACACAAACAAAACACCTTTTAAATTATACAATAAAGATCATGTTTATCAAACAGGTATAATTCCCAATCCAAGTGGGAATATATTTACAGCGCCTATTGTTAGCCATATTAATAGATTTTGTATTAAATATATATGTTCCAAATTTAAAAATAAATACACATCTATCTACAGTCATTTCTTTACTGCTGCGCAATATGGAGATGTAATGTCTAACTATTTAAATATTCCTCATCTTATTGGGATTGGAGAAAATTACAATTATCTTTTATCATTGAATAAAATATATAGTAAATCTTATGTAGAGAATATTCTTGTTAATAGTAAAAAAATATTTTGTGTAAGTCAAGCTAATGTAAATTATCTGAATGATATATATAATTTGAGGAGGAAAACTTTTTTTTTACCAAACGGAATTAATTTTGATGTGTTTAATCCTGAAAATAAATTTTCTGATGAATTTTTATTTAAATTAAAATCTGAAAATGATTTCGTAATTTCATTTATTGGCCATTTTAATGAGAGAAAGGGTGTATATCGTCTGCTTGAAGCTGTAAAAAACATTCCTAACTGCAAACTAGTAATAATTGGCAAGGGTAAACTAATTAATAATAAAAATATTTTTTTTCAAGGTACCCTGGAGCCTAATCTTGTGGCTAAATGGTTAAATACGTCAGATGTTTTTGTTTTGCCAACCCAGGCGGAAGGTTGGTGTAATGCAATAAATGAGGCTATAGCTTGTGGTCTTCCAATAATTTCGTCAGATATTTCTTCGGTAAATGAACAACTCAGAGACACTAAATTTCTTAAGGTAAACCCAAATAATATTAAAGAAATTCGTGAAGCTATTTACGCATTAAAAAACAATAAAAAGCTCAGGCAAGAAATGGGTTTAAGCTCAAAAAAAAGATCTTTGAAATTTAATATAGTAAATAGAGCAAAAATATTTTTAAATGAAATCTAAAGAATTAAAATTTATCATTGCAACCTCAAGCCACGACATAAATGATATCAGAGTAACTTATAGATTTTTGAATTTCTTTCAAAAAATTGGTGAAGTACAGTGGATTGGACCCTTTTCAAATATGATACCTAAAATCATAAAATGTGCCCCTGTTTTTTTAAATAAAAATCATATTTTTCGATTATTAAGCTTGTATTTTAAAATTAAAAAGAGTTGTAGCGATTATATCTATGTTCCAGATCCGGATGCTTTATTAGTCTGTATTCTCGCAAAAAAAAGTAAAACAAAAATTATTTTTGACATACATGAAAGGTACCACGATGATCTTGTTTCTTTACGGTATCCGAATTTAAACAAGCATATAAAAAAAATGATTTCATTTATCTTGCTTAAGCTAATTAATTATGGTGTTAATAAATCTGATTTTGTTATTGGTGTTGGGCCTTCCAGATTAGATTGCTTTAAAAAAGGCAATGAGAAGAGAATAATTTTTAGTCATTATGTAATGAAAGAATACTTAACAAGCAATAAATTAGACATAATTACAAATGAAAATCGTTTCAATATCTTGTTTGGAAAAGCACTACTATCAAGGGGTTTAGCACCAGTTTTAAAAGCCATAGCTATGCTAAAAAACAAAGTTCCAATACTTGTTATTAATCTAATACTTATAAGACCTAATAAAGCAGATAAAAATCTAGATAGTTTAATTGATGCGCTCAATCTTCATGAAAACCTCACCTTCATTGATCCCCTACCTTACCCAGAGATGTTTAAGCTTATGAATAGCTGCCAATTAGGAATAATTGCTTATAGCAGAGATTTGGGGGTTTTTTGCGTGCCAAATAGATTTTTTGAGTATTACACAATGAATTTAGATTTTATATTTCCTTCATTCGCAGAAGATTTATCTTATTTTTTAAACTCAAAAGAAGTTGGTTTTCCTATAGATACAGAAAATTCATTAGAGATAGCGAATGTTATAAATGACAAGTATTTAAATTGGTCTTCTAGTAAGGAAAATAATATGAGAAATATTGAATTTTCTACAGATTTTCTTTGGGAAAATAAACAAAATGAACTTTTAAAATTTTTAAATATTAACATATGAAACAAACAACAATTGCTACTGTAGAAGGATATTGGTCTACTAATATTGGAAATGCATTATTTCAAATTACTGCATTTGAAATATTTTCAGAATTAGGATATAATGTAATTAAAGTACCTGATTTGCCTGGATACATTAACCCAAGTAAAGGAAATCCAAAAGACTACTTTGAAATCATGGACCATATCGAGTGTGACTACTTTTGCGTCCATGGACCTTTTTTTAGAAAAGAAAGTGATAGAATACTTATTCCACTTTTAAAAAGGTTGACCGCGCGGGGAGTAAAAATAATTGGTCTTGGAGTTGGTGCAATGCACTATGATACAAAAGCATTAAAATGTTATAAAGAATGGCTTAACGAGATTGATTTCCACCTGATTTCAACAAGGGATGAAATAACATACTCATTTCTTAAAGGATTTTTACCTAAAAAGACGTTTTTGCTTAATGGTTTAGATTTAGGTTTTTTTATAAGTAGATACAAGCCTCAACCCAAATTAATCGATAATCAAAAAATTATATGTTTTAATTTTGACCAAATACCTGAGCCATATTTCAATGAAGACCAGTATGGTG